>MDTB01048368.1_pt1 | contig 10101 bp, 7 predicted proteins | sample 811161 | NCBI WGS metagenome assembly MDTB01 (sample SAMN05326650, study PRJNA326480) | marine metagenome | isolation source: seawater | place: Mediterranean Sea | collected 2009
AAAAAATTAGTTACAGGTTATAGACAAGCGTCTGTTTCCGAATCAAAATAATCGGAGGTTATAATGGCAGAAGAACAAAAATTCCCAACTGAAGTAATTGATTTACCAAGTGAGGGTAAGTTGTATCCAAAAGATTCTCCTTTATCGGATGGTAAAATAGAAATAAAATATATGACAGCTAAAGAAGAGGATATTCTTACATCAGCTAATTTAATAAAAAAAGGGTTAGCAGTTGATACTCTATTAAATTCATTAATTGTTGATAAAGATATTATTTTAGATGATTTAATTTTAGGTGATAAAAACGCTGTAATGGTAGCTGCTAGAGTTTTAGCTTATGGACCTGAATATATTTGTGATATTAAAGACCCAAATACAGGTGATACAATAACTCACACATTTAACTTAGCTGAGTGTCCATTTAAAAAATTACCAAAAGGTATAACAGAAAATAACTTTGAAATTAACTTACCAGTATCAAAGAAAAAAGTTACTTTTAAAGTCCTTACAGGAAAAGAAGAAAAACTAATTGAAAAAGAATTAGCTAGTGTTAAAAAATTAGGAACAAAAGTTTCACCAGAATTAACAACTCGTTTAAGATATGTGATTACATCTGTAGATGGTGATGAATCACAACCTACAGTTAATAGTTTTGTTCAAAATATGTTAGCAAGAGATTCATTGTTTTTAAGACACGAATTACAAAAAATTTCTCCTGATATTGAGATGAAACAAAGTATAGACATAGGAGGTGATGTGGTTGAGGTAGATGTACCTTTAACCACTGAATTTTTTTGGCCTTCGTCCCAGTAACAGGAAACAGATACACGAACAAATATTTCAAATAATATACTATGGTGGAGGTGGTTTTACATTTGGTAGTATTTACGCTATGCCTGTATATTTAAGAAATTTTTACTATAATGAATTAGTTAAAACTCGTAAAAAAGAAAACGATGAAGTTAAAAAAGCTAATCAAAAAAATAAGTCACAAATATCAAGACCTGCAATCAATCCAAGATTTAAAAGATAATTTTTAACAAATCTGATATTTATATATGAATAGATACATCTAATTAGGAGAGTATTATGGCCAAGAAAAAATCGTATATGGATAGAAAGAGAGTGTTAAATGAGGGTATTCTATCATGGACAATGGATAAGTTATACCAATTTTTCTATTTAAATCCCGCTTTAAAGAAAAGTAAAAAAGTAAATAAAAGTATTCAAAAGTTAAATAAATCAGTCTCTGAATTTCAAGCAGCTGTAAATGATGAATTAAAAGCTAGAGGTTCAAAGGAAAGAGTAAAAATAAAACCATATTCAGCAAAGGATTTATTAAGTGGCAGAAAATAGAAGACAATCTTTAAAAGAACAACGAGAACAAATAAAACTCGAACAAGTAAGGTACGAAGCTACCAAAAAAATTAACGACCTTTTAGAATCAGGAAACGATATTTCAAAAGCTTATGGTGTTACTTTAAAAGAACAACTTAGTGATGAGGGAAAAGTAACAAATATCCTTAAAAATAGAATTGATTTAACACAACAAATAAGTGATTTGAAAGATGAGGATATAGATCACAGTGAAAAAGCTATTAAGCTTAATAGTAAAATAAAAGAAGTGGAAGAAAAGTTAGCTGGAGCTAGAGACAAAAAAGGAAAATTCCAAAAAGGTTTTAATAATTTAGTAGAAAAAGGTTTAATTACAGATATAAAAATGCTTCAAGTTGAACGAGATAAAGAATCTGCTATGAACGACATAACTGAAGCTCAGAAAGAACAAGCTGAATTAATGGGAAAAGGATTTGACTCGATGATTGGTAAAGTCCAAAAGTTACCAGGTGGAGAATTTTTTCTTGCAAAAATAGGTTTTGGTGAAGAAGCTAGAAAGAAAGTAAAGAAAAATTTTGGAGAATTTGCAGCTGGAAACAAGAAATTTTCAGATGTATTTAAAGTGGGTGGAAAAGCATCTGCTGGAATGGCTGCTTCTTTAGGTATCGCACTAATATCAGTAGGAGCTATTGTTCTATTATTTACAGCAATGTTTAAAATAGCTAAAGCTTTTTCTGCGGTAACTGATGCGATGGGTGAATCATTTGGTGTTATGGGAACAGGTTCAAATGAGGTAACAAAAAATTTAAGAAGTCAGAGGGCGGAAGCTGCAGCACTCGGTTTTGGAATTAAAGAATTATTAGGTGTAACTACAGAATTATCAGATAACTTTGGAATAGGGGCTTCTGAAGCTTCAGCAATAGCAGGTAAAGTTTTAGATTCTTCAAAAGCTATGGGATTAGCGGAATCAGAAGGTGCTAAGTTATTTGGAACATTGATGTCTGTTGGTAATCTAACTGCTTCTCAGGCTGAACATTTAGCTGAAAGTACTTATCAATTAGCAGCTGCTAACAATGTAAATCCTGCAAGTGTAATGAGAGATATGGCCGATAGTGCTGAAACCATTGCTAAATTTGGTGCTGATAATCTTGATAGTATAGCTAAAGCAGCTGTCCAAGCTAAAAAAATGGGATTAAATTTAAAAACTGTTGAGAATATAGCTGGTAGTTTATTAAATTTCCAAGATTCATTAAATGCTGAAATTGAAGCATCTATTATGATAGGTAAACAACTTAATTTTCAAAAAGCAAGAGAGTTAGCTTTAACAGGTGATTTATCAGGTATGATGGATAACATATTAGAACAAGTTGGTGGTGAAGCTGAATTTAATAAATTGAATGCTTTAGAAAGAGACTCTTTAGCTAAATCTCTTGGAGTAAGTGTTACGGAAATGGAAAAACTTGCATCTGCACAAGGTAAAAATGTAGAAGAGTCAAAAACATTTACAGACTTACTTGGTGAAGATGGTATGTCCGCATTAACATCTATGATAAATAAAATAAAATCTTTAGGAGTTGTATTTATAGAAGAAGTTGGTCCTGAAATTGAAAAAATTGTTGGGAACATAGAAGAGTGGTTAAATTCAGGTGGATTTGAAACATTGATTGAGGGAGCTAAATCATTAGGTGGTACAATGATTAGTATTGTTCAAAATATGGATAAGGTTTTAGCGGTATTGGGTGGTTTAGCAGGTGCAGCTATTGGATTTATGATTGGTGGTCCTGTTGGAGCTTTGATTGGTGCAGCAGTTGGTGCTGGTGCTGGTTATAGTTTTGGTAGTAGTGATGTGATGGATGTAGAAGATTTTTCAAGTGATGGTTCACATCTTATTTTAACTCCAAAGGGGGAACTGTTAGAAACTGATGGGAATGATACAGTGTTTGGCACGACAACTCCAGAAAAATTAAATCCAACTGGTGGTGGTTCAAATGCAAATGTAGATATGGGTGGATTAGAAAGAGAAGTTAGAGCGATGAGAGAAGAGATGAAAGCGATGAGAACTGATAATAAGTCTTATTTTGGTATTGGTGGTTCGGTTGCTGGTAATATAGGTGCAGAAGTAAAATCAGGTATATTAGATAGTGTTTAACGGAGAAATAAATTGGGTTTAGAAAACTTAAAAAGTGTATTTCAAGATAGTCTTAACGATAAAATTAGAGATTATAAATCACGAAATGTTAAAGGTGTAGAAGATTCACAGATAGCAAAAAATATAGATACTCCTATATTAGATACACTTATAAGAGGTCAAATTTATACTACAGGAAGCCCACCAATTCTCAGTTCTGTAAATTCATTTGTTAACGATATAAGTAATGCAAATGGAACACATCCATTTCAATTACAAAGTTTTCTTAATAATGTTATTGATGCTAAACCATTTGAACCAGCTAAAATACCAACTGATTATTCTTCAGCTGGTATTGAGGGTGAAGTTTTTTCTCCTTTAAGTAAGATACAACAAAATATTTATACTGGTGAAATTGGTTTAAAAGAAACAAGTTGGGAAAGATTATATAATGCAGATCACTCACCAAAGGATGGTGTAGGTATATCTTATAGTAGTAATGTAAATAGAGATAATTTAAATATAAGAAATCAACAAGATGGTAGATTTGGTATACCAACTGTTAGAAGTTCTGCAATAGGTGCGATTGGTAAATTTCTTGGTGAACTTGGAAATGATAATGATTTCCAACAATTTTTACAAGATACAGGAAAAGAACCATATATTGTTAGTAAAATACCAACAAAAAATGATGGTGGAATAAATGGAAGACTAAATAATTTTGGTAGTAGGGATTTACCAATAGCTCGTTCTATTACGGATGCTGTAAGATTAGCAAAATATTTAACATCACCAGCTGGACTCGCTTTTGCAGTTAAACAAAACATTTTAGGCTTAAACACAACGGTTACATCACCGGCTAATCTTGGAGGGGAACAGCAAATTGTTATTTCTCCACAAAGATATAATACACTTTACAATCCAGTATCCACTGTAAAGGCAGCTGGTTTAAGACTAGCTGGTCAGGGATTAGTTGAAAGTAATTTAAAAATTAGAAGAGACATTGGTGGTGATTCTATAGCTAGTTTAATAGGTGTAACTGATTTTTTAGCAGACTCTAAAAGTTATCCTGATACTAATATATTAGATCCTTTAAATTTATTTGGTGGTGGTAGTAATATTCATAATACTTTTATGAATGAGGCAGAACAGATAATTGATAAATCATCAAGATTTCCAATTGCAGCTGGGGTTAAAACAAGAAATCCGGCTAAAAAATCAGGTGATAAACAAACAAATTTAGATTTGTTTCAAGTAGAAGATAATAATACTTCACTTGAAGAACTTTTTGGTGATAATACAGCTATTGTTGAAGATACAGAAAATGGTATGCCGTTTTACTTTAAGGATATGAGAGATGGTACTTTCATAGTTTTTAGAGCTTATTTGGAAGGTATAAATGAAAATGTAGCACCATCTTATACTTCAACGAATTACATTGGAAGAAGTGAACCTGTTTACACATATGAAAGGTCGGAAAGAGAAATTAATTTCAGTATAAAGTTAATCGCACAAACACCTGATGAGTTAAACTCTATATATAAAAAAATGAATAGGTTAACATCACTATGTTATCCTGAATATGTGGGTGATGAGTATGGTAAAAACAGAATGAAACCACCATTGACTAAATTTAGATTGGGTGAAATGTTTGGTTCATCCACTAATGAAATGATGGGATATATAAAAAACCTATCGTATTCAGTTGAACAATCATCAACTTGGGAAACAGAAAAAGGTAAGAGAGTTCCAAGACATATAACTGCGGCAATTGGGTATCAAGTTATTCATGGAAAAGTACCAAATATGGATACAAAATTTTATGGATTTGTGGGAGCTAATTAATGTCAAGATACGAAAATACTAAAAAGAAAACAAAAAATAAAAAAAATAGTTATACAACTACAATTTATTCTAATGTTCCTGAGAAAAATTCTGATATGTATTTTATTGCAACAACGGGTGATAGGTGTGATACATTAGCTTACAGATTTTATGGTGATTCGAAACTTTGGTGGTTTGTTGCTAGAGTAAATAATTTAAAAACAATGAATATTCCAGCGGGAACATCATTACGAATACCAGCGACAATAGAAGACGCTAAAGGGTTTTAAAAAATGGCAATCAATAAAAGATTATTTGGAACTCCACTTAATGGAAAAGTGAGAGAGAAACTCGAAGAGAGGCAGAGAATAGCTGCCAATCCACAACCAGGTGAATCCATTGTGGGGGAATTTACAGAAGAAAATAAAATTGTAAATGAATTGGGTTCAAGAACTCCTTTTGTTAGAATGTGGACATCAGTAAAAATTATAGATCCAGCGGTAATAAGTGCAACATTAGATGAAGTAGAGTTTGATGAAGCCACTGATGCTTTAAATCAAAACATTATTGATAAAGTTGAAAGCAAAGCAGAAGAATATCCAAACAGTCAAATTATTTATTCTCCAGAAGACAAAAAATATTACATCAAATCAAAGGGTAGAGATCAATTTGATTATGCTAGACAGATATATGTTGTTGGGGATTATTCATATCAAACAAATTATGGAGAGTCCGATGTAAATCAATCATTAGATACCTTTGGACAATCATCAGAAATAACACCTTTAATAGAGGAATTGTTACCCGCACAATTAGAGTCTAATCCATATCTTAAACCTCAAGCAGGAATTACATCCGTCTCATCAAATACAGAGGGTATGATGGGTGCTATTAAAAAAACAACCGTTACTTTTACAGTTCATAATTTTGCAGATTTTGATAAAATTTACAATAAATATTTTTTAAAACCTGGTGCAACAATCTTCGTTGATTTTGGTTGGAGTTCCATAAAAGACTTATATCGTCCCGAAGATTTGGTTAATAGTGATAACATTAGTGACTTTTTATATGGTGAACCTGAAAAAGAAGAAACAGAAGAAAGTGTGGAAGAAACATTAGGAAAAGTTACAGAGAGTCATGGTGATTTAGAAGTTATACAAGGTATCGTTACTGATTATGATGCAAAAATATTACCAAATGGTAGTGTGGAATGTTCAGTTACATTAACTTCATCAAATAGTGCTTTATTAGGTTTTGAAACAAATGAAGATACAACAAGAAGTATTCAACATATATTAAATTATGGAGTCATATATTTAGCAGTTGGTCAAACTTTAGAAAACTCAAGTGATGAAACTAAAGAAACAAAGCAATTTTTTACCATGCCTAATGCTAATTCATCAACAACTGATTTTGATAGATTTAATCAGAATTTATTTGCTTTAGCACAGAAAAATTTAAGTGCACAACTTTTGTTACCAAAGGGTAATTCAGTTAGAACTGGTATATTTATAAATAGTATAGATGTGGATGATGTTTATATTTCATTTGGATTATTCGAAGATTTACTGATAAACTCACAATTTGGTTTTGGTAAAAGTCGAGAAGACATACTTAAAAGTAATGACTTTACTGTTAGAATAGATTCTACAAATTCATTTACAAAATATCATAAAGTTTTTAAAGAAAAACAAAAAACTTTGAGTTTTGTTACGGAAGCATCACCTGATTTTTTAGTTCCGGATTGGTGGGGAAATAGTGACCCCAAAGATGAAGGAGGTTCTTATAATCATCAGAGCAAAAAACTTCCATATTCTTTTTATCCAAGTGATGAGGATAATTATACAAAATATGATATTGACAATGAAAGAATCCCACTTAGAGAACTATTCATAAATACAGATATAATTATTACAGCTTTTAAAGAAAATAATAATGTTAGAAAAGTATTAAATTCTATATTAAATACCATATCCGAAGCGTCTGATGGAGTTTTTGATTTACAAATTATAGGTGGAAAGCTTTCATCTGAACTTACTATAGCAGATATGAATTTTCTTGATTCTCAACAAGAGATAAATAAAAGTGGGTTGGATTCGGATAATAAAAATATAGTTTTTGAAAATTTGTTTACTTTTGATATAATGTCAAAAGGCTCAATTGTAACAAACTATGATTTATCTTTTAATTTACCATCTGGTAACATTGGTAATATGTATGCTATTCAAGCTATGAGTCATGAAAATAGTATATTTCCATTAGATAAAGCTATAGATGAAGCTGTAAGTATAAATTCTTTAGATAGTTCTGAAAATAATCCTACTGAAAATTTATCAATACTTTATGAACCTGATTTAGGTGGATATAGAGCCGACCAGATTGCATCTAAAGCTAGTAAACAAAGTAGTTTGACGGATGTTTATGAAAATGCAGCTAATTTATTATCCAATGATGTTTACAATATTAATACAACTGCGGGGATAGGTGTTGTGGAGGAAGGTATAGATGGAAATGAGGAATCTGGAAAAGATGCAGAACCCAGTGGTGGAAGTAAAGCTATAGACAATCCTGATGATTTACCTCAAAGTACAAAAAATGAAATACAAGAAGAACAAGATAGATTACTTGAACTTAACAATGATAGACTTACTGCTTTAGGATATAAAGTGGTTGGTAAATTTATTGAATATTATAGTATGAGACAAAAAAATGATATAACAATAGACACACCTACTCTTTTACCATTTAAATTAACTTTAACCATTTATGGTATAGCTTCTGTTGTTCCAGGTGATACTTTTAGAGTTAATTATTTACCATCTATGTATAAAAGAAATGTATATCTTCAAACTATGAAAGTTTCTCATAATGTAAGTAGTGCTGGATGGTATACAACTTTAGAAACTCAATTTAGACCAAGACCTGAAATAAAAGAAACTACTTATGATAAGCTTGATATGTCTAAAACTTTACTATCACCTAAAGCTATTCAGAAATTCAAACTTCAAGATTATTGGAATCATCCTGTTGGGCCCCACAGTAATAGGTATCAACTTCAAACCAAAAATTTATATCCTTATATAGAAATGGTACGAATTGTTGATTTACCAACAAATTTAAATTTTATAAATATAATATTAGAATTTACTTGGAATGGTAATAATAATTATTCGTTACAGTTTCCTTACATAGCTAAAGTTAAAACAACCACTAAGGTAACATCATACGAATACGGTCAAAGAGGACATCAAGGTAATACATCATCGGGTGGAAATCGAGAGGTACATAGATCTGATAAAAAGAAAGTTACATATGCTGGATACATTTCTGCAGATGCATTAAATGCGATAGATGAAGATACAACAGCTGTATTAGATAAAAATGGTGTTGATTATCCTAAAGCTTTAGAAAATAATTTTATAGAAATGAAAAAGGAAGAACGATATTATATGATTGTTAATGGTGATTATTGGATGATAATGGCTGTTGATGATGATAGTATGACTTTTACAGATTTGGATAATGATATTACTAAAGTTACTGTTGATGAAACATTTTTAACTGTTCTACAAAATCATCGACAGATAAGTAAAATAATAGTAGATTAAAAAAAAGCTTGTTTTTCTCATAAAAAGGTTATATATTAAGATACGATGTATTGTGTTATACCTATATTCAAAGACCCAAACTTACATCCATTACATAAAGATAATGGATTATCAGCACTATGGTGTAAAGAAATATCTAAAAAAGAACCAATGTTTATCATTGAACAACATCCTGATTCAGATAAAATGATGGAAGATTACAAGTGGTTAAATGATTATACAATTTTAACACCTGATAAAAAAATACTAAATCATTTTTATAAATTCGACACTGTTGTGGATATGAACTACTTACATTGGTTAAATACAGGTAAACCATTTGAGAACAATATTCGTAATAATGCTATAGATTTCCTGAGTAATAAGTTCTACAATGTTAAAAAACTTAACGAAATAGTACCATTATCGAAACATAATGAGTATTGTAGTGAGGTTTTTGATAAAATCAATATACCTTATGAGGCTGGACATCCTCTTGATTATTATATGAATGATTTCACAGAAGCCTTTTGGGCTATTGAACAAAATGGTGTAAAAGTATCAGATGATGTATGTGATATATTTGATATGAGGGTAAAGAAACATATATCGAATGGTAAGTTGTATAGTAATTACAATCTATGGACAACAACAGGTCGTCCAAGTAATTCATTCGGTTCAGTTAACTTTGCAGCTCTACCACCTGAAAAGAGAAAAGCTATAGTGGCTGAAAATGATTATCTTGTAGAGTATGATTATGATGCATATCATTTAAGAATAATTGCATATTTAGTTGGATACCATACATTTGATGAAAATTCAGTTCACGAACATTTAGCTAAATGGTATGAATGTTCATATAAAGAGTCAAAACAAAAAAGTTTTCAATTACTATATGGTGGAATTGATAAAAAAACAAGAGAAAAAGTTCCATTTTTTGATTTAACACATAAATTTATAAATAACAAATGGGATGAAATAAATAAGAATAAATATATTTTAACTGATATTTATAGACGGATAATAATATTAGAAAATTATGATGATTTAAATAAGAGTAAATTGTTTAATTATTTAATTCAAGCATTAGAGACAGAATTGAATGTTAAGAAGATTTTATTAATTCAAGACTATTTATTAAATAAGAAGACTAAATTGGTTTTATACGGATATGATAGTTTCCTATTCGATTTTTCAAAACAAGATGGAGTTGAAACTTTGAAAGAA
>MDTB01099140.1_pt1 | contig 10101 bp, 10 predicted proteins | sample 811161 | NCBI WGS metagenome assembly MDTB01 (sample SAMN05326650, study PRJNA326480) | marine metagenome | isolation source: seawater | place: Mediterranean Sea | collected 2009
GCGGATTTCCAACGAACGTGCATAAAAAAATCTTTGGAAGTTCCAAAAGCGTTTGGAAGTTCCAAACGCTTTTGGAAGTTCCACACAAGTGGCACACAAGTTGCACTTTTTACAGGAGCACCCAAACCCTCCAAACCCGCCAACCCACCTACGCCAACCCACACACAACACAGATATCTACAGGTGTGCTCCCTAGCAGTAGGGAGGGGGGGTGCGCCATGGCGCGCAACTCGTTGCCCAACCTGTCGGCGCTCAGCCTCCGACAGGAGCCCACGGGGTCTTCCCCCAGGGTGAACGGCTACGAGATTGTGAACATGACGTACCTCATGATCAAACAACGTCCAGACCAGCGCCCGCAGTCCCCATCGGTTTGGGACGTGAAGATCGCACTTGCAATCAAGGTACGAAAAAGCGATGGCCTAACGATTGACAACAGTGGCGTCACAATGGAGTTCCGCGTCACGGACAACGGTGATAAAAATAATCGCTTTACGGCCACTCAGCCCAGAGTTCAGGCAAACGTGAGGTTCGATTCGAGGGTGACTTTCTCCGATGGGGCATGGCCAATCCTGCTCTCCCAAAGCTTGCACAAGTTGAAAAAAGCACTGGGCGGGGTTGACATTGCACAAGCTTTCCACCAGGCAATCCTTGTGGCAATGGGCATGCCCGTCAACCTCGACGCCACGTTCAACGGAACCGAGATCGCCAACCTGCAGTACCTCAGAATCGAAACGCTCCAACCGAGAGAGGGAGTTGTCCCAACCTGGTCTGTGACGCTCGACCTTGTACTCTACACGTTTACCGCTGACAGCGTCAGGATGGAGTTCACAGTCCGTAGCGTCGTAAGCCAAAAGGAACGCTTCACGGCCACGCTCGCGAGCTCCACTGCAACGAGAATGAACTTCTCCAAGGATGCATGGCTATTCCTGGAAAAGTACCCCCCACCGAGATCAATGTTGCTTCTCCCAGAAAGTGTGTTGGGCACCGCACAAGACTTCCACCGGGCCATCCTTGTGGCCATGGGCATGCCCGTTGAGGACGACGCCACGCGCATCTTGAAAGGGGTGGGACTGATGTGAAGTCCATTGTGTTAAAAAAAAGCTGCACGCGTACACTTTTTAAAAACACCCTGTCACCACACCCTCGGACACCCCTTCCTACGACACTCGTCCGCTCTTCACGCGCGCTCGCCGCGGATGCGACGGGCGAGCTGGATGTCCTGCGAACAAAGGCAAACTTGTGAGCACAAGAAAACATGGTTTGAGTTCGACGTGCGGTGTATACTTTTGGCATGCTGCGAAACAGAAACACGAGACCGAAACAAGGTGTCAGAGCATTGCATACAGGGCCGGAGTTTGAGTAAGCAAACGCACATAGTGACCCGCTTGGCATGAATGGCGCAGAGGTTGGTGTCCTCAAACAGCCCCACGAGGTAATTTTCCGAGGCCTCTTGCAGCGCAATCACCGCCGAGGACTGGAAGCGGAGGTCGGTCTTGAAGTCCTGCGCAATCTCGCGGACCAGGCGCTGGAAGGGCAGCTTGCGGATCAGGAGCTCCGTGGACTTTTGGTAGCGCCGGATCTCGCGCAGGGCCACCGTGCCGGGACGGTAGCGGTGGGGCTTCTTGACGCCGCCGGTGGCGGGCGCCGACTTGCGCGCGGCCTTGGTGGCGAGTTGCTTGCGCGGCGCCTTGCCGCCCGTGGACTTGCGCGCAGTCTGTTTGGTACGTGCCATTTTAGGCGGGCGGATCTTGTACGGTCGATTAGGGGAACAGTACAGTGTACTTCTTATTCTAAGCTCGGACCACGTCACCCGGTCTGACTTCGAAGGGACTCTCCCCTTCCCTGCTGCAACCATGGGGGACTCCCTTCGAAGTCAGAGCCGCAGCCTACTGCCCTGCTCCGCCTGAGACAGAAGACGCGTAGAGCCTGCGTCAGGAGTCGCGTAGACCAAGCCCCTATCCCGCCCGCCTAGAAGTTCCGACTGGTATGCCGCCTTACCTGACGGAGAAGGAGATTGAAGCGCTCAACAACGCCCACGCGCGTCAGATCAAGGCGCTCATGCGCGCCTTCTTGATGAAGGACTCGACGGCGCAGCCAGTCCGTCGTCCGGCCGAGGGCGAAGACTCGGACGAGGACGCCGGGGATGCGCGCGGCTACGGGGCCGCCGCACGCATCCACAATGCTCGACTGGGCAATGGTCCCCGTCGTGGCGAGCTCTTGGCACTCGCGGACGACGAGCAGCGCAAAGAGATTCCGATGGCGGAAATCATGAAGTCCAATGACGCTCAGCACAATGCTGTGCTCAAGAAGCCGTGGTACGTGCGCGAGGAGTCCAACCGCGAGCGCGTGCTGGCCAAGTTCATCCTGGACAATGTGGACAAGCTCCTGCCCAAGGTGCCCGTGCGCTGCAAGGACTTTACGCTGTTGCCGCACCAGCGCGTGGCAATCATCGCGATGACCAATCCGATGCCCGTGGAGACCTACACGAGCTGCGAGATTTCGCGTGAGACCATGCAAGAGATCACCGGCCACCGCAGCCGCAAGCAACCCTTCAACATCAAGTACTCGATTGACGCGGGGATGCTTCCGGTGTTCTCGATCGCAGATTACTGTACTGGCAGCGGCAAGACCATCATGGCCGTCATGGCGGCCTGTTCCCTGCTCTGTCATCGCGAGGGCTGGACGGCGCTCAAGTCGGGCTATTCCCAGTTGCTCCGTGCGCGCACTCGCGAGACGCACTCGGGGCTTCTCAGGATGGACGGCATCGAAGACGCCAAGCTCGCTCGCCTCGCCATCTGCTTTGTGCCAACCAACCTCATGTCGCACTGGAGGAACACTGCCGAGTCGGCGGTGTTTGGCGTCAAGGAAATGTTTGGCGCCAAGACGGATGTCATCGTGTGGGTGGGTCTGCACCGCGACCACTCTGTCCGCGAAGCCTACGAGTCGGGCAAGCCCATCATCTGGATCCTGGCCATGGAGGCCGACTCCCTGAAGGCCATCCGCCAGTCGCCCGAGATTGGCTACGCGGTGCGCATCTACGACGAGCTCAACACCAAGATGAAGACGCGCTACGACCAGCCGGAGTCGACACCATTGTTCAAGTATGCGCCACTCGTCTTGTCCTTCATACTCCTGTGTCCTTGTGTGACACTCTTTGTTCCCTGTTTTGCGACAGTTACATTACCCAAGCCACCATTGAGTCGCTCGAGCGGGCCACCGAGGGCAACCCGCGCCACCCTTTGCGCCTCGCGTTTGGCGAAAACTACCACCCTGCTCGCCTCATCAAGGATCACATGGGGTGCTCCAACTACAAGACGGTGCAGATTGCCCTCGAGCACTTTTGCAAGATGCGCCAGTTTGCGGCACCCGAGTTTCTGCGCCGGCTCGTGCAAGATGGCGTGCAGGGCAACATGCCCTCGGGTCTCATCGTGCAGCGCGTCAACCTCCGCGCCGGCACGCTCTCGGCCATCGCCACCGGCTCGGACATGGTGCGCATCACCTTCCCCGAGCTCGCCATCCAACTGCTCGGGACGGGTGTGGCCATGCACATCAAGGAGCGCGTGCAGAGCATCTTTTCGCGCGCCGAAGTCGCCAATTCGGCGGCCATCCTGGAGGAACTCGAGCTGACGTACGAGGGACTGCCGCTCCTCAACATGCAAGACAACCATGCCAAGATGGCGGTCAAACGCCTCAAGGACCGCATGACGGACATCCTTGGTGGCACGCTGCCCGAGTGTCCGGTGACCATGGAGCCCATCCCCAAGGAGCGCGTGCGCATCCTCAAGTGCTGCACCTGCGTCATCGACGCCAATGTCATCGACCAGTGCAAGGGTGCGTGCCCGCTCTGCCGTGCTCCGATTGCCCAAGTGGGCGCCATGGCCGAGGACGAGCCGCTCGAGGAGCTGGAGCCTCCCAAGGAGGAGCTTTCCGACAAGGCCGCGGGCAAGCGCAAGGTCGAGCCGTCCTGGGCCGGGGGCAAGCAGCAAAAGCTCAACGTCATCCCCCAACCCAAGCGATCGGAGTCGCCCTCTCTCGCCATCAAGGCGTTGCTCGACTCGGACGATTCGGACGAGGAGGGCCCCCGCGAAGAGAGCGGCGACGAGGCGCAAGAGGACGCCAAGGAGGCACAGGAGCGTGGCAAGTACCAAGTGTTTGACGACACCATCCAGGCCATCTCGGCGGCTCGGCCCTTTTCCGTGGATGGCATCCTGCGCATCATGCAGGCGCAAGTCACGCTCAATCCATCGTCGCGGATGCTCCTGTGCTTTGCGTTCCAAGATGGCCAGTATGGCGTCGTCGTTGAGATCCTGCAGCGCATCCGTCGCGAGATCGTCGGGTCCAACGTCCATGACATTCACGCAAACTTTAAGAATCGTGCGGTCATGGATCGGGCCAAGAAGCAGTACGACGATACGACTCGCTTTCCGAATCCGCAGATTTTTCTGCTCAACACCACCGACAACTCCACGTCGGTGCAGGGTCTGGACCTGCATGCCACCGACCTCACCATTGTGGCGGATCAGTGTTCGCTCGCCATCCAGCGCCAAGCCGCCGGTCGTTCGCTGCGCATGCGCAAGCGGCCCAAGACGATGAAGAAGGGCGACTTGTTCCCTGCCAAGCGCGTGGTCATTGCGGCCATTGGCGGCTTCGGCGCCGCGCCAAACCCGCCCGCGGCCGACCATCCTTTCAACGCGGATAACAGCGACGAGGAGGAGGTCGAGGAGGAAGAGATTGTCCCAGCGCCCGCGCCCTGATCGACCAGGCCGCGGATCGCTAGCTTTTACGACCAATACCGATCACATTGGCACCAGAATGTGGCTCAACGGGTTTAAGCGGGACGGTGGCATGGGCTCAGCGTTTTCGCGTGGCAACGGTGACCATCTTCCACCCATGCAGATTGAAAACTCCTTGTTTGTGACGGAGACACAGGCGGACAATTTGCGACCCGAGCTCACAGTCGAGCTCATGGACGAGGATCAGGGCGCGTTGGCAGAGTCCGTGGAAGAAGGGTTGGTGACGGTAGAGCCCCCGCAACCCGGCAAAATGGTGCGTGTCAAAGTGACCGGACAGGCGATTGTGTACGTGAGTGTGGGCGGAAAGTTGATCATTGACAACCGTGGATACTAAGCTAGGGAGTTGGGGTATACCACCATTTGCTGTTTTTGTGTGCGTACGAATCTAAACACCACCACAAGAGCGCCGACGCAATGACCAAGTCACGCACACTGTCCCAGCACGCCACGCGTGCGCGTCGGGTGCACGAGCAGTGTTGCGATTTGCTCGGCGGTTGGTCGTCGCTAGAGTCTGTCTCGTACTCTACGACCGTGTCGGTGCCAGACTCCTCGTCCGGCGGGGTAGGCGGGCGGCGCTTGCGCCGACGCTCGCGTCGGGAGCCGCGTGGCATTGCGCCCGCCTCAAACACATATCCGCCGGGAGACACGGCTAGCGTCGGGTAGCCCATGCCACACTCCGTTGTCCCTCCGTCGCTCGTTCGTGTTATTATAAAGACGCGCAAAAACGCTCGTCGCCAGTTCCAGGCCGTATGGACGGCGCCTTGGAAATCGTTGCCACCTCCTAGTGTGCTTGCTACGGAGTTTGGCAATCGGGGTCGGGTGTATGGTGTGGAGAGAGTAAAACGGATGCTGTAATCGTAACTTGACACCTCATGGAACCCTTACCAAACTGGTTTATACACCAATACACGGTACACTCTGCCCACCGCCTCCCGCTCCCAGCATCCACCGTTTTTTTGCGCGTTTTTTTACCCCGACCCAAACGAGAGACGTGTGCGCCCGTAATGGCACGCGAGCGTGGCAGTGGCCACCAATGATGCAAAGAGTTTACTGCCTGCGGAGCAAAGAAGGGGGGGGGGGCAAGGTGTCAGACGCGAGTGTGACATGGACAGGGCATTGGCGGTATGGCACAAAGCAACTCACTTGAGCAACACGTCGAGCGTCTCACCCGCCTTGGCAAACGAGAGCGCACGGCCAATCACCTTGGGCGACGAAACCGACGCAATGGTGATGCCGACACGACGCGGCCCCTGCTTCTGGCGCTTGCCATCGTGCGTTCCCTTCTCGGAGTAGAAGCACCACTCCACGAGGTCGCCCTGTGAACATGGAGGGGAGCTGGGTCAGCAAAAGGACGTGGTGAGTGGCAGGCAGGTATGGGACTCACCGGGTGGATGGGCTGTCCCGAGTTGTTGAGCATGGTGACCATGCCACCAATCGAGACGGTGAAGAACTCGTCGGTCTTGGGGCCTGTGATGGGAACACGGCTTGTGTCAGTGCTTGGTACAGGGTTGGCACAAGGTGCGCGGGGCAGAGTTGGCAAGAGACTCACCGATGCCGTCGTCCGGATCGCGCACCGACTTGGAGCGCGCCACGCCCGCAAAGAAGTAGTTCTTCTCATCGGCAGCGGGAAGGCAGGCGGCGCACGCAATGACCGGCACGGCGGTCTCGGCAGCAACGTACTGACGGAAGACCGCAGTCCGCTTTTTGCGCGCGAGGCAGACCATGCCCGGTTGCACCGTCGCCCACTCATGGAAGTGCGGCTTGTATTCGACCACGTTGGGGCTGGTGCCAGCGGTACCCTTGAGCTGGTCCCCGGTGAGAGCGTCTTGGATCAGGGTGAACTCGTACGAGTCAACTGCAAAAGGACAAGAGGGGGGTGGGGTTGTCAGACAAGCCCGCGCTGTGTCTTGACGGAGCGGCAAGGGCGCGCACCGAACGCGTTCATCACAACCTCTCCGATGCGCGACACGGGCTGGTAGCCCTCGATTTCGGTGTTGCGCAGGCCCTTGTCGCCTGGACCGGCATAGGACTGAAAGTCCACCATCATGTTGGGCGATTTGCCAAAAGTCGTCGACATCTCACTCGACTGGGAGTGGGGGGGTTTTGCCTTGTGATAGGGGGCGCCGTTGGCGGGGCTTGTTGGTTAGCGGCGCCTGCGCCCAGCTCTACTTGAGAGTTTAGACACGAGGTTTATCATCGGACAACTTGGCGACCGGAGCGGGCCGCCCACACCGCCTATGGCCTCCTGCGCTCGTCTGTACACACATACACTGTGCCACACGGTGTGGTTCCACACATTTACTTCTGGCCTACAAACATGCCACAACGCGCCTCACTAAGAGAAGGGCTGCCACGATTTGAACTCTTCCAGGTCCGCGACACCAACGTCGACCTTCGCCTCGCGTGTCGCAACCTCTCCCGGCTTCACCGTCGCATGCACACCGCGCTGAAACACAGTGCCATCAACGTCCATGTAGTGTTTGTACAGGTCGTCACCCGACCACCATTCGACGTTGACGTTGATGTTGATGGCCATGGACGCCGGTGCAGTCCTGACCATGTTGCCGATGCTGGAGCGGCTCGCCGCGGAGTCGATGACGCTGCCGATGCACCAGCCACCGATAATGTATGAGCCAGTGATGGTCTTGGCACCCTTCATGCCAAGGGGCAAGCCGCAGCGAGACTTGGGATCGACCTCCAGCTTGTCGCCTGCAATTGTCGTCGTAACGCACGCCGAGGTTGCCGCGAGGTAGGAGCTCGTCACGCGCATGAGCTTGAAGTTGGTCATGACGGACTTTGCGATGCCCTTCGTACCCTGCTTGATCGCGGCAGCAGTCGCGTCAAATGTCGAATCGAGTGGGGCGAAGAAGTCGTCCATTTTCTTACGAGCAGCATTCACAGCAGCCTCCGCGGCCGTCTTGTCGGCCGTATTGTTCGCGTTCCCAAGGTTTTTCTGCGCCGTAAACAGTTCATCGACCGCTGTCGCGTAATCGCCAGGCTCCTTGGGAGTGACCTTTTTCGTGTCGAACTCTGCCTTCGCGGCCGCGGCCGCTCCATCGTAGATGACCTTTTGACCTGGGGTAGGTACCCCGCCTCCAGTGGGACGCAGCAACTCGACGTACTCATTCCACGCCTTGGCAAGCTCCGCTGCCGAACCAACACCCGTTTTGCCGTCATCGTCCACCGTACTGCTAACGTCCGCCACAATGACCATGAACACCTTGTCAAGGGGCATGCACTGCATCTTGGGGTCGCCCGTCCAAGTCTTGGCAATGGCCGGGCCCTGAATGGCCACGTTGAAGAGCTGCGCTTGGCGCGCATCGAGCTCGGCGCTGCTCAGCGGCTCTCCCGTGGGCGACTCCAACTTGGAGAGGACCATGCCGTCGGGAGTCCAGTCGAAAAAGTTTCGAGACCGCATCTCGCTGTAAAGCGCCTCAAAGGCCAGCCGATCGCCGAGGTTTCGCGGCACCGTGTGCATGACCTTGTTCCCGCCGTTGGGTGTCGACAGCTCCGGCGCAATCATGTCGACGGCATCGTCGTTGATCACCTTTCCGCGAAGGAAAGGACCCTTCTCTGCTACAAAGAGACCGCACGCCAGACCGCTCAACGGAGCGCCGCCGCGGATGTTCGCCACGCTCACTGGTGGGGGATTTGCGAGGCCCAGCGGCACGGTCTTGTTGACCGGGCCCCGATACTGGAGCGTCGCGACGGGAGCGCCAAATAGAGCATTGGCGGTGTGTGGCACATCCACAGACCCAAGAACAGTAGCCCCTGTCAAATAGGGCTTGTACATCTTGAGTTCCTGGGACATATACGTCTGCTTGTCTTCACTGAGCGAAATGTTGTTGAGCGCGATGGCCGTATTGCCAAAAACCGCGCGGAAGTGTGCTTCCATCCACGACGTGTATGCCAGTCTCTGCATGCGATCCACGCCAAAGCCCATGCCCAGCCCGTGCGCCGACGCACTCAGCGCAGCGAACGGAGCAGGACCACCGTCAGGCGAAGTGTCGTCCGTAAGGTACCGGCGTCCCATGATCCATGCGAGCTCACCGCTCTCCAACCCGTCGTACTCTTGGCCAAGCGGTCGGCCCGACAATGGCCCGCCGTCACCACCGCGCATCTGGATGTCGGGAACGGTGCTCCACTTGATGGTGCTGTCTGGGCCATACTGCTTGCCTCGCATGGGCACCAGCCTGCGAGCGAGACGTGCGGGAGCACAAGCAGGTCAGGATGGAAAGCAGGGCAGGGGGTTGAGGGGGGGGGGGGCGTTGCGTACCGAGCGTAGGGGATCCTCACATTGGATCCCGAGTTGTTGCGCGCGCTCAGAATCTGCGGCGCCGACACGTTGGGCGGGGCTGATGATGCCCCAGGACCACCAAATGTGCCACCCACGTTGACCGGATTCGACGCTGGCGTAAACGTGCCGCCCGCAAATGCGTTGTTGCCGGGAGCTGTCGCGGAGAGAGGAGTGGCCATGCTGTGTGGCCTCCAAGTCTTTTTTTTCAGTCGGGCGAATACGCGGAGCGACACACAAGCTAGCGAGCGCTCTCTCTAACCCTAGTCACATCCTCACGCACTTATCTTCGTGATCTTGTGTGCAATTGAGGCCGCCTTGGACTGGGACGAACGCGACGCTCGCCAAACATTACAAAAGCGCTCCCCGTCGAAGCGCATTTGGTTGACGATCCACGTCACGTACCGAAACAAATAGGACACGGCCGCGCCCTCACACACGACCCCACCCACGTGGCCATTGTGAGCGCGATCTCGCTCGCTGCTAAAGCCCATTGTCAGCGCAACGCCGCCCTCCGTCGCTTGCGCGTGGGCCCGCCTGATCGTCTCACAGCACGCCCATCGCACTGCTTGACGAAGCGACGGGTCGCTCTGAGTGGCGAGCGCCGGAGAAACGCCCCTAACGCTACGCAAGATCTCGTCCAGCGGAATCCGCACGCTCGATGAGTGTCGAACCGCCTGCAAGCACAGCGCAAACCCGTGCAAAATGCAATGATCTCGAAGCAACTTGGCCGGCACGGAGCCGAGGTGCTCCACCGGCGCCACCTGCACCGGCACTGCCTGGACCACCGGCGCCACCGGCGCCGGTGCCGGCGGTACGATCGCTGCACAAGTCTCTTCCGGCGGCACGGGCGAGGGTACTTTGCGCCGCTTGCCAAGTGTCGTCTTGTCTTCGGGCCACAAGTTTTCGCATCGCGCAGCCACCGGTCGAAGCTGCATATCCACTAGTTGCCCATAGTTGACCATGCCCTCCGACCCAAACCTCGCCACAATCGGCACCACGAGGTCTGCCCTA
>MDTB01145680.1_pt1 | contig 10101 bp, 13 predicted proteins | sample 811161 | NCBI WGS metagenome assembly MDTB01 (sample SAMN05326650, study PRJNA326480) | marine metagenome | isolation source: seawater | place: Mediterranean Sea | collected 2009
TCATTCTCTGCTCTCTCTCACGCTTTAGCTTTTCAGACTTGGCTTGATCTCTCTTCAATCGTTCCTCTCTTTCTCTTTTCCTCCTTCACCAATCTACGCTTTGCAGGACTCTCCCTCATGTTATCCGACAGTTTTCGTTTCTTCTTGCTCTCCGACATGATTTGCTTTCCACTCATTTTTTTCGTGTTGTGTCGCAACAATTCAAAATGATAAATTTCCGCGTGTCCAGGCGAGGAGCGAGCGGAGGCTGATTAAATGTGTGGGTTAGTATGGGTCGTCGGTGGTGTGTGGTGTGTGTGTATTATTATTATTATGATGATGAAGAATTTTTTTTTTCGAGGGCTTCGATATATTTATGAATAATACACATGGCAAAGTTTTGTATATATATTTTGATGTTCTCTCTCCCTCTCTCTCTCTCTCTCCTCTCTCTCTCTCCTTACACGATAGTTTTTCACAGTTTCAATTACTTCTTCACGTATCATATATCTCCAAGGACAAGAGGAAAACTCTCGTGTGGTTGCTTCTCAATTGTAGAGTGGATATTGTTATGATTTATAGCAAGAGCGTTTTTAAAATTATGATTGTCTTGAGTATTGTCTTTTTCATGGGGATCGTCGGAGCGTCGACAACGGACGAGGAATGGGAAGGCGCGTTCTCGAATATCGAAACAAAGTTTGCATCAAACATTCTATCCAATGATCCGTTGATCGTGTTGGTACCAGATTTCATAGAACAACACGTAGCTCGAGATCTGAAAGAGTTGACACAAAAAAAGTTGAAACGACTCGCGAATACTCGATCAAAGTGGTGTTTCACGGGAATCGACTTCAAGAAAAGGGCAGATGATATTGTTGGAACAGAGAATTGGGGACACTTGACGGCATCTCAGCATGGTTCGGGTGGAAACACAATGTGTACTTCAAAACGACTCCTTATCGAAGCGTTCGAAGCGTCAGACGCGTTCTCCGCGGGAACATCGCTCACACTACTGCAACATCGCGAATCTGTCCTCGAGAGTGTTGATATTTATCTACAGAGAGAGTTGAATCTGAACAATGCACACAGCTCTCCTTCTCAGCTCTTGTTCTACAATCGTGGAGACGATTACAAGAGTCATGTGGACTGCTTTCCTGGAAACGATCCTGTCAATCAACGAGTCATCTCGATTTTGATCTATCTGAATGATGTCCAAGAAGGTGGTGAAACCACATTTCCAGCATTAAACATCTCCGTTCGACCTCGATCCGGTTCGATGTTACTGTGGTCATCACTGGATCGTGAAACGATTTCGCGATGCATGAATAGCACGACGCATCTATCGAAGCCCATCATACGTGGCGAAAAGTTTGCATTTCAAAAATGGTATCACAAACGCCCAAACACAGCTCTATCAGATCTTGCAAATCTTGATCTTTTGAGATCTTTAGGTGATGCGACATTGTTACAACCCATTCGAGATCGAACGGTGCTGTGTGAGGACGAAGTGCGTAGTTGCAGGGAGTTCTCTACTATTTTATTTCCTCAAAAGGAGGAAGAGCGAGAATTGTAATTTTATTTATTGTAAGATTAATAAATAAACAATGGCACGACGACGACAACGATGTTATAGTCTATCAAGAAGAAGTCTTCTTCAGTTGTCGCACGCGCTCCGCAACTTCATGACGATGAAACCAATCTTTACAAGTGTAAGGTGATATACAAGGATTTCCCTGAAGACAGGAACAAGATGCACTATCACTCAGGGTCAAAACGTCGTCACCGTTCCTCCTTTTAAATGCAACGATAAAGTCAGCACGACCTAGAGATAAACCGTTCAACGTCTTCACACGGGGTTTCTTGTTTTTAAAGAAAAGACTCATGGTCTCAATATCGATCTCCATCGGATTTCTGTCCAGATCGATCGCTTCGAGTTGTAAGAGCTTCAACAAAGTGGTCTTGATCGAGTTGAAATCTCGCAACTCATTTTCTCCCAGATCCACGTATACCAAACTCAACTCCAAACATATCAAACTTTCAAGATGCTCAATCTTGATTCCACATTGTCTCATTCGAAGCCATCTCAATCGAGGTGTGAACTTGAAATAATCCTTATGGATTGTGTGTATTTGATTACGACTCAGATCGAGCCTCAACAGTTTCGGAAATCCCCAACATGAAAGTTTCAAATCACACAACAAATTGTTTCTCGCATCAATCGACCGTATCCAACTACGACATCGATCATCATTTGAGTTGTTGAACACACTGAGACTTCTCAATCGATTTGAGGACACGTCAAGACGAACGAAACGCTTCACCGCATTTGGTGAGAAAATAATCATCTCAATTTTTTTGTTCGACACGTCCAATGTGTCTTCCTCAACATCATTGTGAAAGTGTACCGTATCTTGAAATTGGAGAACAAAACTATCATCTGTTTTTCGTTGTACAAAAGTGTCGTCGATTTTCTTTGTTACTCGAGGTGTTGTTGTGACGAGATAACGAAGTTCCTCTTTCGGAGACATGGCTCCTCCGAACTCGGAACGGAGTGTTTTCCAAGGATCAATACACGATGCAATATCGTCCATATCCTGAGATGAGAGTATGTATAGTGGTTTCTTTTTCTTTTTCTTCTTCTTCTTCTTCCCTTTTTTCCGTGGTATTTTCCTGATTGCTTTCTTCAACTCCTCGAACGTTCGTTTCTCGTTTTTCTTTTCGGAAGCGACTTTTCTGTACATTTGCTCAACCCGTCTCCTCGTCAATCCTTTTCTTTTTATTAATCCTTTACATTCTCGTTCCAACTGAGCCTCTATCTTTTTTATCGACGCTGCGGATCCCATCGTGGTGGAATGAGAGGTGTGAGAGGGTGTGTGTAAAAAACTCGGAGAGAAACTCAAAACCTCAACGTTTCGCATTGAAACTATTGAAACTTGTTTTGAGTGACCACACAAAACACAAGAAAAAGTTGAGAGACAGAGAAAAGAAAAAAGAAAGATCTGTGTAAAATCAGTGTTTTTTTTAAAAAAAGAATAATATTATGGACAGACAGAATCGTGTCGGTAATAAGCCGGGAAGTCATGCTCCGACTTCAAGTCAGTTGCAGATCGATAGGAAGGAGCGTATGAGAAAATTAGCGATGGAAACGATCGATCTCTCGAAAGATCCGTATTTCATGAGAAATCATCTCGGACAGTTCGAGTGCAAGCTGTGTCTGACACTACACAGAAACGAAGGAAATTATCTTTCGCACACACAAGGAAAAAGACATCAAACGAATCTTGCGAAACGAGCGGCACGAGAGGCCAGAGATAATCCGTTGGCGATCAAACCGGTCGCGAGTTCCACTGTGAAACGTAAGAAAACAATAAAAATTGGTCGTCCCGGTTACAGGGTTGTGAAACAGAGAGATCCAGAGACCGGTCAACGTGGATTGTTGTTCGAAGTTAGCTATCCGGAGATTCAGGAGGGTCTTCAACCCAGACATCGATTCATGTCCGCGTACGAGCAGCACGTGGAAGCTCCCGACAAGCGATATCAATACATTTTGTTTGCGGCTGAACCGTACGAAACGATTGCATTTAAGATTCCAAATCAAGAGATTGATAAAAGTGAGGGTAAGTTTATCACAAAGTGGGATGCAGAGAATCTTACATTTAGTCTACATTTGCATTTTAAGGTGGAAGATAAGAATTAAGTACGACGTATGGTTATTTAAGAAAACAATAAAATGGAAGCACGTTTTTTTTTTGTGAACATTCCACAACAGAATTACATATATAACGAGAGAATTAAAAACTCAAATGTGTCTCCTGGCCTTCCTCCTCAACTTGAAACACACCCTTTACTTCAGGAATGTAATGCATGAGCATGTTTTCAACACCATGTCGAAGGGTTACCGTTGAAGATGGACATCCAGCACACGAACCTGCCATTTGTAAGGACACAAGACCAGAGTCTTCGTCAAAACCCTTGAAAAGAATGTCACCACCATCTTCCTGTACCTGTTGTTGTGTATTCGAGTTACAAGAGAGAGTTTTAAGTTTTCATTATAAATGAGTGTGCATCTCATTCCAAGAAGAAGGTACGATTGTTTTTTTTTTCATTACGGATGCAAATGAGTGAGGTATGTTCGAACGTTTAAACTCACTGTGCGAACTTCAAGCTCGAACACTACTACGTACAGCTGGACGAATTCGAGTCTCCAAAAGTTCCTTTATCATTGCTACAACTTCCGAATCATCATCAAGAATAGCTAAATTATCTGCCGTACGCTCTGCTTCTGGACTGATTACGGGAATACCCTCTGCATAGAAATCCATCACCACTGAGAACACATCTAATTTCAAAATTTCCCACGCGGTGTCTTCGTCTTTCGTAACGGTAATAAAGTCGTGACCGAAGAAAACACCTTCAACACCCGGAGTCGCGAACAATCGTCTCGCAAGTGGAGATACTTGTGCTTGTGCTAAGTTTCGAAAGTCCTGTTACGCGTGTTTTTGGATTTTCATGTTGATTTCGTTTTTTCTATTCGAACGAACGAACGTACCATGGACGATCCGTACTCCTCCGGAAGAACCTCTTTTCCTGCGGGTTGAAATTTCAATCCGTTTGGATTTGGTGTTGATGATGTTTGAATGAACAGATTTCGAAATCCACCAAATCGGTTCAATCCTCCTCTCCTCTGGACGTTCAATACACGAAGAAACATTTCTCTCTCTCTCTCTCTCTCTCACTTTTCAACTTTTCCTCCTCACTCCCCACACGTGTTCGGTTCCCGTTTTTGCTCGACGATGGTTTTGATATTATGTTCGCTATTATGCTTCACACACACACACCGCACGCGCACATTTTTATCCCATCTGAAAAAAGCTTGAGCTGTCTATATACTTTCGAGAATTAGAATTTAGAGTAGTAGTGGTAGTCTCATCATATATGTTGTTGTGGGTGGTGGTGGTGATAGGCCCCCTATATATATATCATCAATCAGATACTTAATACTTAATACACAGTGACAGTTTCTAATTGGAATCGAAAAAAAAGATCAATTCAGTGTAGAAAAAGATACAAAGTCATTCAAAAAGATGAACGAGGAAGAGGATGAGGAGAGAGAGCAGATGGAAGCCTTGAGACGTGAGGAAGAAGCGTTTGAGGAGGAGATGAGAAAGTTGGAGTTGGAGCAGAAACGACAGATGGAACTCGATGCTCAGGAGAACGAGGAGACCATGAGCAGATTACGAGATTTGGAGACGCGATCCGATATGTTCGCGGAGAGTAACGATACATTGGTTGAAAAGATTGTTGCGAAAAGAACTGCACAGAAAGATGTAAAGAGTAAGATAGATCAGTTCTCGATCGATTTAGACGGAGAAAATGTGGAGAAAATACTTCAAGAGGCCAGAGAGAGTAGCGAAAGAAAGGCCAGAACGATGGCTGACGAGGAGAGCGAGCGTCTTCGAAAGTTACAGGAGAAAAAAGCACAGCAAGAACGTGTTGCGTGGGCTAAAAAAGAAGCTGATCTTGCGAGAAAACGAATAGATGAGATATTGAAGGCTACGGAAAGAGTGGAAGCGGAGAAAAAGTTCATTCCGAGACTTCAAAAAGAACTCGGTTCGCCTCAAGCATTTCAGAGATTTCGAAAAGCATCAAAGGCATTCAAGCTGAACAAGGTATCTGCTAAAGAGTATTTGGAATTGTTTGCGGAAGAGATCGGAGTACGAAGAAAAGGTTCTCAGTTGCTTCAGGAATTGATTCCGGGTTTAGCAGCGTTGGTACGTGTTGTTGTTGAGTTGCTTCGAGAATCGATCTGTATCTCACGCGCGCGTTTCACAGGTACCAACCGAGGATCACAAACAAAGACTTCTCAAGGAATATACATTGTATTTAGAACGTCTACTCTCGGATGAGAAGTATGAGAAGAAACAGAAAGAGATTGAGGAGAGACGTGTGTTGCAGAGACAGGAAGCCTTGCGAGAGAGACAGAGAGAGATGGAGCAGGAGGAGAAAAAACGAAAAGCGGAGGAGAAGGCTCGTGCTGAGAAACTTCGAGTTGCTGCGGAGAGGAAAAGAGAAAGAGAGGAACGATTGAAGAGAGATCAAGCCAAGTCTGAAAAGCTAAAGCGTGAGAGAGAGCAGAGAATGAAGGAGAAAGCAGAGGAGGAGGAGGAGGAAAATCGTGCACGTATCGAGAGAATCAAAGCACAGAAGATGGAAGAAGAGGAGGAGAAAGAGAGGATAAGAATTGAAAAGATGAAGAAAGAAGAGGAGAAACGAGTTGCTGACGCTGCTGCTGCTGCTACCACGGTAAAGGAGGATGAGAAGAAGGACGAAGAAACGACATCGGATGATGTCAAGAGAGATGGTGTTTCGTTTATGGGAGGACAATTTTGTGTTGACGTACGTGATGTTCGAGTGTGTGGCGTGATGTTCGAGCGCGTGGTGCGAGAATATCACTTTCTCTTATCCATTGACTCGGAGGACTCACTCGTGTCACTTATCACAACACTCTACCGTATCCCTTAATATCAATCGAGCGTTTTTCACTTTTTCTAGGCTACGCCATACTCCGACACGACATTGACCGACACGACGCGCTCGAACACAGGTACCCCACTGGCTTGAGGAGGAAGGTAAGGAGCTCTATCAAATTGAGTGTCATTGGTATGGTGGAAAAACGTACGTAGAGTGTAGTGTTAAGCGAGAATGCTATACTTATCTCAATCACTCAAAACATTTTAACACAGGTACAAGTCTACATCTTGGAACACACGTGCGAGTTACTCTCAGCTAAAGAAAATTCACATTCAACTTCTGGAACGTGTGGAGATTTTGAAACTTCGAGTGGGTGAGAACATCGAGTTACCGAAATTTCCGAGTGATTCCATTGCAATGGCAACTGGAAAACACATCAAACGAATCAAGGGTTCTGGTCTTATCGAGCAAAGAAGAGGTGAGTTGGAGTCCTATCTTAAGGGTATTTTGAGAATCAAGGGTATTTTGGGATGGAAACCGATCGAGAGTTTTCTCGATCTCACTTCAGAGGTACGAAAGGCAAAGCAAAAAGCACTACGCGAGGCTAGAAAGCTTCGCGAGAGTGAGAAGAAGAACAAGAAGAACGATACTCCTGAAATACCCAAGACTGCAACGGAGACTTCACGTGTGATACTACGAACAGCTTCCCAGGAAAAATCGTTCGAGGAAGACCCGTTAGCTTTTCTCGTTGGGAATACTTGATGGTGTGTATGTTGTGTATGTTTTTGTATATGCGTGTGTATGTATATATATATATGTGCTTGTGTGTATGTGTACATCATTGGTTCAAACAAATCTCTCTCTCTCTCTCTCTCTCTCTCTCTCTCTCTACTTCCTTCCCTCAGCAGCAACTAACTTACCCACCCAAAACTGAAGGTTTCCGTTTCTTTGGTTTTGGAAGACTTGTGAGATCATCTTGATTTCAAAGATTAGGAAGAAACGAATGCACTCCTTCATCATCAAGAAGAAAAGCAGAACATTTTCCTCAGAAAAAAAAGATATTGGAGTAGTAAAGGAAATCGTTTCTACATTTGTAGCTCCGAGTAGTCGAGAATTCAAGGGTTTCGAATCGGAACACGCGTCTCAAACCTCGACGTCGTTTTGCGCTCGAAAAAGAAAGTTGGGAAAAAAAGGTGCTCTGTTTTTCTACAAGGGATTGAGAAACAGAGACCAATAATAATGGGAAACGATCAAGGAAGTAATACATTGAAACGATGGGAAGATAAGGACGTTCAAAACTCGCCGAGATGGTACTTCCGAGAAGAACGTACATCCTTTTCCGATTATTACACTCGTCGCAGAAGGAGTATCATAACATACAGAATATGTATGGAACGCAGAGGACTTTCATCTGTTATCATGGATAGAGTTTTGATAAATATTGTCCTGAAATTTTATTATTCACGAATACCGAATGTTTTCAGGACGATTGCTTGTGGAAACGATCACACACTCTCTCTCGACGAGGAGAACAAATTGTACACGTTCGGATCAAACTCTGGGGGTCAACTAGGTCACGGTGATATGCTGTATCGAAACACACCCGAAAGAGTGTATGTTCTTAGTCATATTCCGATTATCAGCGTCGCAGCTGGACACGCACACTCGGTAGCGATTGATTCTCAAGGCCATGTGTACACATTCGGATCAAATGAATTCGGTAAATTAGGGCATGGTGACTACACAAAACGTATGTGATGTTCGAGGTTCGAGCGTCGAGTTCATATGGATTCGATTGTGACATAATCTCGCGAACACCAACGCTCGAACACAGGTACGATTCCTGCAAAAATCGTGTCACTTGCAAAGTCTGAGACTCGATGTGTTCATGCCGCTTGCGCTGACAATCACACACTTGTCCTGTCAGATCATGGTCAAGTGTTTGGGTTCGGTCTCAACAGATCGGGTGAGATCGGCCAGGGTAAGAGTGATGATGTTCATATGTATTTTGTACCGACAAAAATTAAAATGAGTGGCAATGCACTCGACATCGTGACCGGACGAAATCACAGTCTTGTCACCAGCACTGAAGGAGTCCACAGTTTCGGACAGAATATGTTCGAACAACTCGGAAGAGATGTTCAAACAGGATACTTTCCAGGAGATGTGTGTTTCAAAACTACAAAGAAGCCACGTATCATACAAATGGATGCCGGACATACACATAGTGTACTCCTTGATGATCAAGGCTGGGTTTACACCTTTGGTACAGGAATGGTTGGTCAGCTTGGCCATGGTGAAAAGGAATGCAAAGTCAAGGTTGCGACAAGAATTGAATTGAAGAGAAAAGCGAAAGAAGTCACAACAGCCGCTTCAACGACCTTTGTCGTAGGTTTCGTTCCATTTTTCAATATATCAATATTTTACACAAACGTGTCCTCACATCACTCAAAACATACAGGTACTGGACAACGATACGATCATGATGTTTGGAGCAGAACTTTTCACAGACGACATGGCAGAGTTTGGAAAATCCGTGTACATACCTCGTCGAGAGCTTACGTTACGATGTGATCTCGAAATTGAGGACGGTGGCAAAGAAGATGATGATGATGATAATGGAAAAGAAGGCGAAGAATGTATTTTCACTGCTGTGGCAGGTGCATCGCATGTATTGATTTCCAAGGGGACAAAAATTTTTAGCTATGGTGAAAACTCTCTCGGACAGTGCGGTCACAATCATGTTTCCGAACTCAACAGACCAACAGCAATCGTTTCGTGCGTTGTTCCTGAAGATACGACAAATTTTCACAATTCTGATCATGCATATCGCTTGGATGTAGGAAAGATTTTCAGTGGAATTCATTCGTGATATTTTAACATATATGTACAAACACACATCATTCAGTCTTAGCATTTCGTGCACTCTTCTTATCACGATTCCATTGTAGAGTTCCGAGCAGTCGATCGGGCCACTGTGTAATGGAGTAGTTACATTTCAATATCTCATGATGCGTATGATGAAACTCCACATTTCTTCGATCCCATTGATTACCCAACACGTGATTGTACAGTGGTGCAAGAGGTGCGACAAGAGACGAACAGGGAAGAGGCTTTCCACAATGAGAAGCTGCTTCGAGCCATACAATATAAGCACCAAGAAGTGCCTCCTCCAAGGGTGAGATTGAAATGCTCATGGCTCGAAGGCTTTGTATTGCTGTAACCAAAGGAACAAGAGCTTCGACGAAGAAGTCGATTATGGTAAAGTGTTGATTCGTCAGAGTTCGTGGATTTCGATGCTCGTGATGAAACTTGTGGATGTATTTGTAAAATCCTCTCTCATGAATCAATCTATGTCCCAACCAAAAAAGAGAATCCACAATACATCGCACAATGGCGAGTTTCGCACAGAATTGAATCGGACGAAACTTTCTCAAATCACCAGACAGAGACCAGAGCATTTTCTTCCTTGCGCCACTTTCACCGATTTTGAAGTACACGATGAAGGAGGAAACAAGAACGCTCGACACAACAGTCAAGTTAAAAAACTCTTTCAATCGTTCTGAGATGGAGAGATTTGTTTGAACCAATGATGTACACATACACACAAGCACATATATATATATACATACACACGCATATACAAAAACA
>MDTB01225343.1_pt1 | contig 10101 bp, 9 predicted proteins | sample 811161 | NCBI WGS metagenome assembly MDTB01 (sample SAMN05326650, study PRJNA326480) | marine metagenome | isolation source: seawater | place: Mediterranean Sea | collected 2009
AACCAGCACCGGCGTGCGATCCGACGTAAAAACCCTTTGCGCCTTGGCCAAGCAGCACGGCTGTTTGAGCATTGTCGACTCTGTTACCGGCCTCGCTGGCGTTGAGTTAGAGGTGGACGCCTGGCAGGCAGACGTCACCTATTCTGGATCGCAGAAGTGTTTGTCAGCACCGCCAGGAATAAGCCTGATCACATTTAGTGATGCAGCCGCAGATCGCGTGCGCGCGCGCAACAAGCCCGTGCAAAGTTGGTTCCTCGACCTGTCTTTGTTGATGGCCTATTGGGAAGGCGATGGCGGTAGAACTTACCACCACACCGCTCCAGTGAACGCAATCTATGGCCTGCATGAAGCTTTGCTGATGGTTAAAGAAGAAGGCTTAGAGAACTCATGGAATAAGCATCGTGCTATGCATGAGCAATTAGTCAGCAGTCTTGGCGCCATCGGACTTGAGTTTGTTGTCGACGCCAGCTATCGGTTGCCGCAGCTGAATCTAGTTCAGGTGCCAGATGGCGTCGATGAAGCAGCGGTGCGCAAGCGTTTATTGAACGAGTACAACCTAGAGATTGGTGCCGGCCTAGGTGCCTTTGCAGGCAAGGTCTGGCGTATTGGTTTGATGGGTTACTCGGCTCGCAAGGAAAACGTTCAACTGTGTGCAAGTGCTCTGGGCGCGGTGCTATAACCGCGACCATCGCTTGGTCTTTCTGCTCGACGCTAAGCGAGCACCTCTTTGAGAAAACGACCGGTGTGAGAGCCTTTCACCTTGGTTACCTGCTCCGGAGTGCCAGTGGCAATAATTTTGCCTCCTCCTGAACCGCCCTCCGGCCCCAGATCTACTATCCAATCGGCAGTTTTAATCACATCGAGATTATGCTCAATCACCACAATGGTATTGCCGTCGTCTCGCAAGCGATGCAGTACGTCGAGAAGTTGCGCAATGTCGTGGAAATGCAGGCCAGTAGTTGGTTCGTCGAGAATATATAGGGTGCTTCCAGTATCGCGCTTCGACAGCTCACGAGACAGCTTCACACGCTGGGCCTCGCCGCCGGAGAGCGTGGTAGCGCTTTGTCCCAAGCGAATGTAAGACAGACCAACATCCATCAGAGTTTGCAGCTTCCGCGCGAGCATCGGAATGGCATCGAAAAAGTCGCGCGCGTCCTCAACGGTCATATCCAGCACCTCGTGGATATTCTTGCCCTTAAAACGAATATCCAAAGTTTCGCGGTTATAGCGCTTACCCTTGCACACATCGCAGGGTACGTAGATGTCTGGCAAAAAGTGCATTTCCACTTTAATCATGCCGTCGCCTTGGCAGGCCTCGCAGCGGCCGCCCTTAACATTGAAGCTAAAGCGCCCCGGCTTATAACCCCTGGCTCTAGCCTCTGGCACCTGAGCGAACAACTCGCGAATGGGCGTGAACAACCCGGTATACGTGGCCGGGTTAGAGCGCGGCGTGCGGCCAATCGGACTCTGATCAATGTCCACAACCTTATCCAGATGCTCAAGCCCAGTTATAGCCTCATACGGGCGCGGCTTGAGGGTGCTGGCCTTGTTTAGCACCGTAGCGGCAATTGGGAACAGCGTGTGATTGATTAACGTAGATTTCCCCGAGCCTGATACGCCGGTAATGCAAGTAAACAGCCCGCAAGGAATGGCCAGCGAGACATCTAAAAGATTGTTGCCGCTGGCACCGGTCAGACTGAGCATCTTGTCTTTATCGATAGCAACGCGTTGTTTGGGAATGCTAATCGACTTTTTACCGCTCAAATATTGACCAGTAATAGACTTTTTGTTGCTCAACAAAGATTTATAAGTCCCCGCACCCACCACCTCGCCGCCATGAACTCCGGCGCCGGGACCTATGTCAATTAAATAGTCAGCCCGCCGCATGGCCTCTTCATCATGCTCCACTACAACCACCGTATTACCCAAGTCGCGCAGATGCTCCAGCGTTTTCAGCAGGCGTTCGTTGTCGCGCTGATGCAAGCCGATTGATGGTTCGTCAAGGATGTACATAACCCCAACCAAACCAGCGCCAATTTGACTTGCCAAACGGATGCGTTGAGCTTCACCTCCAGACAACGTTTCTGCTGAGCGGTCGAGCGTTAAATAATTCAGCCCTACATCTACCAAAAACTGTAAGCGGGCCTGGATTTCTTTGAGAATCTTATCTGCAATGGTGGCGCGCTGACCCTTAAGTCGCAGATTCTGAAAGTGCTTGAGGGTCGCTGCTACTGAGCCGTGGGTAATACTCGGCAGATCTGAGTCGCCAATAAACACGTTGCGAGATTCTTCGCGCAGACGCGTGCCATTGCAGCTTGGACAGTCAGCAACGCGCATATATTTCTGCAGATTCTCTCTAACCATAGACGAATCCGTTTCGCGGAAGCGTCGTTCCATATTGGGCAGTACGCCCTCAAAGCGGTGGGTGCGCCGAATAATATCGCCCCGCTCACTGACATAACTGAAATCTATTCGCGTGCGCCCGCTGCCATAAAGAATGGCTTGCTGATTCTTTTTGCCCAGTCTCTTGAAAGGCTTCTCCACATCAAAGCCGTAGTGATCGGCGAGAGAAGAAAGCAGGTGAAAGTAGTAGACGTTGCGTCGGTCCCAGCCTCTCACCGCGCCCTCGGCCAATGACAGATTGGTGTCTACTACCACAAGGTCCGGGTCGAAAAACTGCGTCACCCCTAATCCGTCACAAGAGGTACATGCACCAGCAGGATTGTTGAAAGAGAACATGCGCGGTTCAAGCTCGGAAATGCTGTAGCCGCAGGTAGGGCAGGCGAAGCGCGAGGAAAATACCAAGCCGGACTCTTTACTGTCCGCATCCATGTCGGTCACTAAGGCGACCCCATCAGACAAGCCTAAGGCCGTTTCAAAACTCTCAGCGAGACGCTGGGCAACGTCATCCGCCACTCGTAGTCGGTCAACTACGGCCTCAACCGTATGTTTTTTGTTTTTGTCCAGAGAAGGAGCATCGTCGAGGTCGACCACTAAACCGTTGATGCGAGCACGCACAAAACCATTGCTGATCAACTCCTGGAACACGTGCAAGTGCTCACCCTTGCGTTCGGAGACAACAGGAGCCAGCACCATAATGCGCTTGTCCTGCATGCTTGAGACGACCTGGTCAACCATTTGGCTGACCGTTTGAGCATCCAAGGGCAATCCGTGTTCTGGGCATCTTGGTTCACCTACTCTGGCAAACAGCAATCGCAGGTAGTCATAAATCTCAGTAATAGTGCCCACTGTAGAACGGGGATTGTGGGAAGTGGACTTTTGCTCAATCGAGATAGCTGGAGATAAGCCCTCGATCAAATCGACGTCTGGTTTTTCCATCATCGACAAAAACTGACGCGCGTAGGCCGATAGCGACTCAACGTAGCGACGCTGCCCCTCTGCATACAGGGTGTCAAATGCTAGAGACGACTTACCCGAGCCAGACAAGCCAGTGATGATCACTAACTTATCCCGCGGTATATCGAGGTCAATGTTACGTAAGTTGTGGGTGCGGGCACCACGAACAGAAATATTATTCAACGTCGTTAAAGCTCGATACGGTGTAGGACGGCGGAGCAACATAACGTGAACAGCGCAAGGCGGCAAGGCAACGAATAGGCATGGCTTAGGTCTGTCAGTGAAAAAGATTGTCAGGTGAAAGGATCACAACTTGAACAGGTATTTCTCTTTGGGCCGTGCCCAGGTTTGCTCTAAACTAAAGTGAATTAGAACGTTGGAGCGAACCATGGCCAGGGGAATCAATAAAGTAATGCTGATCGGTAATCTCGGGCGTGATCCGGAGACCCGCTATGCACAAAACGGCAGTGCCGTGACTCGCTTTAGTATTGCAACGTCTGAATCTTGGCGCGATCGGACGTCGGGCGAGCAGCAAGAGCGTACCGAGTGGCACAACATCGTGTGTTTTGCGCGGTTGGCCGAAATTGCCGGTGAGTATCTACGCAAGGGCTCAAAGGTATACATCGAAGGCAGCCTGCGCACCTCTAGCTGGGAGGCTGACGGGCAGAAAAAATACCGCACCGAAATCAATGCCCGCGAGCTGCAAATGCTCGATAGCCGGGGCAGCATGATGGATAGCGGCGGCATGCCTGCTGATCAAGGCATGGATATGGGGCCACCATCCGGCTTTGGCGGCGGTTCTAATGCTGCTCCGAGTCCTGCACCTAGCAGGGCACCAGCGCCCTCTAACCCAGCGCTATCGAACAATAGTGCGACCTTGTCAGACGATTCCGATTTCGAAGACGATATTCCGTTTTAGGCTGCATTCGCAGCATGGTTTAGCGCGCCGGTCTGGTCTTCGGCGAGCGCGCTAAACAAACCAAATCAACAACACCGCACCAAGGGCCAGCCTATAAATCACATAGGGCAACATTCCTGTGCGCTCTACCAATTGAATAAAGAAGTGGATGCCGGCATACGCGCTGATGCCAGCCAAAACAGCGCCGCCAGTCATGTGCCAGACATCTGCAACCTCAGATCCAGTCAACAAGTCCCAAGTGAGCAGCAACTGTGCCCCGGCGATAGTTGGAATGGCCAATAGAAACGAAAATCGCGCGGCGGTGACCCGAGAAAGCCCAAGGAAAAGGGCAGCTGTAATAGTTACTCCAGAGCGAGACGTGCCAGGAATTAACGCCAGCATTTGAGCTAATCCGATCATTGCCGCCGCCGACCAGCCAATGTGTGTGCCTGTTCCAGGGCGTCGGTCAGATGCCCAGAGCGCGCCGGCAAACAGCAACGTTGTGGTAGCAATAATTGGAATTGTGCGCAGTTCGGCAGCAATAAAGTCTTTAGCCAGCAGTCCGCCGATTACCACAGGAATCGTAGCCAAACCTAACTTGACCAGCAGCAACAAATCTTCGGCTTGGCGCTGCAAATTAGTATCGATAGTCAAAGTGTTACCCGCGGATGTCTTGGTCAATGCTCCAGCACGCAACAGCTAAGGAGAGTTTCCTATAGCCGCGAAAAACGCCAACAGATCGGTTCGAAAGTAGGCTATTACCGCGATAAGCGTGCCGAAGTGAACGGCCACATCGAAGCCAAGGCCTTGATCCGGCCATTGGGTCATCGTCCCAGGTAGAACTAAATGCGCTGAGCTGGAAATGGGCAAAAATTCTGTAACGCCCTGAATTAGGCTCAATACAATGACTTGAATCCATTCCATAGCGACGCCCGGTGGTGGTAAATCAGTGGTACGAATTAGGGCATGGATTTTTCTGCCCGAAGCCGCAGCTAGCTTATCTGGTGCGGTCGCGTTAGCTCATAGGCACAGATAGCCACCGGCTTTTACAGGATAGCATTGGCGAGGAACCAGATGCCTCGCTATAGTGCTAAAAGTTTTAAAGGAAATTGTTATGGCTGCGTCTTCAGACGACTCATCGACGGATAAGTCTGGCGAAATGATCGAATTACCTTTGTTTCCGCTGCGCACGGTTTTGTTTCAAGGCGGTATATTGCCTTTACGTATTTTTGAGCCACGTTATGTCGATATGGTGCGCTGGTGTATGCGCCAAAGTTCTCCTTTCGTGGTTGTGCTGTTGCGCTCCGGCAACGATGTTATGACAAGCGGCGAAGAGCTGAGCGATCAAGGGGAAGCAAAACGGCCAGATATTTTTCGTCTAGGCACATTGGCTAACATCGTTGACTTCAACCAAGCCGATAATGGTTTGTTGGGCATCGTCGCGCAGGGCGACAGCAAAGCCTTGCTGCACGACACTTGGCTACAAAAAGATGGCCTGTTAATGGGCCGAGCTGAAGTACTGCCCGAGGAAACAGAGGTTGAATTAGACAGTAGCCACTCGCAGTTGATTTCGGTGCTAAGCGAATTGATGAAGCATCCATTGATTCAGCAACTCAAGCCAGACGTTGATCTTGCAAGCGCGCTGTCCGTCAGCTATCGATTGTCAGAACTTCTGCCTATCGAACCAGAAATTAAACAAGCGCTGCTGCAAATGAATGGACCTACCGAACGGCTCAATGAATTGAGCCGTATCGTTGCCAAGTTCTGCGAGTAAGCGTTGCAAAAGGACAGCTTATCTTGTGCTTCCGCGACTAAAACCTGGCGGCGCGGGTAGGTGACAGACTCTAATCTCTTTATACTAGGCCCATGAGTGAACAGTTAAGCCAGTACATATACACCGTTGGCGAAAATGCCCGAGCGGCCTCTCGGGTCATCGGTGCCGCCAGTTCAGCAGATAAGTCGGCGGCGCTGCGTCGGATTGCAGACGCCGTCGACGAGTCCCGTCAAGCCATTTGCGCTGCTAACGCTAAGGATATGGAGGGGGCCAAGCAGCAACAGATAGATCAACCTTTGGTCGACCGCCTGTTTTTAGACGACAAAGGCATCGATCAGATGATCGAAGGCATACTTCAGGTAGATGCCCTTAAAGATCCTGTTGGTGAACTAGATGCTTTCAGTTATCGACCGACAGGTATTCAAGTCGGCAAGATGCGTGTGCCGTTAGGCGTTATAGCAATGATTTACGAGTCACGCCCAAATGTAACGGTGGACGCAGCCAGCCTATCTTTGAAGTCTGGAAACGCCTGTATATTGCGTGGCGGCTCGGAGGCATTTCATTCCAATCAGGCAATTGCGGCTAGCGTAACGACAGGGTTAGCCGCTGCCGGGCTCCCTGAAACTAGCGTGCAGTTACTTGACACTACTGATCGTGCAGCAGTCGGCGAGCTGCTAAAACTGAATCAGTTTATCGATGTAATAGTGCCTCGCGGCGGCAAAGGTCTAATTGATCGTATTTCTAAAGATTCCAGTATTCCGGTAATCAAGCATCTTGATGGCATCTGCCATGTCTACATTGATGCCGAGGCAGACCGGCAAATGGCTGCCGAGATCGCCTTTAACTCCAAGTGCGAAAAGTATGCAGTATGCAACGCGCTAGAAACTTTGTTGATCCACAAAGGCACCGCCGCGGCAGTATTGCCAGGTCTCGCTCAACGCTATCGCGACGCTGGGGTTGAACTGCGCGGTTGCGCCGACGCCATGGCGATTACCTCGATGCAAGCCGCTACAGAACAAGATTGGTCGGAGGAATATCTCGCTCCCATCCTATCCATCAAGTTGGTAGATGATTTAGATCAGGCCATAGCCCACATTAATACTTATGGCTCAGCTCACACTGACGTAATCGTCACCAATAATTATGCGCACTCCCAAGCGTTCATTGCGAGAGTCGATTCAGCTTCGGTTATGGTCAACACCTCTTCCCAGTTTGCCGACGGGTTTGAGTATGGGCTCGGCGCCGAGGTAGGCATTTCTACCGATAAGATCCACGCCCGTGGCCCGGTAGGTTTAGAAGGCTTGACCTCGCAAAAGTACGTGGTGTTCGGCCATGGTGAGGTTCGGCATCGTTAGTCCGCAGAGAATATGCAAAACATGCTAGGTCGAAATTGAGCATGCGGATTGGTTTATACGGTGGCACATTTGACCCAGTTCATCGGGGCCATGTGCATGCCGCCCAGAGCGCTGCAGAAGCTCTCAACCTTGATCAAGTGCGCATGGTTCTCGCGGCTCGGCCAAGGCACCGCGAAGCGCCCCAGGCCAGTATCGAGCACAGATGGCAAATGTTATCGCTGGCTTGCGCTGAGACGACGAACCTAGTCGCCGATGATTGCGAGATACGCCGGGCCGGACCCTCCTATGCAGTTGATACCTTGGCGGATTACCGCCGCCGCTATCCTGCAAGCCAGTTGTTTTGGATCGCTGGCGAAGATTCTTTTGCTTCCTTGACCCAGTGGCATCAGTGGCAACGGATTATAAAAATGTGCCAATTCGTGATTTTGTCCCGGCCGTTGGGCGCTCAGCCACCGGTGCATAAGCAATGTCATCGCGAATTGTCGATGGCCAGGGTGATACCCTTAACACTACCAATGCTCGAGCTCTCAGCCACCCAGCTACGTCAGGCGTTGGCGCAAGGGGACGATGCTACGGATGGCTTGGCGGGCCCCGTGCATGACTATATCGTTCGTTGCCAGCTCTACCATACTACGGAGAACACTGTTTGAATCCCTCTGATCTACGCGACCATATAAACGCGGCTCTTGAAGACTTGAAAGGTGTGAATATCGTTAGCCTTGATGTTAGCAATATGACCTCCATGACAGATTATATGATCTTGGTGAGCGGCAATTCCAACCGGCACGTCAAAGCGCTAGTAGATACTACGGCGGAATCAGCTAAGGCCATCGGTGTGCAACCCCTTGGTGTTGAAGGACGAGAGAGCTACGAGTGGGTGCTAGTCGATTTAGGCGATATCTTGGTCCATGTAATGAATGCAGAGGCTCGTACTTTCTACGATTTAGAGCGCCTTTGGACCGAAATGAGCGTCACAACTGATAGCGAGACTGCGCCGCCGCCTTCGCCGCTACTGTAATAGTGCTCGACTTAGTAGAGCTCCAGTGAAACTTCGCATTCTCAGTATCGGCGGCAAACCACCAGCTTGGGTTCGTGATGGATTTGAAGAATATGCCAAGCGCATGCCCAAGGAGATGGCTCTCAGCCTGCTAGACATTCCTGCACCCCGCCACGGATCCGATTTGGCCAGAAGTCGGCAGCTAGAGGGGAAAAAAATCATCGAGCAGATTCGCGCTCAAGACTGGGTAATTGCTTTGGATGAACATGGTAAGCCGCGCACCAGCGTCCAACTTGCCCAGGCGATGGCGCAGTGGCGCGGTCTCGGCCAAGACCTTGTGTTTTGTATCGGCGGAGCCGATGGTCTTAGCGAGCCAGTGCTTGAGCGAGCCAACGAAACTTTGTCTTTATCACATCTAACCCTGCCTCATTACATGGTCCGCGTGGTTTTGGCCGAAGCGTTGTATAGAGCCTGGTCCATCAATATGCGACATCCTTATCACCGGGAATAGAATCCTGTAAATCTCCACTTTTTGCGCGAACGGATATGCGTATGATCAGCGGCTGATGGTATAAGGCGGAAATTATAAGTGCGTATTAACTACGCGGACGCATGCGCTCTGAGGGCCTCAGACCCAAGGTTGATAAAGTTGACCCAAGGTCGGTAAATCTCAAGGCATAGAATACAAAGGCGCAAGATCCGAGACCTGCCGAAATACCCAGGTAGTCGTTGCGCAATCGTAATACGCGTCAGCGCAAAGCTCAGTAAAATTAAACGAAGACGCCAGAAAAGAACATAAGCGCCAAGTCAACTGAGACCCAACTAACCAAATCAGTTAGCGGGAAATCGATCAGTGAAAAGATCGCCACGAGCACGAGGATAGGAACAGTAACTTGTCTGTTCAGCTTTCAATAAAAGACCAGCCCCAAGAACAACAATTGTTCGCTAAACGCGCAACAATTATGTTTGTGTTCGTGCTGCTGCTAATTGGCGCGCTGATTGCCAGGCTGATCGAGCTGCAGGTCTATGAGCACGCCACGTATCAAACTCGGTCTGAAAATAATCGCATTCAGGTGCAAAGCCTTTCTCCTTCCAGAGGCATGATCTTCGATCGCAACGGATTGCTCTTGGCAGATAATCAGAACGCAGCCTCGCTCGCTATTTTTACCGAAGCTATAGCTGACCTCGACGGCACTCTGGCGACCCTGGTCGAGCTGCTTGATCTCGATGCTGAGGAGTTGCTTAAGTTCCAGCAACGTGCGGCCTCACTAGGTCGTCCGGGTGAACCCATCGTCTTGAAAGACAGCTTGAGCGAGCAGCAGGTGGCCATCCTCGCGGTTAATCGGCACCGGCTGCAGGGCGTAAAGGTGCAGAACCGCTTGGTAAGAAACTACCCGTTATCAGATTTAGCAGCTCACGCAGTGGGTTCGGTGCGACGAATGACTGAAGACGATCTGAGCAATCTGCCAAAGTTGCAATATGTCGCCTCAGATTTCGTCGGCAAACGTGGTGTAGAGGCAACCTATGAGAGTGCTTTGCACGGTCGCGTGGGTTATCAAAAAGTCGAGACAGATGCGCATGGACGGGTTCGACGGGTGCTTGACATTCAGCAGCCCGAAGCAGGAGCCAATTTATCTCTGCATTTAGATGCCCGTTTACAAGAGGCGAGCGCCGAGGCTTTGTCTGGGCGGCGCGGCGCCATCGTCGCTCTAGACCCAAA
>MDTB01236858.1_pt1 | contig 10101 bp, 9 predicted proteins | sample 811161 | NCBI WGS metagenome assembly MDTB01 (sample SAMN05326650, study PRJNA326480) | marine metagenome | isolation source: seawater | place: Mediterranean Sea | collected 2009
CATAATAGATAAATATCAGATATTATGTAATATTAAACTTATAATGAAAAATAATGTCTTAAAGTTGATTAAATATCTTTACTATTTCTCTTTAATAACATTATTCATTCTATACTTATTTCCGGGAAGTATTATCGGATATTTTTTTTATGGAGATTTAGGAAAACAACCTAATCTAGTAGATAATCCTATCGGTACGTCAATTAACCATTTATTTTGTTTTATGTACCTTACAACTTTAGCTGTGATTTGTAATTTAAAACAGATCCAAATATTTACTAATCTTTATTTTATTTTTTTCATATCTATTTTTTTAGAAATCTCACACTACTTTATTCCTAATCGAGCTTTTGAACTTTATGATTTGATAGCTAATATAGCTGGAGTATCAATAATATTTTTATTTAGAAAATTAATTAAATGATTAGAAGAATAATTATAATTTTGACTTTGTTTTTTTTTCAAAATGTTCAAGCATCTGAAATTATTGGAACTCCGAAAGTAGTTGATGGAGATACGATACATATTAAATCTTATAAAATTAGATTGGAGGGAATCGACGCTCCAGAAATGAAACAAAAATGTAAAAAACCTTTCCTACAAATCATGTTTTTCAATTTTCAGAAAGATTATGATTGTGGACTGATATCTAAAAAAAAGCTTATTCAAAAAATTGGGAATAAACCGGTAAAATGTATTTTATTGGGCAAAGATAGATACAAAAGATATTTAGCTAAATGCTTAAAAGACTCTCTTGATTTAAATAGATGGATGGTCCGAAATGGTTATGCAGTAGCTTATAGAAAATATTCAAAACTATATATACTCGATGAAAATTTTGCAAAACAAGAAAAATTAGGATTGTGGAAAGGAACTTTTGTTAAACCAGAAAAATGGAGAAAGCTAAATTAATTTCTTATATAATTTAGAAAGTGATTCTTTTTAAAAAAATTATATTTCTTGGAATTTTTTTGATTTTTACTGCTTGTTCATCAATTCCAAAAAATACTCAGAATAGTTGTGCAATTTTTGAAGAAAGATATCTATGGTACAAACATGCCAAAGCTTCATATGAAAAATGGGGAGCGCCCATTCATTTACAGCTTGCTTTTATAAAAAAGGAGAGCGATTTTAATTGGCTTGCTAAACCTCCTAGAAGAAAATTATTTAAAGTCATACCATTTAAAAGACCGTCTAGTTCATTTGGTTATTCCCAAGCAGTAGAGGGTACTTGGAGACAGTATAAGAAAGAAACAAACAACCCGTTAGCAACACGTGCTCGTTTTAAGGACTCTGTTGATTTTATAGGTTGGTATATCAATAAAACCTCTAAAATATTAAAAATATCTAAGAAAGATGCCTACAGACAGTATCTAGCTTACTATAAAGGCTGGGGAGATTATAAAAATTATTCAAAAGATAAAAAAGCTGTCATTTATGCTAAATCAGTAAGAGACATGGCAAGTCAATACAGAAAACAACTAACGCTATGTAAAAAAAATCTAGATAAAAATAAATATATTATTTTTTAAGTTGTTTATTTAGCTCAATTTCTACAGCGTCAATTCTTTGGGTATTCTTTCCAATAATAGTGTAGATAGTTGGTATTACGTAAAGAGTAAAAAATGTAGAAAATATCATCCCTGCAAAAATCGTGATTCCTACAGTAAGTCTACTTGCAGCACCGGGTCCAAAACTTATTATTAAAGGCAACACACCTATAATAGTAGACAGACTTGTCATTAAGATTGGTCTCAATCTAATAGCAGCTGCCTCAAAAACAGCTACCTCAAGATTTTTTCCTTCTTTTCTGATTTGGTTTGCAAATTCTACAATCAAAATTCCATTTTTTGCAGATAAACCAATTAGAATAATCAAGGCTATTTGACTGTATATATTTAATGACGATCCTACAACCAAAAGACCGAGCAATCCTCCAAGAATAGCCATAGGAACCGTTAACATAATTGTGAGAGGATGTTTCCAGCTTTCAAATTGAGCACACATTGCAAGATACGCTGTCACTAAAGCTAAAGCGAAAATAAGGTATAATTCTTTATTTGTTTTTTTGTATTCTTCACTTTCACCTTTATATGCAATTTTAGCTTGAGGGGTGTTATCCTCTACAACGTTAACTAAAAATTTTAATGCTTCATCTAATGAATAGTCACCAACAAGTCTTGCAGAAATAGTAACTGCTTTCTGTCTATTGTATCTTGCTAAGAAAGGTGATTGTCCTTCTTCATTGTACTCTACTAGATTAGAAATGGAAACAAGCTTACCGTTATTTTTTGATCTAACAAATACCTTGCTAATACTATCCGGTTCTTGTCTATCTTTAATATCTCCTTGAAGAATAATTGAATATTCTTTTCCATCTTGTGTAAAATTAGTAACCCTTTTAGATCCAAAAATAGTTTCTATTGTTCTTCCTATATCTTCTGTTGATACTCCTAAATCTGCAGCTTTTTTTTGATCAATTTGAACATTAAGCTGAGGCTTGTTAAGGTCAAAGTCATCTTGAATAGATACTAGACCTGGGTTTTTTCTAGCTTCTTTTTTTATAATCTCTTTCCATTTAATTAATTGTTTATATGTATTGCCTAAAATCACAAATTGAACTGGACTTTCTACGCCACCCGTTCTTATTCCTTGGGGCATGATAGGAAAAGCAAGCACCCCAGGAACTCTACCTATTTTTCCAAATGACTCTCTCATAATTTTAACTCCATGACGATCTCTTTTAGACCATGGCTCCAACAAAACTATAATGAAACCACTATTTACCTGTTTTGCTGATTTTCCAAATCCTGGCACTCTCATTATAAGTTTTCTATATTCACCCTTTCCCACATTAGGAAGTAAAAGTTTTTCTATTTCTTCAGCTTTATTTTTTGTAAAATTGAAACCTGATCCCTGTGGAGCTTTAACAATTACGAAAAAAGCTCCTCTATCCTCAGGAGCTATTAATTCTTTTGGAGCAAAATTGAATAAAAATATAGTTAAAGCAAGTGTACCAATTAGAAAAGACGTAATTATTTTTTTCTTTTTTATCCACCCTAATAGTGACAATTTATAAATTTGAGTTAAATTCTTTAAAAATTTTTCAAATCTCAATACGACTTTTGATTTATTCATATTCTTCTTTAAGAACTTGCTTCCTAACATTGGACTTAAAGAAAGAGCTACAAAGCTTGAAATTATTACAGCCGAGGCAAGAGTAACTGCAGTTTGAGTAAACAAAACTCCTGTTATGCCTTTAATAAAAATTAAAGGAATAAATACTGCTACCAAAACAACAGTTGTTGCTATAATGGCAAAGGACACTTGTTTTGCTCCTTTGTATGCAGCTACAAGAGGAGTATCGCCAAGCTCTATCCTTCTGACGATGTTTTCTAACATTACAATTGCATCATCTACTACAATTCCAATAGCTAGCACTAGAGCCATCAATGTAAAAAGGTTAATAGAAAAACCAAATATATAAATAGATAAAAAAGTTGAAATTAAAGAAACTGGTAAAGCTATTAGTGGTACAACTAGTGCTCTTATATTACCTAAAAATAAATAAATTATTATTGTGACTAAAATCAAAGCAATAATTAATGTTTTGTAAACCTCATTTATAGCTGCTTTAATATAATTGCTTCTATCAAACGATACTTCAAGAGTTGTGCCAGGAGGCAAAGATGGTTTTATTTCCTTAATTTTTTTTTTAATACCATTTGCTACAGCGATAGTATTGGCATCTGATTGCTGATAAATTCCTATACCTACGACTTGTTTGCCATTTCCTTTAAATAAAGTTCTTGTTGACTCCGCACCTAGTTCTACTCTCGATACATCTCCAAGAGTAATTATAGAACCATCTTTGGATCTTTTAAGAGGTAATTTTTTATAATTTTCTAAATTTTTATAAGCTTTGTCTAATTTGATAGTTAGATCGATATCTTTTGACTCAATTCTTCCTGCAGGAAATTCTACATTTTCTTTATTTAAAACTTTCTCTACTTCTTGAGTAGTAATATCTCTTGCAGCTAATGCGATTGGATCTAGCCAAACTCTTAAAGATAACTCTCTTTCTCCACCTAAACGTACTCTTCCAACTCCATTTACTGTAGAAAAAACATCCGTTAAATATCTATCAGCATAGTCTGTTAATTCTAAATCTGTCATTGTCTCAGAGTTAAAAGATAGCCACATAGTAGTTCTCATACCCGCACTCTGTTTAAATATTTCAGGTTGCTCAGCTCCATCTGGTAAATTATCGACTACTCTTGCAACAGAACTTCTTACGTCATTTGCTACATCATCTAGATTTAAATCAGTCTCAAATGTTAGAGTTATTCTTGAACTTTCATCTTCACTAAATGAGTCAATAGTTTCTAATCCCGGTGTTCCACCTACAAAGTCCTCTATCTTTTGTGTTATTTGAGTATCTATAATTTCTGCAGATGCACCTCTATATTCAGTTTGAATTGTAACTACTGGCGGCTGAACATCAGGCAGTTCATCTGTAGGAATTTCTTGAAAAGTTACTAATCCAAAAATAACGAGCACTAAACTCATTACTGATGCGACTACAGGTCTTTTAATGGATAGATCAGTTAAAAACATACTTATTTATCGATTTATTATTTTTACTTTAGACTTATTTCTAACCTTAGAAATACCTTCGCTGATAACCATATCACCCTCATCTATCCCCGAAAGAATAGAGACTTTTCCAAAGTTTCTTTTGCCTATCTTAATATCTTTTTTTTCAGCAGTGTCTGAATTTACGATATAAACAAAAGCAGAATTTCCTTGAATAGTTACTGCGCTTTCTGGGACACCAATCTGATTTATTTCATCATAAATTACTTTAACACTCATTAACTGCCCAGGTATAATTTCAAAATTTGAATTATCTACAATAATTCTAGCCAAGATAGATCTAGTTGAAGGATCTATTCTTGAACTAATAGACTCTATTTTACCTTTAAAAGTTTTATTAAAGGCAGAATTTATTATTTCAGCTTTCAATCCAGGTTTTAAAATACCTACATAGTTTTCTGGAATTTTAATATCTATTACTATTTTTTTTAAATCATCTAGAGTTATTATCAAACTATTAGATCCAAGAACTCCTTGTGCAATTTCTCTTTTTCCAACTTTGCCTTCAAAATCTGCAACAATATTTTTTTCATCTTTTAGAGCAATAATTATTTCACCTTTTTTAACAAATCTATTTTCTATATTTAAATTACCAACTATATTGTCTTTTTGAACTCTATAAGTTTTAGAGCTTTGAGCAATCGCAGTTCCAAATGTTTCTATACTTTTATAAAAAAGAGATTTTTCAACTTTATTTACAATTACACCAGGAGCTGGGCGAACACTAAATTTTTTTTTAAAATGTAAACCAATAAAATATCGAGCTGCTATTACTGCAAAAATTGCAATAAAAAGTATTATTAAAAAAACTTTTACCTTTGATGTTGTTTTCATTTTTTATTTAATCCCGTATTCTGCCCAAGAGCCATCATAGACAACCGGTTTTCTACCACTTATGATAGAATTAGTTAACCCTAAAACACATGCCGTTATTCCTGATCCACAGGTAAAAGCCATCTTTTTTTTTGTATCAATTTTATTTTTTTTAAAAATAGATATTAATTCCTCCTTCTTTTTAAAAGTGTGATCATCACTATTTATTAATTCTGTGAATGGCATATTCTTTGAGCCCGCTATATTTCCACTTCTTAATTCTTTTCTGGCTTCTTGTTGATGGCCTAGGAATCTTTCTCTACCTCTAGCATCAATTAGTTCAAATGATTTATTTAGAATATTAGTATCAATTTGCTCTTTGTTTAAAACTAAAGAATTATTTTCTTGAGCAAAATATGAACTTTTTTTAAATTTTAAAATATCTTTCGTTATATCTTTTTTTTCTTTTAACCATTTTTTAAAACCACCATCCAAAACAGAAATTAAATTTGGATCATGATTGAAATATAAAAAGGTGTACCATACTCGACATGAGCTGATAACATCTGAATTATCATAAATCACAATGTGGTCAGAGTTTTTTACTCCTAATTCAGACATAATTTTTTCCCAATAATGTTTTTCAGGCAACATATGAGGTAATTTAGATTGTTGATTGGAATATTTATCTATATCAAAAAAATTTGAATTTCTTATATGAGCTGAATTAAATTCATCCAAAGCATTTCTTTTAGAGCTAGGCAAATGCCAACTTCCGTCAAAGACTCTTACTTTTTCCAAATTTTCTTCAAGCCATTCTGTAGATACTAGATGTTTCATCCTCTATTTTTTTCTATATATTTTTGATGATATTCTTCTGCTTTGCAATAATTTTTAACTTTTGAGATATTAGTTTGAATTTTTCCATCAAAATCTTTATTTTTTTCATTTAAAACTTCCTCTGCTTCTTTTTTCTGCTCTTCTGATTCATAAAATATTTCACTTCTATATTGAGTTCCAACATCAGGGAATTGCATATCTTTTTGTGTGGGATCATGCATTTTAAAAAAAAGATCTAATATTTTTTTAAAAGAGATTACTTTTTCATCAAATGTCAATTTAACCACTTCTGCATGCCCAGTATTACCACTACATACTTCTTCATACGTAACTTTGGGATTCATTCCTCCTGCATAACCTACTTCTGTTTCCATAATTCCAGGTTTGTTTTTAAAGTTTTCCTCAGGTTTCCAAAAACAACCAAGTGCGAGTGTACATTTCTTCATAAGTTATTTAATATGTTAGAACTAATGAGGATATTAAATTGTTAACACAAAATCAAATAGGCGTATTGTACATGGTCGGAAGTGTGATTTGCTTTTCTATCATGGATATCTGCGTTAAATGGCTAGATTATTACCCAGTAGGACAGGTTTTATTTTTTAGATTTTTTATTGGTTTTATACCTATATTTTTTATTATTCCAAGAGATAGACTTTCAACCTTTTATAAAACGTCTCGTCCCGGTCTTCATGCGTTTAGAGCAATTTGTGGTGCTTTAGCAATCATCGCATTATTTTTTGGTTTAAGAGAGTTACCTTTAGCCGATGTCGTTTCGTTAACTTTCGCCGGCCCTATATTCGTAACCATAGCTTCAATTTTCTTTTTATCTGAAAAAGTTGGAATTAAAAGATGGTTTGCTGTATTCCTTGGATTTATAGGGATGCTATTAATCGTTCAGCCAGCATTTGTTGATGTAAATTATTATTACATTTCTCCGATTATTTTTTGTATTTTTTTTGCTTGTGTGGCGATTAGTGTGAGATCTCTTTCTAAAACTGAGGCCAACTATACTATAGCTTTTTATTTTACATTGTTATGTACAATCTTGGGTCTAGTTTCAATATTTTTTGTTGAATGGGTTATGCCAACTAAAATAGATTTTTTAATATTTGTCATTATGGCTCTTTGCGGTAGCATTGCAAATTTGTTGTTAACTCAAAGCTATAGACTGGCCGAAGCATCACTTGTTACACCAATAAAGTATCTCAGTTTGGTTTTTGCAATAGTCTTCGGTTTTTTAATATGGAGTGAAATACCCAAAGTTTTAACTTTAACCGGTGCTATGCTTGTTATTTTAAGTTCTTTAATTATTTTTATTAGAGAGTCACAATTAAAAAAACAAATTATTGCTCCCAGGTCATGAACAATAAGCCAAAATACTGGAACAGAGCTAAAAAAATTTTATCGAAAAAAGATAAAGTAATGAGAAAATTAATTAATAATTATAAAGATAAATCTTTAGTAACAAGAAACGATGTTTTTTTTTCGCTTTGCAAAAGTATAATAGGTCAACAAATAAGTGTTGCAGCAGCTAACTCTGTCTTTTCTAAATTTGAAAAAAGCTGCAAAGGAAGAATTAACGCTAAAAATGTAAATAAACTATCTGGTCAAACTCTAAAAAGATGCGGTTTGAGCAGGCAAAAAGTAAGGGGTATTAAAGATTTAGCAAAAAAAATAATCAATAATGAATTTAAACCTCATTTAATTAAAAAGATGAATGATGAAGAAGCAATTTCGTATTTATCTGAACTAAGACAAATAGGAAGATGGTCAGCTGAAATGATCTTATTATTTACCTTTAATAGATCAAATATTTGGCCTCTACAGGATATTGGTCTTTTAAGAGCTATATCAAATAATTATAATAAAAAATATTTTCCTCCAAAAAGTTTTTTAGATAGACTTCATAAGAAATTTAGTCCTTATTGTTCAGTAGCCACATGGTATCTTTGGCGATCAATAGACAATGAACCAATACAGTATTAAAACCCTCTACTATTTCATTTACAACTCCTTTAAAATATTTTAGTTTTTTCTATGGCTGAGAAACTTATTATAGATTGGAAAGAATATAATCTAACGACAGAAAAATTAGCAATTCAAATTTACCAAAGTGGATTTCAACCTGATATTTTAATTGGAATTATGAGAGGAGGAGCACCTATTATAGATGTTCTGAGCAGAATTTTTAAATTGAAGTGTGCTTATCTTGCTGTTGAGTCTTATTCTGGAAAAGGAATTGAAGATCAACAGGGAGAACTAGTATTTTCTAGAGAAATGAGTTCAACCATTCAAGATATGAAGGGAAATATTCTTTTATGTGATGATTTATCTGATACTGGCGTAACATTAAACAAAAGTATTGAATGGTTAAAAAATTATCCTCCATTAAAAGGGAATATTAAAAAAATTAAAACTGCAGTGCTTTGGAAAAAGAAAGAATCCACTTTCGAACCAGACTTTTGTGCTCAAAAGTTAGATAGTAATCCTTGGATTGTACAACCTTTCGAGCGATACGAGGAGATCAGAATTGAAGATTTAATTAAAAAACACAAAAATTAAGGGCCAGAGAAAGCTGGCCCTTGAATTTATTAAGCTACGTAAAAACTTAATACACTTACCGCTGCAATAACCCAAATAGCTGGAGATGTTTTTCCGAACTTTCCAGTCAGTAATTTGATTAATGCATAAGCAATAAATGCTAAAGCTATTCCGTTACTAATGCTATAAGTGAGCGGCATTGTAATCATAGCTACAACTGCTGGCGCAGACTCAGCTATATCATCCCACTCAATGTCAGTGATATTTCTTACGAAAAGAACAGCAACATATAGCAATGCAGCACCATCAATCTCTTTTGGCAAACTAGTTGCTAGTGGAGAAAAAAATAAACAAGCTAAAAAAAGAACTCCAATGACTAAAGAAGTCATTCCAGTTCGACCACCTGCTTTCACCCCAGCTCCAGACTCAACATAACTTGTTACCGTTGTAGTTCCCATCATAGCTCCTGCAACAGTTCCAACACTATCAGAGAGCATTGCTTTATTGATATCCTGAACTTTACCTTTTTTATCAACTTTACCTGCAACATTTGCTACTGAAGTTAATGTTCCAGCGGTATCAAAGAAGTCGATAAACAATAAAGTAAAAACTACAGTAGACATACTTGCAGTTAGAGCAGCCTTTAAATCAAAATCAAAAAGATAAGTCATTGGCGGAATAGATCCTACAACACCATTGAACTTAGCTAATCCTGTTCCCCAAGCAATAACACTAAAAACAAGAATACCTATTATAATATTACCTTTAACTTTCATTTTTTCTAGAACAACCATCGCAACAAATGCTAGACATCCAAGAAGCACTAACGGATTTTTGATATCTCCAATAGTAACTAGCGTTACCGGATGATCACCAACAACTCCCATAATCTCCAGTCCAATAATTGCTAAAAACAATCCAATTCCAGCACCTATTCCTAGTTTTAAACTTCTTGGAATAGAATTAATTAACCAAGCTCTAATTGGTGTTAAAGAAATTATTAAAAACAAAACACCAGCAACTAAAACTGCACCAAGAGCGGCTTGAGGTGTATAACCCATACCTCCAACTACTCCAAATGCAACAAATGCATTGATCCCCATTCCAGGTGCTAAGCCTATTGGCCAAGTTTTACCGTAAAATGCCATAATAAAACAAGCCAGTGCAGTTGCCACTATAGTTGCAGTAAATACTGCACCAAAGTCAAAGAAACCTTTTTCTGGTCCTGCAAATTCTCCAGAAAGAATA
>MDTB01214143.1_pt1 | contig 10100 bp, 8 predicted proteins | sample 811161 | NCBI WGS metagenome assembly MDTB01 (sample SAMN05326650, study PRJNA326480) | marine metagenome | isolation source: seawater | place: Mediterranean Sea | collected 2009
CCGAAGATCCATGGGTATTGTCAGGTAAAGACCCAATGCTCGCCCCGTCAGCAAAAGTCTGGGGTTATGAAACCAACTATGGTTCATATTGTCAATTTGCTAAGGCTCAGTCACATCAGATTTTACCAAAGCCTAAACATCTTACTTGGGAAGAATCAGCGTGTTACATGTTATGCGCGTCCACAGCTTACAGGCAACTTATGGGATGGGCTCCTCACACTGTTGAAAAAGATGATGTTGTTTTAGTCTGGGGTGCTGCTGGTGGATTAGGCGCTATGGCATTGCAAATTGTATCTGCACTCGGCGGTAGACCAATAGCTGTAATATCAGACGAGGATAAGCGTCAGTTTTGTATAGAAAAAGGAGCGGTCGGAGTTATTAATAGAAAAGACTTCAATCATTGGGGGCCTCTGCCTGATACTGATGATCCCTCATTTAAAGATTGGATGTCTGGTGCAAGATCTTTTGGGAAAGCAATATGGGATATTCTTGGAGAACGAACAAACCCAAAGATCGTCTTTGAACATCCTGGGGAGGCTACTTTACCAACATCTGGTTTTGTTTGTGCTTTAGGTGGAATGGTAGTCGTTTGTGCTGGTACAACTGGGTATAATGTAACGTTAGACCTAAGATATCATTGGATGCACCAAAAGAGACTCCAAGGTTCTCATGTGGCTAACGATCATGAAGCATCAGCAGTGAATGAACTAGTTATTCAGAAAAAAGTGGACCCCTGTTTGTCTGAAACCTATGATTTCAATCAGATTGGGCACGCGCATCAGCTTATGCATGAAAATAAACACCCTAGTGGGAATATGGCATGCCTTGTTAATGCTACCGAAAGAGGAAAAGGCGTTTCCTAAAGGTTCTTTAACAAATGAAAACTATTGATTTAAATTTCGTCAGATCATGTTTTTATGCTTTTGACGAAAGCAATCCTCTAAAGGATAGATCGTTTTTTGAGAACGCGGGAGGGAGTTTTCCGTCTAAATTCGTGGTAGACAAACTTACTGAGTTTTATAGTAAAACTAAGGTTCAACCATATGGAAGCTTCAATGAGTCTATTGAGGCAGGTAATTATATGGATCTTAGCTACAAAAAAATGGCAAAAATGTTAGGCGTTGAAAGAAAAGATTTGCATTTTGGTCCCTCTACCTCTCAGAACACATACGTTTTGTCAAATGCTTTGAGACAAGCAAAAGTAGAAAGAAAAACTATCATAGTTTCAAACCAAGACCATGAATCCAATACTGGAGTTTGGAGAAATCTTGGTAATGATGGGTTTGAAATAAAAGAATGGAAAATGAGAGACGATGGAAGGCTTTATATTGAAGATCTTAAAGAGATGCTGTCTGAAAATATATTACTTTTAGCTTTTCCTCATGTGTCTAACATTATTGGTGAGATAAACGCTGTTAGCGAGATATGTAGCCTAGCTAGGAATGTAGGAGCATTTACTTGTGTGGATGGTGTAAGTTATGCCCCACATGGAATACCGTCCATAACTGATATTAGGCCGGATATCTATCTATTTTCTAGTTACAAAACTTTTGGCCCTCACTTAGGAGTCATGTATATTTCTCGTCGTCTTTCCAAATTGCTAGAAAGTCAGTGTCACTTTTTTAACAGAGGTTATGATAACAAAAGATTTACACCCGCTGGACCTGATCATGCACAAATAGCGGCTCTTGGAGGAGTGGTAGATTATTATGAGGCCTTCTCTAAACACCATTTTGATGAGAAAAATTTAAATCGTGACACTATTGAAAAAATTAACCAATTGATAGCGCAACACGAGCATCAGCTGTTAGAGCCTTTATTAAATTTTTTAGAAAAAAAAAATAGCCTTAGGATAATTGGCTCAACTGAAACTAAAAATAGGGTCCCTACTATAGCAATAAAAACAGAAAAATCTAACATTGAGCTTGCAAAAAAATTAAATGACCTAAATATCCTAATAGGCACTGGCGACTTTTATGCAGTCAGACTTCTTGAAGCATTGAATATTGATACGGAGGAGGGTGTGATGCGTATTAGTTTTGTTCATTATACGTCAAAAAAAGATATAGATAAGCTAATAGAAGCTTTAGATAACATAATTTAATTTTCGGGTTCTCTTTATGTCGGTAAATATTGTTTGGCTTCGACGAGATTTACGCATTAGTGACAATCCTGCTTTACTTGCAGCATCAAAAAATGGTTATCCAGTACTCCCAATTTTTATTCTAGACCGTGAAACTGAGGGATTGGGCGCTGCCTTTAAATGGCGACTTGGATTGTCTTTAGAAAAACTTGATGATAATTTACGCAAGTTAGGATCACGTTTAGTTTTGTTAAAGGGAGAGCCACTAGAAGTTTTGAAGAAGCTTTCGGCTAAGTACAAACCTAGAAATTTTTTCTGGAATAGATTGTATGATCCTGACTCAATTAAAAGAGATACTCAAATAAAGTGTTTTTTTGAGGAGAAGGGTATCCCTGTTTCCTCGTATGAAGGCACATTACTATTATCTCCCTGGAAACTTAAAACAAAAAGTGGATCGTTTTACAAAGTTTTTACTCCATTTTGGCGGGCGTTGGCAAGAGAGGATATAGAACAAACATTACCATGTCCCTCAAAGATGACCTTGCCTAGCGAATGGCCGAAAAGCGAAGACATACGAGATTGGAAATTGGATAAAGATATGGGTAAAGGTAAGGAAATCCTATTCAAAAAAGTTAGAGTAGGCGAAGAAGCAGCTTATCTAAGATTTGAAGAGTTTTTAGAGAAAAGAATAAGTCAGTACTTTTTATCTAGAGATAGATTGGATAAGGTAGAAAGCTCAAATTTGTCAGAGAATTTAGCTTATGGGGAAATATCTTCAAGGCAAATTTGGAATGCGGTATCAAAAATTCATTCATTGAATGACAAGAACGTTGAGGCGTTTGTAAGGCAGTTAGCATGGAGAGATTTTGCTTGGTACTTATGCTTTCACTGTCCCCATATTCTAAAAAAAAACTGGAAAAGCGAGTGGAATAACTTTCCTTGGACAGAAAACCTAGACGCATTAGTCTGCTGGCAGAGAGGTAATACGGGAGTGTCCATAGTAGACGCAGGAATGAGGGAATTATATATGACAGGTCGAATGCATAACAGAGTTAGGATGATAGCTGCATCATATCTAACAAAGCATCTGCTCATAGATTGGAGACATGGTCTTAACTGGTTTGCAGATTGTTTGATTGACTGGGATCCCGCATCAAATGCTTTGGGATGGCAATGGGTTGCAGGGTCTGGTCCTGATGCAAGTCCCTTTTTTAGAGTATTTAACCCAGAACTCCAATCAAAAAAGTTTGATCCCAAAGGAGTATACATCAATAAATTTTTAAAGGATAAGATAAGGTCCCAAGATTACTACAATATGGTACCAAAAGGTTGGCAGTTAAAAAAAGATGAATACCCAAAAACGCCAATTATTGATCTTAAAGCAGGAAGAGATAGAGCTTTAGCTGCATATTCAGATTTCAAGAAGAGCCAGGTTTCTGAGGTGTCCTCATGAAAATATGTATAGTTGGGTCGGGTATATCTGGACTGTGCTCAGCTCTTGCTTTATCAGAAAGGCATGAGGTGTTTTTATTTGAAAAAAATAATTATTTTGGAGGCCATTCAAACACGCTTAAAATAAAGGAAGATGGCAATAGTTTTGCTGTCGATACTGGGTTTATAGTATTCAATGAGAAAAACTATCCGAATTTAACAAGCCTTTTTGAAAATTTAAGTGTTAAAACTAAACCCTCCAAAATGTCTTTTGGTTTCTCGTTAGGAAATGGTGAGCTTGAATATTCGGGTGATAATTTTAGCTCTTTTTTTGCTCAGAGGAAAAATTTATTTAGTATAAATCACCTAAAAGGGTTGTACGATATTTTTCGGTTTAAGGGTATAGCATTAAAATTCCTTTCCGAGGATCAGGAAAAGAACGAAAGTATGAGAGATTTTCTTTTGAGAAATAATTTCGGCAAATGGTTTTCCGAGATGTTTATAGTTCCTATGGGGGCAGCTATCTGGTCTGTTCCAACAGGTAGTATTTTAGATTTTCCCGCGCACAGTTACCTTCGGTTTTTTTCTAATCATGGACTCTTAAGTATGTTAACTACTGAAATAGATTGGAAGACTGTAGATGGAGGATCTACAACATATGTTGAAAAAATTATTCAAAAAATAGGTAAAAACGCTTTTGTTAATACCCCTGTTAAAAAGCTAATTAGAAAGAAAAATAAATGTGAAGTATCCTTTGGTAATAGTAAAGGAAAAATGCTTTTTGATAAAGTTGTTTTGTCATGTGATGGACCAGAAACATTGAAAATAATTGGTGATGCAAGTGAAAAGGAGAGAAGTATTCTGGGTATGTTTAAAACCTCTAAAAACAAGGTTGTCCTTCACGGAGATTCAAGTCACATGCCAACAATAAAAAAGGTATGGTCTAGTTGGAATTTCATTACTGATAATATTCAGGACTCAATTAATAAGCCTGTAGAGGTAACATATTGGATGAACAAGCTTCAGAATATAGCTAGCCGTCAAGATATTTTTGTTACGTTAAACCCAAGCAAAGAAATCGATAATAATAAGATATTTTATGAAACATGCTATTCCCATCCGATCTTCGACAAAAACACAAATACTGCCCAGGAGTTGACTGACTCAATTCAAGGAGAGAACAATATATATTATGCTGGAGCAAAAATGGGTTTTGGTTTTCATGAGGATGGTTTAAATTCTGGTTTAGAAGTTGCTAAAAAGTTAGAATGTGTCCCTTCATGGTCAATTAAAGAGAAGTAAAAGATATGGTTAACTCGTGTGTCTATTTTGGTGAGGTTATGCACATGCGATTAAAACCAAGAAAGCATCTTTTCAGGTATAAGGTTTTCAGTTTATTTTTGGATATCGATAATCTTGAGAAACTTCAAAAGGAGACCAAATTCTTTAAAGTTAATAAATGGGGACCTCTTTCTCTCTATGCAACAGACCATGGGAGTCGTAGGGACAAAAATTTAAGAGACTGGGTTAATACAAGTTTCACAGACCGTGGTTTTAAAAAGCCCGAAAAAGTATTCCTACTGTGTTTCCCTCGTGTTTTTGGGTTAGGGTTCAGTCCATTATCTGTTTTCTTTTGCTATAGAAAAAATGTGCTTGATACTGTGATTTATGAGGTAAAGAATACATTTGGAGATCAGACAGAATATTTTTTGCAATGCAATTCAGATCAAGATGGAAAAATTCGCCACACTCATATCAAAGAAATGTACGTCTCTCCTTTTATAGATATGAACCAAACCTATCATTTCACTATTGTTCCTCCCGGTGAAAAGCTATCTATAAAGATTAATGAAAGAGATCAAGAAGGGGATCTATTAATTGCGACTCAAACGGGTAGGGGAGAGATATTTAATGATAAGATACTATTTAAAGCTCTTATTAGATATCCTCTTATGTTAGTGAAAGTCATAATATTAATCCATTGGAATGCTTTGATTTTGTTCCTAAAAAGAGTTAAATATTATTCCTATTCAGAAGAAAAAGATAAGAATCAAAAAATATGAATGAAAATTTAATAACAGAACTGAAGGGTCAAAAAAACCTACCAAGATGGTTTTCAAGTGTTTTCAACATGATTAAAAACCCTGACCAAGGTAGGTTAGTAATAGAGTTAACAGATGGTAGGAAGTTTTTGGTTCAAAGCCAAATAGAGGGAGCAGACGCGAGAATAATAATCAGAAATAAAAGTTTTTTTTCAAGGTTAGTTCGTGAGGGCCAGAATGGTTTTTCTGAGGCGTACATGGACGGTTGGTGGGACACTCCAGACTTGCAGTCAGTTTTGGATTTTTTCTTGATGGCAGGAGATAGTATTTATGAAGAATTAATAGGAACAAGCCTTGTAAGGTTTTACGAGAGGTTTAATCATTGGTTGAAATCGAACTGGAAATTTCAGGCAAAGTCAAATATATCATATCATTATGATTTGGGAAATCACTTTTACAAAGAGTGGCTTGACAAGACCATGACATATTCATCGGCTCTATTTAAAAATAAGAAGGAGCCACTTGCGCAAGCTCAAATCAACAAATACGAATCTATCTGTAAAAGCCTAGATCTTAAAAAAGGAGATAAAGTTCTTGAAATTGGCTGTGGATGGGGAGGGTTTGCGGAGTATGCTGTTAAGACACGGGGGGTACACATTACGGGTCTGACCTTATCAAAAGAGCAACTTGAATATTCAAAGGAAAGAATGTTCAAGCAGGGTTTTGCCGAAAAAAGTAATTTTTTGCTCCAAGATTATAGAGATGAAAAAGGGAAATACGATGCTGTAGTTTCAATTGAGATGTTTGAAGCTGTAGGAGAAAAGTATTGGCCCATTTATTTTCAAACTATTCAAAATGTTCTTAGTTCTGGGAAATTAGGTTGTTTGCAAATTATAACAATTGATGAAAAATATTTCCCAAAATATCGTAAAAGTGTCGATTTTCTACAGAAATATATATTCCCAGGAGGAATGCTACCCAGTTACGAAACAGTACTAAATCAGGTTAGCCGCGCGAACCTAGAATTCGTTTCTAGTAAAGAGTTTGGACAGAGTTACTCAAAAACACTCAGAATTTGGGCTGGGAGATTTAATTCAAAGTGGGAAAAAATTTCACCTATGGGATTTGATGAAAGGTTTAATAGAATGTGGAATTTTTATCTAACGTCCTGTGCATCTTTCTTTTTTTCTGGTTCAGGAGATGTTACTCAGATAACTCTAAAAAAAAATTAGACAGATTTGAAAAACACCAACTTAACTTATCTTATATATGCTTTTAACGCATTACCACTTGCTTTAATTGTATTCCCGCTTTTTGTTTTCGTAGGAGAGCATTACTCAAGTAGTTTGGAAGTTTCTTTACTGGGGATAGGCGTTATTTTCTTATTTGTAAGATTACTGGATGGAATTTTAGACCCTCTAGTTGGTCTTCTCAGTGATAAATTTAACTTCTTGCTAGGTCGAAGAAAATTCTGGTTAGTAATTTCCTTACCTATCACTACTTTATCAGTCTGGGGTCTGTTTGTCGCTGATACGTCAGGTCAATTCGCACTCCAATATTTTGCTATAAATATTGTATTATTGACAATTGGACTTTCCTTTTTTGGTCCTCCCTACTACTCCTTAGGTGCTGAGTTAAGCAAAGAATATTTAGAAAGATCAAAAATAGCTTTTCTTAGAGAAGGCTTCTTCTTGTTAGGAACTATTTCAGCCGCGTTTATTTACGCTCTATCAGATGGATCTACTGAAGCGCTAAGGAATATCGCACTGGCTATCATTATCTTGCATCCCACTACAATTTTTCTCTCTCTTATTTTTGTGAGCGAGAATTCTGAGGAAAATAATATCGAAGGAGTTATTGGCTTTATAAATATTTTTGAAACTATAAAAACGGAAAAAAGAGTGCAAAAGTTTTTGTTGAGCCAATTTTTTAATTCGGCTGCAAACGGTATTCCTGGTGCTTTATTCGCTTTTTTTGTGATTCATCAATTAGGAAGAGAGGATCTGGTTGGTCCTTTAATGCTAGTTTATCTAATCTCTGGAGTAGTTGGTGTACCAATTTGGATATTTCTAGGAAGATTTATTGCCAAAACTAAGCTTTGGTGTTTTTCAATAAGTTTTTCAATTGTGATTTTCACCCTAGTTTTTTTTGTGGGTAATGACGACGTTTTTCTATTTATTATTATTTGTATTTTGACGGGTTTAAGCGTTAGTGCAGATAACGCATTACCAACATCTATTCAAGCAGATCTTTTAGACGAAGACTTTAAAAAAACTGGAAGTAATAGATCTGGTGCCTTTTTTTCAATATTGTCAGTAATAAATAAAACTTCTGCAGCCGTATCCGGTGCCTTTGTATTATTATTTTTGCATTGGGTTGAATTCAATCCAATGGGAAATAATAAAGTTGCCACTCTTTTCTATCTAACATGCCTTTATGCCTTGGCACCCATCATTCTTAAGCTCTTGCCATTATTTACAATGTGGTCCTTCCAAGAAGAAAAAGATTAGTAGATTTTATTATACTATTTGAAAAAACTTTGCCAGGAGTCTGTCCGAAAAATTTTTTGGAAGATGCCTTATAAAAAAAAATTGAATACCGGATGGCCCAAAAGAATACTTTGCCCTTGGTCTTTTCTTATTTGAAATATTATAGATTTTTTTGGAAAGTACGCCTATGTCCTCACCATTTTCTGACAAAGATGTGACATAGTTTGAGAAGTTAGAAAAAGATTTTTTATAATTTGTTTTTCTAAAAATTGAAACTCGTTCATCAATATTTGACTTCGCCCAGATTGGTGTTTTAAATGATCTCGGTGCAACTATTATCACATCAATTTTATACATCATAAGTTCGCGTCTCAGGCTTTCAGAAAACCCCTCAAGTGCGTGTTTACTTGCACAATATGAAGACATAAACGGTTGTCCAATAGTTCCACCCCCAGAGCTAATATTAATAATTTTACCAGGTCTTTTATTTTTATTAGCAGTTCCAAGAAGTGGTAGGAACACTTGAACACAATTAAAAGTTCCCACTACCATGGTGTCCAAGTGTTGCGAAAATTCTTCCTGCTCTATGTGTTCAACGGGTCCCAATTTAGCTATTCCAGCGTTATTGATCAGTAAATCTAAATTCTCTCCGTTAAGTTTTGACTTAACTTTTGAAAATGCTTTTTCTATTTCAGGCCGTTTAGTCACATCAAAAACTAGAGGGAGAAATCTTTTCCCGTATTTATCCTGTAACCTTTTAAAAGAATCTTTATCTCTAACCGATCCAAAAACAAAAAAATCTTCAGAGATAAATCTCTTGACTAGAGCTTCTCCAATTCCGGAGGAACATCCTGTAATTAAAATAGACTTTTTCAACTTTTTTTCCATAATTTGTGAATATTCTTTGTTCTGCTATTTAACCTAAAATTAGCGGGGTATTTCCCAATTGAAAAACTGCTACCTACCCAATGACCTTTATTATCATATTGTAAAGTTAATTCAAGATCGCCTGATATCTCCCAATTAGTTACTTTGAACTTTTTATTATTGTGTAAAATTTCTGATGTCCCTATTTTTTTGGTTTCAATAGTTAATGGAGTCCCATCTTGGGAACTCAGCCAAATTTTTCTCTTCAGAAACTCAGGAGTAAAATAACTCGTAGTTGCAAATTTCTCCTTTATTAGCCCAGAAAAAGCCGATCCGTCGACCTCGAAACCATCTGAGTTTTTGTGGCCCTTTACATAATATTTCTTGCCGAACCAGGAGGAGTTGGATTCTATTGATATAAGTTTTTTCTTGGACCATACCTCTCTGTTTTTTAATGAATATTTTAGGAATTTTAAGCCCAAAAATTTTGGTATGATTTCTATATCTATTAAAATTTCCAGTCCCTCATCAATATTTGAGCATGTTAAGTTTGAATAACCAACCAAGTTATTATTTAAAAAAATATCAAAATTTATATTGGTACTACCAGTCAAGCCAACACTAGGAATACCAACTAGAAATGATGCCGAACTTAATTTAATAAAATCACGTCTATCCATCAGATATGTTTACCAGAGTTTTATTTAGCATTTTATCTTATAAATAAGTCAATAAAAGGATTGCTTGAACTGTCTTTCTATACAGGCATAATAGTATACTTAAATATAACTCTTTTTATCATCTTGACCATAAAGTATTAATATTCCTTATTTACAGGTTATCTTGTCTTTTCCTCTAATTCGTAAATATTAATTATTGCGCTTTTTAAGAAAAAACAAAGTATTGTTTATCATTCTTAACGCATGTAAGTTCAATTTATGAAAAAGTTCTGGAAAAAATTTTCCACAATATGTGTCTTTCTAATCGCTCTTATTGGAATTTCACAAACAATGGCTGACACAAGAGAGCAATTATTTGAAAAGTTTAATAGAACAGCGGAGCGGGCTGAAGATGCTCTATCTCGGGGGGAGGCTTCTAATGAATCTCTTGGTGTTCTTCGTTCAGATATATTTGAGCTTAGAAACCAAGCTCTGATTATTCAGAAAGAAGTGAATGAAAAATATAACA
>MDTB01031875.1_pt1 | contig 10099 bp, 9 predicted proteins | sample 811161 | NCBI WGS metagenome assembly MDTB01 (sample SAMN05326650, study PRJNA326480) | marine metagenome | isolation source: seawater | place: Mediterranean Sea | collected 2009
ACCTTTCAATATATACCCCAGATGGTCCAATATAAGCGATTTTTGCTCCTTTTGTTCACCAATGACATCATTAAGGCTGTTATAGTGCGTTCTTTTCAGTTGCAGTTTCAGTAGGTTTGCTCATATTTATAGCACTACGGGAATAAAAATGCAATTTATGAACGCAATGCGCTGTATAACAAAAATTTATTATAAATTATTTTAAAAAAAGAATGTCTTCGGCCGATCCAGAACTATTAAATGATTCAACTAGATTGTTTAGACTGCTTCAAAACGCACAGGTTATAGGATCTATTAAATCTCAGGATAAGCTCAGAACTCAAAATCAGGAATTCACCCTGGACAAATATACACTATTAACTCCTGTATCTCGAGCTTTGAGCAATGAAAATAGATACAAAAATTTTGACGCGGTCGCGGATGTTATCAGACAATTAAAAACGCACTATAACAGCCTTAATGATGTCATTGGTGAACAAAAGGAGCAAAAATCGCTTATATTGGACCATCTGGGGTATATATTGAAAGGTCTTGAAGTTCTTACACAGACTTACAGCGACGATCCCCGTGCGGTTGCTAAAATAGAGACGACAAAAAAATTAGTTCAAACTGGTATGTTGGAACATGTTATTGTTAAAAATCAAACCATGTCAGTTTCAGAATCAGAATCGCTACCTAACATTGGCGCGCTAGCAGGTGGGGCTTCATCATCAACTGCTGCATTGGATACAAGATTGTCGTCAACTTCAACCGAAGCCAACGAAGGGGTGGAGTCGTAGCCGTCAGCCCCCTCAGTATGTATACCCATAGATCCGATGAAATTATAAAAACTTTGCATTGTCTTGTCAACGTGACCGAAGGGGTCTTTACCTGATTTTAGCAACTTGATCATTTTCTTTGTAACTTTCTTTGAAGCCTCTTCTCTTTCGCTTGCAGGATATTCACCCATAATGTTATCAATACTTTCATTTAAATCTTCAAGAAAACCATCGACTTTCGCTCCCAGGGCCTTTCTAAAACCATACCTATCGTTATTGCTCGGCGTGGTGTCATCTTTCGCATTCGGTGGACGTGAGGACCTGCCGGTCTGCGTACGTTTATTGTTTATCTTATTCCTCAGTTTTGCGCGCAAACGCGCCCTGCGCTCTTGATCGCTTTCAGGAGCTTCCATGTTTTGTTAAGTCAACAAAGGGAAATTTGCTTTGCGAACGAACTCGGATACGCAAGAATTTTGATATTTTTTGGAATTCAGTATATTATGCATGACCACAACCCTTGAGTCGTATGTAGTGGCCAGTTTGGACAAGAAGGGTTTAACCAGTCCACTTACTTCATTCATTATACCGCCTGTGCACGAAGTCAACATTCCCAAGGCGTCGGTCTTGTTTAATTTGCCCAGTTCTTTAGTAATGTTTTCCGGAGGTGTCTGGGGGGTAACCAAAGTACAAATATAAGCTATAAAAGTTGCTAGTGCTTCGCATTCATTTTCAATTTGAAGGTATCCCGTCTTTGGAAATTTAACTTCAATATTATCAGCAGAAAAATAACGTCCAATATTTCTCTTAAAAGCACGGTTTCTCGGCGCTGGCTCTTTGGTACAGTCAATAATGCAAACGGAATTTTTCGTCACATCGTACACAGACAGTACAAGATGTCCCAATTCTTGACATGATTCACTTTTTTCCGTATTCCAAGATATACCGAGTAGTGTATAGATTTTTCCATGAAGCGGCACAGTATTCTGCACTTGGTTACGCATGCGTATCACGTGCAAATCATCCTGTGGGTTGCCGTATGGGTCTCCTATTTCAACCAGTCCAGCAAAGCCCCTTTTTTTAAAAATATACCCCAAAGAGAGGTAGGCTCTGTTACCATTGCAACTTGGGGGTATTTTTGCGTCTTCAGCACACCCAAGATAGCCACAACACTGCAAACTGATAGCGCTGGTATCCAGATTTTTTAACAGACTGTGCCACAAATCGTCATTAAACTTTTGCACATATACACTTGAATCGGCGTGCTTTCTGCAATCTCCAGTAGGTACTATATAAGATTGACCCTTTACTAATGCCACTGTTGATGGGGTCTGCCCACACAGTGAATGCACACACAAACCAACATCTTCTATTATAAAATTAAAAAACATGGACAGGTTGTGGCTATATTAAATCTTTTAAGATACACAATAAATATTATGTCGTAGATGGAGTGCCTAATATGCTTGAACGTGATAAAGAAAGACGAATGTGCGGTCCTGGACTGTTGTGGAAAGTTTCTACATCTAACTTGTCTTCAAAAATGGCGAACGCAATACAAAGATGAGTGCCCCCATTGTCGACAATCAGAGCCTAGAGTATTAGGGTGTGACGCGCATTTGCGGTGTCCCAAATTTATCAGAGGAAGTGATGACGTTCTGTTGAAAGAAGCGATGCAATCCGGGTGTCATATTATTTATACGACGTTGCCGGAAGGAAAGTTGCAACACAGATTTTATTGGGAAGAAGAGGATGATGGGACTGGAAGTGTTGGTAAAAAAAAGGGAATACCCTTTGAATCTGACGAGGGTCACTGTTCAGTATTGTCAGTATTGTTTACTCAAGTCGTTGAGATTCCTAGCATAAATCCATATGAGAATGTGTGCACCGTGCGTATATATGGAGAAGAACGTCTACCAGTCTTTCAAGTCGTGGAAGATGATGATGGAAACGTTTTGTACAGTCCTTTATTGCTGGGAAAGTCGCCCGGAATATTCAGTTTTAAGAGAATTGAATTCTAAATGGGAGAGTCTGTATGTCGACACCTTGAGAATTTGTAAATTTACATATCATTTCTTTATCAAAATCCATTTCTATCAGTTCTAGTTCTAATTTGACAGTTTTATACGTTTTTTCAGCAGTAAAATTAACAATGTTATTCGCGTACTCGGGAGAAGTGTATTCTACTACTGTATCAATTTCCATGTCTTCTACAATTTGATTAAATGTAACAACTAGTTGCACTTGCATTGAGGTTATAACTCTTAAAACTTCTATTTTTACATTTACATTATTATTCAACGATTGAGCAACGAAATTTCCATTTGCATTATAACCGATTCCCCCATCTAATAATATAAGATCCTGGGATGTAGTCAATGCCCATGAAGATTTTTCTTCATCTCCTTTGGTAGTATCAGTATCATACAAATTTACTTCGCTTTCTATTATTGGTATATCACTCAAGGCCTGATATTCTAAAATCCTTCCAATCAAATTTATATTTCCATCAACATAATGAATGCTGCTGCTCTCTATGAATAATGGTAGGTTTGACTTGATGCTGTCAATATTCCTTTTCTCATCTTCATTCAAATTGACACCAAGTTTATCAGCAATTTCTTGAACGGATATTGTTTCGTCAGTATTTTTTCCAAAGTCATCCCACAATAATTTCATTATTTCAAATCTCTTGTCCCTCGAACTTTGTTCTTCATCCTTATACCAATCAAAATTATTTTCAAATATTTTGTTACGTTTCAAATAAGCATCAAATTCAGAAAAAGTAAAATTCTCATTATTAGGATCGTTCTCGCTATCTACTATATGCTGATTTTCAACATATATTCTCCAATTTTCGACATTCTTGGATTTGTAATTGGTAATTATAGCCAATAGCAGTCTCTTGCTCTCAATTTCAAGAATTATTTTTTCTACTCGTGTACCTACAATAGTTGGATACTTTTTACCAAAACTAAAAATTTGACCCATAAGACAAGGCTTTATTATTATAAATTATATTTGTATACAAGATCCAAAAAAAACGATACCTACAATTATTGGCGTAATGTTTTCATATCCACCTCTGGTCGTTTATCTGTACCCCCTTCTGGTTCGGTCATGGCCTGCATCAGCATGGGCAACGGAACTTTGATGACATCAACTCTGCTATTGCCGCTTTTAAACAAAAATGTACTAAGACTATTAGTGTCTAAATCTTGGGCTGCAGCAGTTTCAAATTGCTCTAAATACTGCTTGGGTACCCAACCGGGCTTAATTTCACCTAATTTGTGAAACTCGCTATGCGGAACCCTGCCCCCCAATTCTACTGTGGTAACACCCCTGTTACGCAGAAGATTGGCACCTGCATTTCTTAAAACCATGTTTTGGACCTCTTGGGGCATTTGAGGAAATCCCTCTATGAGGATATCTTTGCCCCTGCCCTGTAAATCTTCTGCTGTAATTTTTTTATTATCAGTGCTTGACATTTTGATTTTTTAATAGTTATGGCATATAAGTAATTATGTTTCAAACGCATAATTAATGATTCCTTATAATTCTATGAGTAGGCTGAGAATCTGGTGCGGGGATTTCGCTTCCGCCGGAAACAGGAACTCCAAGCGTGCTGGGTAGACTTGTTGCTCCTAGATACCTCAAATTTTGCATGGCATCTTCATCCATGTCAAATCTAACAGTGCACCCCGGGTGATTCATAAGATAACACATGGCCACAATTGTGCTTAGACTGACAATTTTTTTCATGTCACCATCAACAAAGAAATCATGGCTACAAGAATTCAGGAAGATGAAATGTTCCATATTGGATGATTTGAAGGTAGCGTGATTTATATTGTCACCTTGTTTGACAAGGGAAAAGTCCCCAAACGTCATGAAAGGGTTTAATTCGTCAGAGGTCAACATGGGAACAGAGTGCAAAGCACCAGGCTCCTGAGACACCAAGTCACGATATAGCTCAAGTCCTTTTTTGGCGACGGTGTCGTTGTGATTTTCGTAGTTGCTCATATTTCTTTATTAACAAGTGATAAAAAAATAATATTATAATCTATAATTCCGGTGATCTGGGCCTAAACTGACCAAAAATTTTTGCCGGATCCTGTTTTTGCATTACTGACTGAGTGATGGAACTGCTGCCATTGTCCTTGTCCTTGTCAGTAAATCCGCTGATATCAGCAACATCTGGACGAGGGTTTACAGACGTCCTCACTTTGTAGTATATATTCTGAAGGCTGCTGGTTTTAGGCAGCAAGGCTCGAATAAAATCTGCCTCTCTGCTGTCCTGGTAGATGATGGCAAGTGGTGAAGATTGAATGCGCGGAAAATTAGAAATTGATACGTGGCTAAATAAGACGTTTCGTTTCTTATGTTTCTGCTCATTGGTCATACATCCTGTATAGTTGTGTATAGTGTGGGCTGGAGCCACTACCTCTGTATAGCCCGGTCCTATGGGTGCACTCAGGCCAAACATTAATTGTTGGGATATTCCGCTCAAATCGTCGTCCATGTTGTGCAGTGCGGCGACACTTAAAACGCTATCTGTTTCCTCGAAAGATGCTCTCCCAAGCACACCTGCTATTTCTCTGTTTATGCCGTGGCGAGACATGGGCAACAGATGTCCTTCCCTGATCATGCGCTCAACAAGTAGAGCAACGTGAGCATGGTTCAAGTAGGATCCATCGTGACATAAAGTCTTCATCACTTCCCTAAACAAAAGTGCTCCCGCGGCCTCTATACCATGAGTTTCGTAAGTCTCTATTATAGAGTTGCAAGTTGTACGATGCTTGCACACCTGGTCCATGGCGAGAACAGTCTTGAGACACGATCCTTCGGTGATTATGTAAAATTCTTGTTCTCGCTTGTACGTTGTTCCATCATTGGTGACATCCATGACTGGCTCGCTAGTTGCAGCGGCAGAATTCACTTCTTTTAGACCACCCATGTGTATGGATTGTAAAAAAAATCGACCGACGCGCTCCATTAATTTTCTTTGGAATGCATCCCTATGTGCTTCTGGCAGACGGAAAGACATACCCAGTACGGGCCTTCCTATTTCCACGTAGACCCTCCAATCTGTATCAATGATGGGGGAGGCGATTACCCTGGACTCAAAGTTGGTGGCGGCCGTACATATTTCCCTTGCTACATCGTTTGCACTAAGCCCACGTTCCCTCAATTTGCCCTTGTCAAGCTCGAAAATAATGACCCACGGACATGATCTAAAGTTACCGTGCGGATCGTGAATGCAAGACCACATGTTGATGCTTAACGATGGAGGACATTCGTCTGTAGATTTTTCAACTACATATCGATTGCACACATCATCAAGTGATAATCCCTGAAGGGTTAATGCGATTGTGTGTGTTGCCGATTGTGACTTTCTCAGAGCCCCGTTGAGGTATACGTCCATAGATGGTGTCTTCTGCTTTGCGCTGAGATTGAGTAATTCCTTTATACGGGGAAGGCCTGTGGTGAGAGCAACAACCCCTACCCCTGAAATGTGGAAGGTATTGAGCGTCATTTGGGTCAACGGTTCACCAATGGATTGGGCTGCTTCACTGCCAACCATTTTACCAGGGGCAATAATGGCACGATGATAGGCTTGAACCATCCAATTCCAGCACCATCTCAAGGCGCAGACACCCATGCCCTGGACCTGAAACGAGGTGAAATAATACAGCGTGTAGGCCACAAGCACGATGACCTTCTTCTCCTCACCGGCAATTTTGGAACAAGTTTGCAAAGCATCCCACACTGAAACGGCAACTTCTTCGGCAGTGGCAATCCTGTCGCCTACGCTATCGTCTACGGGGAAGCGGCTCATTGCGTTAATTATGAGCCTTTCTGGATTCCATGGCATCAGTGATTGCTCCCAGTCAATTCCGGAGCTATTAGCCACACGCATGTGCCTGAGTGTGTCTCTGGCCCAGCATAGACGTTTAAATTCACGAATGGCAATCGGGTCAACGGTGTCGGCATTCACATCAAAGCACCTCTTTTCCAAATCTTCGTTGCTAGAGTTGCACACGGGACAAGTGACACGTTCCTGTGTTGCTGGATCCAAGCCGGTCCCGCCGTATTCAAAGCCATATATCATGCTACCAATTCTAACGGTACCATCGCGGTGCATTTTTGCGGATTCCAGGGCCTTCATGCAAGTGCGCTGCAAATATCCCGTCGCGGCAGTCTTGACAGCAGTATCCACCAGCCCTTCCCTGCCTCCCATGGCATGCATAAAATACTCGACGGGTGTGAGACCGCTCACAAAAGAATTTGATACAAAACCCATAGATTCCATCTCCGCGCATTTTTTGGGGTAGCATGGCAAGGTTCGTTCAGCAGAGGCAGTGGGTTGTATTCTTCCACCGCATTTAATCTGTTGTCCAAGACATCCGCATACCTGCGACAGATTAATGTCACTACCCTTTGATCCGCTCAACACCATTTGCTGAAACCTGTTACCTGGCATGGTTAGAAAATCTCGAGCACATTCACCTGATTGAAGCATAACCCCGCTAGCCACACGGTTAATGGCACTTTCAACCGCTTCGGGATCTGTTGTACTATTTTCCATCGCGCTGCGTATTGCGTCGGAGTGTGTAAAAGCCCGGGTTACAGATTCAAGCACCTTTTCATGTCCAAAGTTTGAAATGACACAGTCTGCAATGCCAACGCTAAATCCAGAAAACAGAATATACCGGTTTGCCACTCTTTGCAAATCAGCAACAAATTTATGACACATGTCGTGCCCATAATCCTGAAAAATGGATTGCACAACACCACCAGGAGCAGTGCCCAGAGTTTTCTTGTTCAGGCGACCCTTTACCAAATTCCCGTTGACTATTTTCACCCCTTTGTATTCAAGATTGAAGCCCATAGGGAACAGCAGACTGATAATTTGTGAACCTCTGTACAATGCTTTGCCGTTTTCTGCGCATATCACGGGAGACGGTAAATTCTTCTTGCCTGCAATGGGGTACTTAATTTGATTTATTAGGCCGTGGGCTTCCTCTTTGCACAAAATCACTTCTGGGTGAGTAAGCCTATAGGCACCCAGAAGTGAATCTTGTACAGGATACATGACAGGTACCGAAGATTTTGCCGAGATGATGTTTCGACCTGAAACGATAAGTTCATGCAACACCTCGGCCATTGCAGCGGGGGTTTGGGGCACGTGACAATTCATCTCGTCCCCGTCGAAATCAGCGTTGTAAGCCCCGGCAACGCTAAGATTCAATCTAAATGTGCCCCCGGGCATTATTTTAGCAAGGTGACCACCCATGGAATATTTGTGCAGAGATGGCTGTCGATTGAAAACAACCGGATCCCCGTCGATTAAATGACGGTGAACAACGTCTCCAAATTCTATTTCGTAGTCTGGTTTTCTTGCAAGTGAGATGTTATCACCTGCTTTAGTTGTCACACTGACGGCACCAGGGTATATCTCGGGGCCATTTCTAACCCTGTTACGAAGGTCTTCTATATTCATACAGTTTGCAAATTCCGGCACTGTAAGAGTTTTTGCAATTGGGAGAGGAATTCCCACTTCATGGGGATCCATCTGAGGATCTGGACTAATTACAGAGCGACCCGACTGATCCACCCTTTTCCCCATAATATTTGAACGCAGCCTCCCTGTTTTACCCCCACCCATTCTGCTTTTGAGTGATTTGTTATCTGCTGTAGTTTTGCCCTGTGTCATACGGGATGGTTTTCCCTGTCCAGCCATGTAACCATTAAGTTCTACCTGCATTTTGACAAACAATTCTTCTTGTAGCATATCTAAAGGTGTTCCTGGTTTTCTTTCTTTGCCCTGCATATTGGTTTTGAGTGCTATGGCCCGTTTTAATATAGATTGCAAACCATGGGTCAGATCGTCTTGGCCCCTGTTGGAAGGGGTAGAATCACACCTAATGGCGGGACGAACGGGGGGGGGAGGGACAACTAGTGCTGTAATCAAACAATCTTCAGGACGTGTGTCTGTCATTCCCAGAATGGCGAGCCTGTGGTCGGGAATGTCCATCAATAGCCCCAAAATGTATTCAGTGTTAAACTGCTGTTGGGTAATGGCAATGTCTTCTGGATCATCTAGTGATTGTATGTCACTTTTTTTCCACTCTCTGTATACTACATTTGTTTCTTTCTTCATCTTGATCTGGGGTTTCGGAAATTTGCAGTGGGGACAGCGCTGTTTGCTACCCGCTGCAGCATACGTTTTGGCAAATTGAATTACACCAGGTAGTGTCTTATCCAATATATTGGCATCATCGGATATACAAACATCACCGCAGCAGTGACACACCACCCTTAGCAATTTCAACAAATGCGTCACAAGAAAGGGGTTTATGGCTGGAAGAGGAAGTTCTATGTGACCCTCATGACCAGGACATGCCTATGTAATAATAAATTTAGTCAGAAACATTTACATCATGTGCAATATAAAACAAAGTTATATAGTACAAACCTCCACACCACTGCCACAGGTACCACACAACATGCGCTTATCACATGTACCCATTTTGTGATTGTTGACTGCATCACATCTGGGCTCGCCACCTACGTATATACTAGTATTCTTTACTTCGCTTACGCTTTGGCGTCGAACTTCTTCTGAACTTAAGACTGAGAAATGGACCTTTTTTATATAGGGCTTTTTAGACGTTATGCCCTTTGTGGGCAGCATTAGAGATAAACTCATGACAATATATATATATACAGCCTAGTCTATTGTTGGCGAAAATATATAAAAAAGATTTCTCTTATTTTTTTTATATATCAATTTAAAATACCATGTCATCCAATTTTGGTGTAACAAATGTGTTCAAAAATAGTTTTGAATTTAACCGCATAAATTTTTACTGTGAATCTCTACAACAACTATCGGGTGCACCTTCCATTATAAAGTACCCCAGCACAAATGGATTACAAACGTTTTCTGTATCTGAACACGTTACTAAAGAAAAGATAGAGAAAGAATTTTGCTGGAGCGTGAAAAATCGACCAGATATGATCAAACTATTTAAAAATCATATGACAAGCAACTTTTATAAATTGAAATCAAACGCCACCCCGAATATTAATGATATAGACGCACAAAGTAAAAACAAAGTGATTGCTTACTATTGTCACATGGCTCCAAGCAGTGTATATTCGGAGATACCAACACAAATATTGAAATTATTCAGGAAGAAATTTGCATCTGACCTAATTATACCTTTGGGATTCCGTGTTAATCCGTACCATGATGTAAATATAAATGTTGGAGATTTACTCAAAGATACCAGGAAATGTCTATTTGTTTCTTACAACTTTCAAACAAGAACATTTCA
>MDTB01048481.1_pt1 | contig 10099 bp, 5 predicted proteins | sample 811161 | NCBI WGS metagenome assembly MDTB01 (sample SAMN05326650, study PRJNA326480) | marine metagenome | isolation source: seawater | place: Mediterranean Sea | collected 2009
AATTACTTTTTGTGTTTTAGATGAAGCTGATGAAATGCTTAACATGGGATTTTATAAAGACATTAAATCTATTTTAAGTAATACTCCTAAATCAAAAAAAACTTGGTTGTTTTCTGCTACGATGCCTAATGAGGTATCTAAAATCGCAGAACAGTTTATGAAAAATCCATATAAAATAACTGTTGGAGAAAAAAATTCGAGCTCAATTAATGTATCTCATAAAAGTTTTCTTGTAAATAGTAGAAATAAGTATAACTCATTAAAACTATTTATAGATTCATGTACTGAGATATATTCAATAATTTTCTGTAGAACAAGAAGAGAAACACAAAAAGTATGTGAGAAGTTAATTGAAGACGGATATAGTGCAGGTGCTTTACATGGTGATTTAAGTCAAAACCAACGTGATTTAGTAATGAAATCATTTAGAATTAAGCAAATTAAAATTCTAGTTGCTACTGATGTAGCCTCAAGAGGAATAGATGTTGAAAATATCACTCACATTATTCATTATAAAATTCCTGATGAAGTAGAGATTTATAATCACAGAAGTGGTAGGACAGGTAGAGCTTCAAATAAAGGTATGTCTGTTTTATTTGTTACTAGTTCAGATAAAAAAAAGATAAAATCAATAGAAAACAAACTGAAGATTAAAATTAAGTCTAGTGATTTACCATCGAAGAATGAAGTTTTTGAGAATCAAATTAAAGCATATTTTGATAAAATAAATAAAACACCAATTAATACAGATATAGAACCTTTTTTATCAACCATAAATCAAGATTTAAGTATTATATCTAAGGAAGATTTAATTGCTAAAATAACTTCATTAGAATTTGAAAGAAAATTAAATGCTTTAAAACAAGATGACATAAATAAATCAGATAATAAAACAGTTAGAGATTTTAGATACCAAATAAATTTAGGAACTAAAGATTATTACAATTGGCAAAATCTTAAGGATTATCTTACAGAAATATGTTCTTTAAATCCAGGGGATATTTACAATGTTGATGTTCAAAAAACAAAATCTTTTTTTAATTCAAAACCTGAACATAAAGAATTGATTTTTAATGTATTTAATAAATTTGAAATTGATAAAAGACCAATAAGGGTCAATATCACTAATAAAAGAGGTCAAAAAGACGAATCTTCATTATATCATAAAGAAAGAAGTTTTAGAAAAGGAAAAAAAAAGAATTCTAAAAGGTCAAAGAAAAATTTTTAGGTGGATCCAAACCCTTTAGATGTTCCACAAAATAATCCCATTTTCTTCTCATAAAATAATTATTTTGATCTCCAAAACCATGTGTTTTGTTTGGAAAAATTATTAAATCAAAATCTTTATTTGCTCTAATCAATTCATCAACAACTAATAAAGTACTGTAAGGCGGAACATTGTTATCCATATTTCCATGAGCTAATAATAATTTTCCCTTTAAATTTCTTACAAGAAGTTGATTTGCTTGATTGTCATAGTTTGTTTTTTTTAAACTATCATCATCTGATCTTTCATCATCGATAAATTTTAATAGTCCTTGCCATTTTTCTCCCCAATCAGCAGCATAGTTTCTGTTATCATGATTTCCTCCACTTGAAACAGCCACATCATAAAAGTCAGGATATTGAAGAATTGCTCTTGTAGATGCAAAACCACCGCCAGAATGGCCCCAAATACCAACTCTATCAATATCAATAGCCTTGTATTTTTTTGAAAGATCTTTAATGGATTTGATATTATCAGCCAAACCATTATCCCCCATATTACCATAATATGCATCATGAAAAGATTTAGATCTTCCAGGTGTCCCCATTGCATTTACAGAAATAACAACAAAACCTAGTTCAGCTAGTGATTGAAAATCACGTGTGGTTGTTTTAAATGAAAAATCTCTAATGCTACCAGCTTGTGGACCAGGATATATATAATTTAAAACCGGGTATTTTTCTTTTTCATTATAAAAACTTGGTAAATGCATTATTCCATATAAATTAGTTGCATTATCTCTGGCTTTTACGTTAAATTCAATTGGTTTTTGCCAATTATTGTTTTCAAGATCTGAGATATTAGTTCTGTTAATTTCCTTAAGAGTGATTCCCTCAATATTTTTTAATAATGTGATTGGTGAATTATCAGTAGAGGAATATGTTGTCACAAAATGTTTCCAATTATCTGATGGTAAAATACTATGAGTTCCTTTTTCTGGTGTTAAACAAACTAAATCTGATCCGTCAAAATTCACTTTATATAAGTAAACATAATATGGATTACCTTGTTCTTTACCTCCTCCTGTAAAAAAAATTTCCCTTGTTTTTTCATCAATATGTAAAACATCTCTAACAAGCCAATTCCCTTCTGTAACTCTATGTTTTAAATTCCCTGTTGCCAAATCGTGGAGATACAAATGCCCCCAATTATCCTTTTCGGAGTACCAAAGAAATTCATTGGAATTAAAAAAAACTCTCCAATTTTCTCCACTTACACCAGATTCATAATAAGTATTAGTTTTTTCTTTATAAATGGATTTTATATTTCCAGATTTAACGTCTGCAATTTGTAAGTGAGCAACTTTATGATCTCTACTAGATGAAATGAACGCAAGTTTTTTACTGTCATCACTAAAATTTGCATCAAGTAAAGTTCCATCTCTATCCGCAATATGATCTGTTGTTGTTGACCTTTGAAAATCTCTACCCATTCTAAAGGCCGTTATTTTACCTGAAATGATATTTATAAAGATTCTTTCAATTTCGAAAATTTTCTTATCGCCGGGAAGAGCATATTTCCATTTTTTTAATTTTGGATGACCTACATTAGTTGAAGCTAAGTACATTTCTCCAACCTCTCTAGCATCTTGCCTGAAAGTTACTATAGTTTTAGAGTCAGGTGACCATTTTAAAACTGGCCTATTATTCTTTATCCATCCTGCATTGTTAGTTCCATAAGCATAATCTTGATAACCATCGAATGTGAGTTGTTTTGTAGAGTTGCTTTCTAAGTTTTTTAGCCACAGATTATGGTTTTTAATAAAAATACTTTTTTTACCATCAGGCGATAGAAACTCTAATGGATTAGAATTTTTATTGTTTTTTGGAAATTTTTCTTCAATAATACTTAGATTATTTATGTTAAGTTTATAAGATTTTGATATTGAGTCACTTTTAGTTTTAAAATAAAAAGATCCATCAAACCATTTTTGCGCTATAATTTGGTTTTTTAAAAATTTATCTAAATTTTCTGGTAAATGGTCTAAAGCTTTGATATAAACCTCTTCATCAATCTTTTTTAATGAGTTATTACACGAAATAATTAGGCATAAAAAAAGGGATAGAATAATATTGTTTTTCATGATTAATTAAGAATCTAAAATAATTAAATACTTTTTATAATCTAGTATTAATAACACTATTATAAATAGATCCAAATGTATAGCTTAGTCCAATGGAAAAATCAGTTTTATAATCAGTAGCAATTTGTCTTTGTTGAAGCAACAAGTCTTCAATTGTTGAGCTACTGCTAGCAGCTAAATTATATTGATCTCTGATCAAACTAATATTACTTGAAAATCTGACCGCTAATCCTTCAAACAACCTTATGTCTATATTACTTCTCAACGACAACCTTTTTTTTGTACCGTCATTTAAAAATTGATCACCTCTTATGGTTGAACTTATATTTCCCCATTTTTTTCTGAATTTAATATTAAGAGTTAGTCCTTGTGGGTATACTACTTGTTCAGTGTAGCCATAGATTGTTTTTTCAATGTAATTTCTTTTTCCAGTGCCAATTCTATAGGCAAGGGTAACTTCTTTACTTAAGACATCTTCATAAGGAAAAAGACTATATTCAATTGCAGGCATAACATATCTTTGGAAATCTACATTTTCATAAGTATTTTGAAATCCACCAAGAAATACACCTACAGAGAAATTATTTGATATACTTCTTACAACTCTAGCCCTTAAACTTGTAGTTTTTCTGTTACTTTTATAAATATTATTGTTACTATAAAAATTTCTATTTGATTCATTTCTGCTTAGCTCAATTCCAATTCTCCAGTCAGGGGTTAGTTTATCAATTTCAAATTCAACTTGATATCTATTTGTTTTTCGACTTTCTTCTTTGTCATTGTCATAAGAACCAGAAAGCTCAAAAACCCAATTTTTCCACTTTTCATCATTAATGGTCAGATCTTCAAATTGATTGTCAATATTGACATTTAAATTATATCCTCCTTTATCCAAAAATGGAACCAATGCCAATTTTAATTTTTTTAGTAATTTATCTCTTAGGGTACTGGATGTATCATTAGAAAATCCAACAACTTTCATAGTAGAATTTGTACCTTGGAAAATATTATTCCCATCAATATTAATTTCAAAAGATCTTGATCCTGTTGGAGTATATATGTCAAGGATAAAAATTTCTATATCAGCTAAATCCTGATCCCTTACATATTCAAGAAATGATGTGTTTTGTTTTAAATAATTCTCGTCACATCTGCAATCTAAGTATGCTTTTATTTGTTTTTCTTGACTGAAGTTTAAAAGTGAAAAAATAAAAAAAATAAAAAAGAAATTAAACTTCATACTATATTTATAATAATAAATCAAAAGTTAGACCTAAACAATGTTTAAAAGATTAAATTTTTTTTTAACATTTTTAATTTTAAAAATTTTAATGATAAATTCATGTGATTTACAAAAACAAAATGAAATGATTTTTGGAAAGTTAGAAAATGGAGGAAACGTGTACAAGTATTTATTAAAAAATGATAAATGTGAAGTTGAATTAATTACTTATGGAGGTATAATTACCAGTATTAAAGTACCAGATTTAAATGGTAATTTGATTGATGTTGCTCTGGGATTTAATGATTTCGATTCATATTTAGAGGGTCATCCATATTTCGGTGCTATTGTAGGCAGGTATGCTAATAGAATTGATAATGGTTCTTTTTCAATTGACGACAATGATTATAGTATACCAATAAATAATAATGGAACATCCCTACATGGTGGAATTAAGGGATTTGATAAAGTGAATTGGAATGTTGTAAGTTATGATTCAATTAATCATAATTCCATAAAACTTAATTATTTGTCCAAACACATGGAAGAAGGATATCCTGGGAATCTTAATACGTATGTTACTTATACTTTAACTGAAAATAATGAACTAGTTATTGAATATCAAGCAGAAACTGATAAACCAACTGTACTTAATTTAACCCAACATACTTATTTTAATTTATCAGGTGAAAGTTCAGGCGATATACTAGATCATAATCTTCTAATCAATGCAGATTCATTTTTGCCTGTTAATGAAAAGATAATTCCAACTGGGGAAATTAAAAGTGTTGAGAACACTCCATTTGATTTTAGAAAAATTAAGAAAATTGGAAAGGATATAAATGTTGAAGATAGACAATTGAAGCTAGGCAAAGGATATGATCATTGTTGGGTTTTAAATGATTTTAATAAAAAATCTAGAAAAATAGCTGAAGTAAATAGTACTAAAACCAAAATTAAAATGGAGATTTTTACTGATCTGCCCGGCGTTCAATTATATACAGGTAATTTTTTAGATGGTTCATTAAATTCGAAAAAGGATTTTAAATATATTAATAGATCAGGTTTTTGCTTAGAAACTCAGTTTTATCCAAACTCACCAAATAATCTAAATTTTCCATCAACAGAACTTGAGCCTGGAAAAAAATTTTATTCCAAAACATCATTTAAGTTTTCAATAATTGATTAGAAAAAATTATTGCTTAGTTCTAGCTTCGTTTGCAGTTCTTAAAATTGCAAGAGACTTTTTATTACCCATCTTTTCAGAAAGCTTAGCCTTTAAGTTTTCATAACCTTTCCTGTAGATAACTCTTTTTTCTTCAGCAGATGTTGCATTACTTTCCTTTATTTTCAAAGCATTGTCTACAATTTGAAACAGGTGAACTTTTCTAAAAAAATCAGCATTTTCTTTATTTAATTCCAGTTTTTCAATCACGTAACTAGTTATCATATTAGACCTGTTTTCTTGACTTTTTGTTGCAGTTTGAGAAAACGTTAAACAATGAATTATTAAAGTTATTAGAATTAAAATTTTTTTCATTTTAGCATTTGTTAAATAATATTAGTATACAACTTTCCGGTACTATCTGAAAAACTTTCTTGTTCAATATCTAGCTTGTGTAGCATACTTAAATACAAGTTAGAAAGTCTTTCATGTTTCTCATCGAATATTGTGTAAGCACCGTGATTTAACCCTAATTTAGATCCTCCTGCAAGAATTAAAGGATAATTTCTAGCATTGTGAGTTGTACTACATGCACTTCCATATAATATAACAGTATTATCAAGTAAAGAACCATTAATATCTTTAGTATTTTTCATTTTATCAAGAAAATATGAGAATTGTTTTGAATACCATCTGTCTAAACGTCCCCATTCTTCCCAATGACCAGTAGTGACATCATGAGAAATTGTATGATGTCCTGCTAGACCTAAAGCAATTTTAGGAAAATTATCACCAAATCCCATTCCATCTTCACGAGCCATCATATAATTAATTACTCTCGTACAATCAGTTTGGAATCCTAAAACAATAAGATCCATCATTGAACGAACATAATCCTGTGGTGCAGATGTAGGGTCAACATCTAAATTTAAGAGACTTGCATCAAACTCTTTCATAGGAATATCTAACCATTTTTCATTTCTAACAAGTTGCATTTCTACTTGGTTCAGTGAAGTCATGTATTCATCAAGTTTTGATTGGTCATTTGACCCAAGCTTATTTTTCAAACTTTTACTATCCTCTAAGACTAAATCAACAATTTTTTTCCCTTGTTTAAGATTCTTTTTTCTATCGTTAGTGGAAGATCCTCCATTGGGTGAAAAATAACGTTCAAAAATATCTCTTAATCTATGTTCTGAAGGGATTGGTCTTCCGGATGAATTAAATGATAATGTTGAAGTTCTAGACTTGTAACCAACACCTCCGTCAGTTGATAAAGATAAATATGGAAATCGCGTATATTGACTTAATTTATCAGCAGCAATTTGGTCAACTGAAATACTATTTTTATATAAACCTCTTAAATCGCCACCAGTTAAAAAAGAATCACCTGCCATATGCCCCAAGACACTTCTACTATTTGGATGGCTAAGACCACCAATTATCGAAATATCGTTTCTATGTCTTTCAAGATGAGATAATGATTTAGTTAACCTATAATTTTTACCTTCACCAATTGGAAACCAATGCCAATTATTATAGTATTCACTGTCAACTGGCGGTAAACCTACACCATTAGGAAAATAAAGAAAACAAAGTCTTTTAGTGGCAGCTGGTTCTGAAAAATTAGAAAAATTTGTCATTGACATTGCTTCAAAGTAGGGTAACATACATGTTACACCTAAGCCTTTTAAAAAAGTTCGCCTATCTAAATGCCAAGATTTTTTACTCATTTTAATGTAAATAGTTTACTCAACCAATTTTTATCTGTTTTATAGAATGAGGGACTGAATATGATTTCCTTAATAAGAGTCCTAAAACTATATTTATCCTTAATTACTTTATTTACAATATAATTAATTTCATTTTTATCTGCAAAACCAACATCACGTCCATTTGCATAAGCAAACATATTTGAAACTAGTGATTTTGTAAACTCATCTGTTTTAAAATTTAATATATAATCTTTAATTCCTTTAATGCCTTCAACTTCATTACCATCAGGTAATATAGATTTCGAATCGATTAAATTCCCATTAAATGTTTGTTGATATCTTCCAGTAGCATCGTAATTTTCAAAGACTACACCATAGGGGTCTATTTTCATGTGACAGTCAATACAAGAAGCTTTATTTCTATGTAAAAACAGTTGTTCTTTTAGGGTTAAATTTTCAAATCCTGGTGTTTCAGGATTAAGCTCAGGGACATTGGGTGGTGGTGGTGGTGGGTGATCTCCTAATATTTTCTCTTTTAACCAAACAGCTCTCTTAATCGCGTGAGGTTGAACGCCATCTGAGTGTCCTGTCAAGAAAGAGCCTTGTGATAAAAGTCCACCTCTATTTTGATCTTTATCCAATTTTACAGGTCGAAATTCATTTCCTAAGACACCATTAATTCCATAAAATTCAGCTAGATTTTGATTTAGCATAGCAAAATCTGAGTCAATAAAGCTTAAAATACTTAGATCATTTTTAAGGATGTATTTCATGAACTCATAAGTTTCATTGAACATATCTTCTTTGACAAATCTTGTATAATCTACATACTTATTAACATCAACATCCATATTTTTATGTCTATCTAATCTTAACCATTCATATGAAAATCCATCAATGAAATTTTTAATTTTGGGGTTGTCAATCATTCTGTCAACCTCACTCGACAAATTGTTGTATAGCTTGTCTTTAGAAGCTAATTCAATTAACCTTTCATCAGGTGGTGAATTCCACAAAAAATAAGATAATTGAGATGCTAAATAGAACTCATCATTAATATTTTCGTTATCATATTCTACTGGTTGATTTAAGTAAATAAAGTTTGGTGAGCATAAAATAGCAATTAGAACTTCTTTGACACTATCTTCAAAAGAATCAAAATCAAATTTTATATTGTTCCAAAAATCTAAATATCTTTCTAATTCACCTGTATTTAGAGGTCTTCTAAATGCTCTTGTCATAAACTTTTCAATGACCTCTTTAGCATATAGTTGATTATTATTCTTGTTTTGAGATTCAAAAAATATATCGGTATAAGATTTTGGAGGCCATGTAGGAAAATATGGAGCTTCAAACTCTACTGACTTAACAAGTAAGGGAGGGCCTTTAAGTTTACTTTCTTTCACTAAATGATTATTCCACAAACCGAACGTCAAGATATTAGCTAACTCACCACTTACATCATCATTAGCCATAGGTATTGGTAAATTTTCAAGCATTCCGGTAAATTCAAATATTTTACTTTTTCCATAAGGTGTGTTGACTTCAACTGGATCATCGAGAGCTTTATAATCCATTCCATCATCAGTTCTTGAACCAGCAAAAGCTAATATTGAAGGATTTGCATTTAAATATTTAGAATTATTTTTCAATTCTTCATCTTCTAAAATTTTTGGTAATGGATCATCTTTGCTTATGGGTGTAAATACAAGTTTACTGAAACCAACAAAAAACTTACCACCTATGTAACCTTTATGCTCACCTTTTGAAAAATAGGCTAATGTAACTGGCGTTGTAATTTCATTATTACTTGTTCTATTCATTCTGTCTAATCTCTTACTAACAATTCCATGTTCTTTTTTGCCAAATAAACTAACTCTGTAAGATGGCATTACATCAGAATCAACATAAGGATGAACTAAATCAATTTTATAAATTCCATCTTTTGGAATATTATATAAAAATTCGATTTCAGACCAACTAGCAAATTCTTTAGGAATAAGCCATTTTTTATCCTTTAAAATAAATTTTTCGTTCTCTTTTAAATCTTTAGCATGAATTGTTACAGCATTAGTTAAATCCATTAAAATATCCTTTTCTCTTAAATCAATTAGTCTTTCAATAGACAAAGAATTATAACCTTTGGACGCTTCAACCCTAAAAGCATATTTACCTTCTCTTGGAAAATCCTGTTTTATAAGTAGTTTTAAATTCGGGGAGGGTCCTTGCCATGATTTTGGAGTTACTTCTTTTGCAGGAAGAGCAGAATTCAAAATCATACCATCATCAACCACATAGTATCTATTACTTGCTGATCCTCTCATGCCAATTCCAATTTTATTTTTGATATTTCTAACAGAATCGTTCTTTCCAAATATTTGAACAATAAAATCTTCATTGCTGATCGGTGCAGTTTGGTATCCTCCAAATTCGGCACCCGAAATCCCATCACCCTTATTTTTGCCTAGTGTAACCTTGTATTTTTTTGACTTAGGTTTCTTTCCATTGACAATTGCTTTATTTAATGCTTCCCTTGCTAATTTTTGATAATAATCAATATGAAGTGATGAAGTTTGAAGAATATTTCCATTATTACTAAATCCCATTTTAGATTTTCCATCGTTTGGTAAAACATCTCCAAAATTTA
>MDTB01077519.1_pt1 | contig 10099 bp, 7 predicted proteins | sample 811161 | NCBI WGS metagenome assembly MDTB01 (sample SAMN05326650, study PRJNA326480) | marine metagenome | isolation source: seawater | place: Mediterranean Sea | collected 2009
GGACTTCGGATTTTGAGAGTCAATCTAACGCTTATGGTCACACACAACACAAAACAATACCCAATCCTTTGAGCTTGATTGTTAGTAAGGGTATGCGAGTTGATCTAAAGTTTAAAAAAGATCGAATCTCTGTGAGTCAAAAAATATATGATAGAAGAGATTCTAATATAAACTTTCATACAAAGATGAAGGTCGTACCTAGAATCTCTACTGTGGCTCAGAGACTTGACGCTACCTGTTTACCTTTTTGGCGTAATGACCATGCTACAAAAATCTACGAAAGATGGTTAGAGTTTAGCCGTATTGGTTTATACTATGCTTTGGATGAGTTCTTGAATCCATATAAAAAGAAAAAGGGTGGTACTCTCTAATGGCAGTCGCATTTTGGAAGCTAGAAGACGCTTTCGTTCAGAAATTTGTTGGAAAGCAGTTACAAGATAGAAATGGGCGTATGAACCCCGTTCCTATTTTCTTGGACTACCCCGACTTAGAAGACGCACCCGAGAGAAGATTCCCTTCTATTTCTGTCATGTTTAGAAACATGATACCCGATACTGAATTATATGACTCTGACATGGAGAGAGTGGTGAGTGTAGACTACACAACAAATCCACCCACTTTTGTAAAAAGGCGCATGGCAGAATATTATGATATTACCTATGAAGTAACCAGCTACTCTTTAAGCGCTGCTGAGGACAGAGAGCTAACTCGATGGATTGAGTCGAGATTACTCCCTAGAGACTACATTAGTGTAGAGTCTGAAGCTTACCATGTCTTTAGAAGTAGCTTCAATGTCAGTGACTCTGTGGACGTAGATACTGTGATCTATGAGAAGTCTTGGGAGTTCACAATTAAGGCTGATATTGAAGATACTGATAATGATAGCTATGAAAAGGGAGTAAATGAGGTTAAAATACACTCTAATGTAGTGAAGACTACTCCTAAGATCATTGAACCTACGAGCACTACGCACACTAAATATGTTTATAATGCACCCAAAAATGCAGATACTGCTAGTGAAGCAGATAAGACCTTGCATCGTGTGATTGCTTTTAACGACCAAGAATATTGGTTTATTCCTAAAAAGTGAGGGAACTTATGGCTTACAGAAGACCTGATGTTTACATCGAAGAAATATTAACTCCAGAGATTGCCCCAAATGGCATTTCTACTAGCATTGCTGCCTTTTTAGGCTTTGCAGATCGTGGCCCCGCCAACACTCCTATCTTCATTGATAGCTTTGCTTCTTTTAAAAGAACATTTGGTGACGCAGTAGAAGGCGAATCGTTATTCTACAGTGTTCGGTCATTCTTTGAGAATGGTGGAGCTGCTTGTTATATCATTCGATTGATTGATGTATCTGCTTGTGAAGGTGATGGAAACAATCCAGCTACTGTTCTCCCCGCAAACCACAGCTTTACAAACGCTGCCAATAATAACCCCGAATTTTTAAAGTTTGAAGGTGGTTATAGAGGACTGCCAAGCTTTGGTTCTTGGGCAAAAGGATTAAAAGTAAAACTATCTTTGAACACATCGTTCTCAGGTGGAGCGCTTGCTGCTGACGCACAAGCCACTGATTTTTCACTTCAGGTTAATACCACAAGTGGTTTGGCTGTGGGAGATCTTATAAAAGTGGAGGGCGAGATAGGGGGAAATGCTAATCAGACTGCTTACTTTAAGATCACAGGCATAAGATCTGATTCAAGCACAGGTCAGGTTAAAAAATTCGTAGACATCTCAGCAACCCCTAGTGCGGTAATTACAGCCGCTGCAACGGTTACACTGTTAGCTTACGATGTAGAAGTAAGTTATGATAAAGAGGTTTTTGAGACTTTTGATAGACTCTCTATGAATCCTGATAATGATCGTTACTTTGAGACTGTGATTAACGATGAACAAGTTGGATCTACGTTTGTACGTGTTTCTGATTTAATTACGGGTACATTGCTTTCTAGCGATAGAGAATTGAATAGCGTTAGTAATGGAGTAGGAGAACTACTTGATACGGCTACTGCTGGACAAGACGAAAAAGCGAATTTTGGTATAACTGCTGACTTGGTTCAAGTTGCTTTACCTAAGCTTGCTGCAAAGAAGGCGATCAATCTTCTCTGTATTCCACCATCTATTGACACTGCAGGTGGTAAGCTGCCTGTCTCAAGCTTGCCCTTACTTCAAGCGAGTATGCTTGAGTTCTGTGGTACTCGCATGGATATGTTTGCTATCTTAGACGCGCCTTTGGGTAAGAGTGCAGACGCAAGTGCAAGTGGCTCTATCGGAGCTTACCGAAATGCTGATCTAGGTTTAGATAGTTACTGGGGCGCTCTGTACTACCCAAATATCAAAGTACCTAAAGTGATTGGTGGCACACAGACTGTTACTATTCCCCCAAGTGGTGCAATCGCTGGTCTGTATAGTCGTGTAGATCAAATCCCAGCACCAAGAGGTGGTATCTCTAGTTCACCTGCAGGACATGACGACTTTGGCGCACTTAGAGGTATTAGTGGCGTAGAGGTAGAGATTAGTGATAGCGTACATGGCGATCTTAACGTCATGGGGATCAACTGCTTACGTATTGTAGATCGTGCAAATGGCGCACCAAGTGTTAATGTATTAGGTGCAAGAACACTTAGCTCTACTCTCGACTTCCGTTATATTAATGTTCGTAGAATGATGACCTTCATCGAGAAGAATGTTAAGGCGATTGGTGAGAGAAGCTTGTTTAGAAATAATGGGCCTATCCTATGGGCTTCATTGACCAATGATATTGAAGCCTTCTTAACTTCTCGACTTGATCTTGGAGAGTTGGCGGGCACTAACAAGAGCGAAGCCTTTTTCGTGAAAATTGATAAAGAGACAAATACTGCGGATAATATTCGACAGGGTATCTTAGTTGCCGAAGTCGGTGTAGCTTTACTACGCCCAGCCGAGTTCATTATCTTCCGTTTTAGCCAAATTCAATCTAACTAAGGAGTAAAAGATAATGGCTGTATTAAGTAAAGACGTATATAGAGGGTTTAAGTTCAGCGTAACTGTTACTTCTCCTGGCAATAGTTTTAATATGAGTAGAGCTGCCTTTCAAAAGGTAACAGGCATGAAAAGCTCTGTTGAAGTGGTAGAATACCGAGAAGGTAATATGCCTGATCGCATGGAAAAGTTGGCGGGCATGATGACCTATGACTCCGTTACACTTGAGCGTGGTATCTCATACGATGATGACTTCAATAATTGGATGAAGCTAGTATGTGACGCTACTACTGTTACAGCAGGTGAAACCCCACCTGTGGGTGGCGGTGCTGATGTGGGTACAAACTCTTACCGCTGCACTGTAACCATTCAGTTATTTAATAAACAAGGTGAAGCCGTTAAGAAGTATATTCTAAAAGACGCTTGGCCTAGTGAATATACCATTGGTGACTTTGACGCTACCTCAAATGATGTTGTAATCTCTTCTTTAGTTCTACAACATCATGGTATTGAAGAAACCAACTTAGTAACTGCACCGTAGTCTATAAATAGTTTTCAAAAACTCTAAAAGAAATAAGAACACAACATGATTACAGAAAATACAAAAGTTATCCTTCCTATTGGCTATGAGGTGGATGGGGTTCGATACCGTAATGTCGTGATTGACGAAATGACAGGTATTGATGAGGAGAATCTCTCTTCACGCAAGGTGCGTAACAATGGTGCAAAGGCGATCTCTCTTTTACTCCGAAGATGTATTCAATCTATTGAGGGCGTATTAGAGCAGAAGAGAGATCCTTTGTCTCTTATTGACGATAAGTTTGTCCGCAATATGTATGTAGCTGACAGAGACTATTTAATACTCTGCATTAGGGTACTAAGTGGTAACTCAGAGCTAATGACTACAGTTGAGTGTCCAGAGTGTGGGCATGAGACAGATAAACTGATCAACCTAAAAGACTTAGATGTTTATGAGTGGGATGAGAGTGAGCCTGTAGAGCTTAGAGTAGATCTACCAAGAGGGTTTTATGACAAGCCTACTAGCGAGTACAAGAACAAGGTAGTGTGGGCTTTCCCCAAGGGCTATGGTCAAGAGAAGATTGCTTCTCGACCTGAAAATGAAATGGGTACTCACTTGATTGCACTTGGGTTGAGAGAGGTAGAAGGTATGTCTACTCTCCCTATGCCCGAAGATGTGAGAAAGCTGAGTGTGAGAGATAGAAATGCTTTGGCAGAAGCTATCTTAGAAAATGCAGTAGGCGTAGATACCAAAGTGGTCGTAGAGTGTGAGTCTTGTGGGCATGAGACTACCACAGAGGTAAACACTGTGGGTTTTTCCAATTTGGGTCAACAACAGACCCAAAAGCGCTCAAGCGTTGGGACGAATGGGCGGAGACTACGCAAAAAGCGTTAATACGAACAGTTGTTGCTGTTGCGGAGCGCTGGCATTGGACACGATATGATATACTTAGTTTACCTATTAGGCAGAGGGCTATATACTTAGAGCTGTATGAAGAAATAGTAGATAGAGAACGAGAAGCGACTCGAAGGAGCTAGTTATGGCAAATGGTAATCCACAGTTAAACCAAGTCATTGAGGTACAGCTTACGGGTGTAGAAAAGATGGCTGCTTCTCTAAAAAGGATTGAGCAGGGCTTTAATCGGTATGAGAAGTCTTTGAATAAGACTCGTCAACAACAGAACAAGATGAAGCAGAGTGCTAGGAATCTTAGTGATCAGGGTTTAGCGAATATCCAGGCGGGCTTAGTACAGCTATCTACTTACTTGCTCAATATGAATGTGAAGCTAAATAACGTCTTTGAAAAAATGCAAACAGGTTTTGCTAAAACGGAGACTGCGGCCTTGCAGCTAAAGATCGCTATGGGTGGTGCGGGGCTAGACCTAACAGACCCAAAAATTGCTGGTGCGGGCCTTGGGGAGCAGTATCTTAATTTTCAAAAACGAGTAGAAGAGATTGCTTTAAGCACACAGTTTACTGCACAAGAGGTATACAAAGCTTTTGAAGCGCTAACGACTAGTGGTCGAACGGCTGATGAAGCTATGAAGATGTTACCCGCTACGTTAAAGCTGGCTACTGCAAGTGCGGGGGCAATTGATCTGAATGAAGCGATTCAGATTAGTATAAAATCGATTACTGCTTTAGACACTGAAGCGGGGAATATAGAAAACACCTTAAATAAGGTTCTGCGTACAACACAGAAAACCTCTATGGGCATTGTGGATGTATCGGGTGGCTTAGACTCTTTACGCACATCGTTCATGGGTTTTGGTGATACAAAAGGTCTTGGCAAGGAGTCAGAACTTTTAGGGATTCTCGGTTTAGTAAAAGGTGGTGCTTCTTTTGGATCTGCTAAGGAAGCCGCCCAACAAGTAAAAAGCTTTTCATCTTCATTAAGTCAACTATTAATGTTAGCTAATCGTAAAGAATTATTAAATCGTAAAGGTAAGGGAAGGAAGTCTCTAAAGAAACAATCTTTAATGGCTTTATTTGGTTTTGGGGAGGGAACAAAATTTGCTCTGAAAAGCGCAGCAAAGAAAGAAATGGAGAAGATGTTTCCTACCATAAAAGACTTCAAGGACAGAGAGTCTTTTATTGAGTCTATGTTCCTAGACAAAAATAAAGAAAAGCTTGGGGCTAGTAAGGTTATAGAGAATATACTTAAAGCTTTTTTCGTAATGAAAAAGAATCTTGGTAGCGGTTTAGCTGTCTCTGTATTGGAAGGTGCTTTGGGGAAAGAAGGTGCAAAAACTACAATACAAGGAGTTATGAACGCTCTTACTAAGAAGTTAATGACTGAGAATAAAGACCTTACTAAAAAAGACGTTACAGCAGATATGCTGACAGGTAAGCTTAATGAGTTTTTAAAAGATATAGACACCGTAAATAATGACTTAGGTAAGGCAGAGAAGGAGTTTTTGCAAACTCTACAAGGGCGTTTAAACTTATTAGATGGTGCAGAAGACGCTTTATCGAGAACAATCTTTAAGCATGACATATATGCAAATGCTATGCTGGATACTTATACGGAGATTGTGAAAAGCACCAACACACTGATGACAAATAATGAGAGTCTAGCGTCTTCCGTTAGTTTACTTGGTAGATCTTTTCAGTTCTTAACAGGTGTGGGTACACAAGTAGGGTTCATGCTAACAGCAACAGCTACCTTTAGTATTGCTTTAGCTCATGCTAAAAGTGCGGCTAAAAAAACGGGTGCGGCTGTTGTGGGCTTAGGGGGAACATTAAGATCTTTTGGGCGTATGTTCTTATTACCCACAGTGACCGTTGCACTTCAGTTAGCTGGTGGTCTAACCTTATTAGGTGTTGTTTTAGTGGCATTAATGAAGCACTTCTCAGGGGCAGAGAGTGTAGGTGCGGGCTTTCAAAAGGTTATGGAGGGGATTGCTAGGTCTGCGAAGACTGTGGGTGGGCTTTTTCAAGCAGCCTTTTCAGATAAATTGGCGGGTCGTAGCTTAAAACAGGTAACAAAAGAATTTTTAGATACACAGAAAAGTTTATCTAGTGCTGAGATGGAATTAAGTAAAGTAAATGCAAAGAAAAATTTAACTCAACGCGAAAAACAGAGAAAAGAACAATTTGAAAAGGAAATAGAAGCACTCAGTAAACACAAAATAGAATTAAATAAGCTGGTAGGGCCGAGTGGTCAGGCAGGTCTTGAAAGCTTTTCTAAAACAGATAACGACAGCACTGCTTTAGGAATTGCTTCAGTAGTCGATGACTTAAAGTCATTGTTTATCGGCTTTAAGCATATTGTAAGCGGCATATTACAGCCTGTTATGGCGGGTATTGGTTTTGTTATGTTTGCTTTAAAGGTAGCAGTAAAAGCTTTGTTGCTTCCATTTATCATTTTAGCAAGGTTTTTTGGTTTTGCTAGTGATGAGGGATCAGCTTTAGCCGCTATTCTTCAAGGCGTAGGTTTTGCAATAGGGACAATCCTTACGGGACTTTTACTAGTAAAGGGTTTTTCTTTGATGATAAATGCCCTTAGAGGTATAGGTTTAGGTTTTATCAATCTTCAAGCCAAAATAAAAAATACGGGTGTAAGGCTAAATACCCTAAACCATAAAATAAAAGGCCATAATAGTTTTGTTTCTCAAAACAACGCTCTTCAACATCAACACATAAACTTAATAAGAAGAGCAGGGCTTCAGTATAGGGCTTTAACGGGTAAACTTGGTAAAACCAAAGAAGCTATTAGACAAGTGACAATTGAGCAAGATAAACTAAATGCTAAGAATAAACAGTTTACATCGGGTACGTATGGTACTTCCGAAGCATTTTCTAAAACAAATAAAGCAGCACTAGGGCTTGGTGGGGCGGCTTTACTTGTAGGCTCGGTTTTAACTGAAGTTGCTGGGGAGTCTCTAGGGGGGTTTGCGTCAGGGCTTATAACATTAGGTAGTTTGGTAGTTACTATTGTTCCTTTAATAACCTCACTCTTCGGCTTCCTTGCTACGGCTACTTGGGCGAGTCTTTGGCCTATACTTGCGATAGTAGCGGCTGTTGGTGCTGCATATGCTTTATATAAATACTTTGCAGATACTCCTGAAAGTCCAAATGTACCTAAACCAAAATCGAATATAACAGCTCAAGAAATGACAGGACGTACGAAAGTTAGTAGTGCAGGCGTAGGCTCAATGTTCAAGGATAAAACTGCTTTACTAAGCCCTGACACCAGTAATATGGTTGGCAGCAGTCCTGTAGTTCAAACTCTAGGTGGTGGTAAGAAGGTTATTGAGAAACAGCACAATGGCGATGTATTTAATATCAACAAAATAGTTGCTACAAATGCTACTGGTGAAGGAGTAATAAAAGAAATAAAAACGAGAAGTAATGCTTTGAGTGGTACAAAATAGATAAAAAGCTAGGAGGATAGTATGACGGTAGCAACAAATTATGGGACTCAGGATATGCTTAAGGGTAGCCTTCAATCTATTGATACAATAGGCACAGCCCCCTCGCATAGACTGAGCTTCCAATTCAATCCTAGCACCATTTCAGAGACTAGGGGAGTAGAATACAACTTCTCGGAGTCACAAGGTCAATCACTACCCCTTGCTCAGTTTGGTAGGTTAGCAAATACTAAGATAAGTTTTGAGCTATTTATGTTTAGCCATAACGGTTTAGATAGTAGTATAAAGTCTTTAAGAAGATTAACACTTCCAAGACAAGTAAGTAAGCTTACATACTATGAGCAAACTCAGCCGCATAAATATCATTTATATCTAGGTGCTTATGGGGACTTTATAGGAGTGGTTACAAGCATAGATATTAATACTCGGCAGTTTAGTAAGAGTCATCTTAGTCCTATCAACTTGTCGGCAAGTATTGAGTTTGTAGTCGTTAGTGGTAGTTTAGGATATGATGTTGGCCATATGAAGAGTATAGGTGGTTTATGAGTTTTATAAGTAACAAAAGTAGATATAAAGAGTATGGTCTTGTTGTGTACTTTGAATACGAAGAGACTTCTAGGTCTTTTGACTCTTTGCCAGCAAGGGAGACATTGACTACTTTATTAAGACCAACCTCTTATGGGTCTTCTTTAGACTTATTAACGCATACTGTTAAGTTAAACGAGACTATACATAAGTTAGCCTTGCACTATTATGGTGACGCTAGGTTATGGTGGTTTATAGCAGATTATAATCCCTTAATAGACGCAAATAATCTAAAAGAGGGTGACTCCTTAATAATACCTCCTAATAGAGAAGTTAATTCTTACTAAGGAGTATATTATGCCTAACCCCACACCTAAAAAAGTAAATAAACCTAAAGAAAAGAAAAGGACTTCTACTAGGAGAAGATCACCTACCCCTAGGAAGCGTAATAGTGAACCTAAGCGGTATAAGATCACTAATTCTTATAAGAGTAACAATTATGAGACTGAATCTATGGCATATAAAGTAGGCTTTACTGAGTTACAGCCTTATGCTTGGATTACATTAAAGGGTGATGAAGATAGGGAAGCTATTTTTTATTATTCTTCCAATAAAGCCTTTACAAAATTTACACCAACTCGTCATGGCTTAAAGTCTATAAAGCTAATAAATGAAGTAGGCAAATACCCAAAAGTAGAGTTTTCTTTGTATGTTCCCGATTATCGAAAATTGGGGTCTACGATGAGCGTGGGCACAAATAAAATAGACCACCATCCAGGGCGGCCTTTAGAGAAGTTTAAGATAGGGGCAAGGTTTGATGTTAAGTGGGGTTACTCAAGTAGCCATACGATATGGAAAGACTTTAGAGTTATTGAGCGTGACATAGCCTTTGAAGAGGGCACAGCGATTTTGTCAGTTGTGGGTCTTATGGGTTCTCGACTATTGGCTACCACCTCTTCAGAGGTATTTACAAATACATATGGATTTTCTGCGGTTGACCAAATCACAAAAATAATGGGTCTTGATTTTAACAAGTCAGAATTGTTAGGGGATGAACTTCTTGAGTTATATGATGATGAACGATTCATGGTTACACAGGGTGGTGACCTCGGCCAAGCAATGTGGGCAGACGCACAAAAGATAGATGTTCAGGTGTATTTTAACCCTGAACTCAATGAGCTTAGATTTAGTACACCTTTTAAGTATGAGTTAGTTAAAAGGGGTATGAAGCCTTTAAAGATGATTTATGGCTTCCCAGCTTCTATGATCTCTTCTATAGACGTAGAAACAAAATTTCCTAAGAAAAGAGGGACTGCCCCAAATTTAAATAAGGGGAATACTCAATTCGTTGGTGGCGCAACAGGTGATCAAAAACCAGGCTCCTATTCTATAGATGTTGTGGTTGCTGGGCCTTTACTCTTAAATGGTAAGGTGGTGTTCATAGGGGCAGGAAGGTTTTTAGCTTATTTGAAAAATCAAGGCCCATTTCCATATATAGCTAAGGGTAGTAACGCTAAAGATAAAATTAGTAGACACTACGAAGGGTCAAATCTTTATGTTAATGATATAACGGCCACTACAAAACAAGGTATAGACAAAAGAGACTCAGACGAACATTATTTTCAGATTATTAAAAAATTAACATTTACTAAAGATCGATATAAAATAAATACAAGAGTAACACATATAGATGAATATAATACTCTATATATACCCCA
>MDTB01100524.1_pt1 | contig 10099 bp, 9 predicted proteins | sample 811161 | NCBI WGS metagenome assembly MDTB01 (sample SAMN05326650, study PRJNA326480) | marine metagenome | isolation source: seawater | place: Mediterranean Sea | collected 2009
CGGACGGCACGCCTATTTTCAGGACCCCTTTGGTAATGCAATTGAAATTATCGATTTGTATGATATCGGAACTGCAGGTGACCCTCCTATTCCGGGTTGGAATAAAAACCGCATTCGCAATAACTATTTCGGTAAAAACCAATTTGAAGATGTTGAGAACCGTTAATTACTTTGGAGTGGTTCGTCTTCGCTCCGACTTTTGGCGCGCCATCTCTTCCACCTCTGCTTTAGTCTTGCCCCAGGTCGGAGGATTTTCCATGTAAATATCTTCTTCAGCGGTGTTTTGGCGACCTAGTACAGCATTTCGGTGAGGAAAGCGCCCGAAGCGCTTAATAGTGTCATGGTGTCCTTGTGCGGATGTTATTGATCTCTGATCAGCTGAAGCTTTATAGAGCGGGAGAATTCGTTCATGGTCTTCTAATAGCTCACTATGCTCATAGGGAAGGTACATAAAAATTTTCGGCCATTTTTCTATATCTTTATCAAAGTTTTTGTCGAGAGCATGCTTGGTAATTTCGCGTGCCCTAGTATCTGCCCCAAACGCGCGCGGTGTGCCGCGATATATATTTCTTGGAAACTGATCGAGGCTAATGATTAAAGCTAAACACTCTTCCGGTGTCTTCATTAAATGATCAAGGTCTCCGGTTAATGCACGCTCATGAATGGGCGTATAATCGTTAATTAATATCTGGTCGAATTCGGGGGTCGACCTAAACCAAACATCCCTTCTTTTTATTGGTGAAGTCATGTCGGTATTACCAAACCAGAACGTAAGAATCTTCTTTGCGAGTGGATCCAAAGTTACAATTCCCTAAGCCCTGCCCAGTGGCTGGGGGGAGTTGTCATTTAACGCAATCTGCTCGTGAACTAAACGTTCCATCATCGCCATTTTAATGTCCTGGCAATCGTTATTATCCCAGAGATTCGTGAGTTCACCGGGGTCATTTTCTAAATCATAAAGCTCACCCCAGTCCTTCCCATGATAGACCGATAAGCGCCAGTTTTTAGTGATCAGCGTCCTGGCTTTCGGATTTTTACCCAACACCGGCAAGATACGCTGATTGTCCTCTTCTATCAGGACGGCGTCCCGGGGGCCCGTAGATGTTGGGTCAGCGGCGACTGACAACATACTTTTGCCTTGCAATCCGTTATAGGGAGCTACCTTAGCGCGATCCAGGACAGTTGCTGAAATATCCATAGTGCCTGACAGCGCCTCGGTTTCTTCGCCATTTACGTCAGAATCCGGATCTGACCATAGAAAGGCCACGCGAACTAGTTCGCGATAATGTGCTGGGCCTTTGCGCAAAAGAGAGTGGTCACCGAGATGATCGCCATGATCGCTCGTGAACATAACAACGGTATTTTCTCGTAATCCATTGGCTTCCAATGCTGCTAATATTTTCCCTACACCATCATCTACCATTGCGATCATGCCGCAGGTCAGAGCGCGAGCCTCCAATGCCTCCTGTACGTTAATTCCGTATGACATAATGCCATCTTCTGGCGGTTTGCCCTCATCGCGTCGGTCTAGTAATGCCTGGACATGCGGTGGTGGTTTCCAGTTATTAGCGTTGTAGGATTGAGGTACTTCCATTTGTTCTGGCTTGTACATGTCCCAATATTTACCGGGTGGGGTGAAGGGGTGATGGGGATCCGGAAAAGAAGCGACCATATAAAACGGTGCTTCCTCATCAGATTTTGCATAATTATTAATATATTTCTCAGCGTGATCAGCGATCCAAGCGGTAGGATACAGCTTTTCCGGCACATTAGTGCGCCAGGCCTGCCTGAGGGAATAATCATGGGGCATACCATTCTTGGGTCCGCGCAAAGCGTCAGCATTTTCATGATTTTTTTTGAGCCACCAGTAATAGTCTCCGCCGCATTCATCGCCATGACCAAAACAAAGGTCGACATGTTCGTAGCCATAAAAAGGTAAATCAAGTTTGGCGTCGGGATGGTCCCAGAAATCCGGACGTTCCTGTTTGTAATTACCATCCATAAAGGCACCTTTTTGTGCTTCTTTTTTGTCGTCGCTAGGGGTGGTGTAATTCTCAGGCGTATCAGTCCCGACGTTAATAGGAGGAAAGGTTGTAAAATTTTGTAAATGGCTTTTACCCACTAGCGCGGTGCGATACCCCGCATCGCGTAGCATGTCGACAAACGTATTAGAAGAGAGGGGCAGTGGTATGCCGTTCTGCCGGACACCATGGGCGGAAGGCGCTCGTCCAGTCATCAACGTTGCACGATTGGGCATGCAAACTGGGTTTGAAACATAAAATCGATTGAATTGAACGCCTGCACTGGCAATGGAATCAATATTAGGTGTTTTAAGCACCGGGTGTCCTGCACAGCTTAAATAATCCGCGCGATGTTGATCCGTTATGAATAAAAGGAAATTTGGCCGGTCGGTCATGATCAAAATGCTCTAATTCATATTTTATATTACCCTTCATATCGCATTGAGCGACGCACGCCAAACGCGGTAGGGGTATTTCTCTATTTAAATTATCCTGTATTCTTGTGTTTATAAACTATACTTCAGGTGGAGAGAATTTTAGATGGGATCAATTGACTCTGACGCACACGTGGTAGAATGCGAATCTACCTTTGACTTTCTCGATCCAGAATTCGAGAAATACCGCCCTCTCGTTGTACAATCTAAACGCTCAGATCATACCGTGCTGAGTAATGTCGGTGTCGCTCAACGTGAATTTTGGTTTCTGGACAATCGCATGTTGCCTAAGGAGGGTAATGTCGGTGCAGATACAGCCAAAGAAGCGAGGGAAATGGAGGACATTGGTGGGCGCTTAAAACATATGGACGAACTTGGAATTGAGGTTCAAGTCCTTTACCCCACTGTATTCCTGCGGCCGTGGACCCAAACACCACAAGTCGAATATGCTTTGATACGATCATATAATAGGTGGTTGGTGAGTATATGGAAACAAGCGCCTGATCGCCTACGCTGGGTAGTGATGCCGCATCTCTTGAATATGGACAAGTGTCGCGAAGAGTTGGAATTCGGTAAGGAAAATGGTGCCTGCGGTGTTTATATGCACGGCATTGAGCATGACACGCCCTTATTCTCTGAAAAGTTCTTTAACCTGTATCAGATGGCTGAAGAACTCGATTTACCTATTTGTTTTCACGCTGGAAATAATAGTTTTCTGCTAGAAAGCATGTATCGGGAAGACAGCGGGTTTGCGAAAGCCAAACTCCCATTGGTAGCAACATTTCATCAGCTGTTGTTCAAAGGTATCCCTTCAATGTTTCCAAAATTACGGTGGGCGTTTGTCGAGGTCAGTGCACAATGGATTCCTTATGCATTGAATGATCTCGGACTTAGGATGGCTCGCCGTGGTGAAGATATTTCTGAATCGATTATGGCAGATAACAATATCTGGGTTGCGTGCCAGGTTACTGATGATATCGATTATGTTTTGAAGTATTCCGGCGAAACGCAATTAGTTGTTGGTACAGATTATGGCCACGCCGACACCTCAACCGAAATTGAGGCCCTTCGCAAATTAAGTTCCGACGGGAAGGTGTCGGCCGAGGTGGCTACAAAAATATTAGAGGATAATGCGCGCGCCCTTTACGGTCTTTAAAGTAAATTCCCGCGTGCATTGTAACAAGTGGTAGTTGTAAAGTGTGAGCTTAAATTTTGGTTCCACCTTTCATGGTTGTCAGTTGTAAACGCGACGTCGTAGTCATTACAGGATTAACGTTGCGGATATCAAAAATTGGCAGCCTAATGGAATATATAGTTAAAATGTTAAAGAAAGAGTTTTATGTTTAAACCAATTATTACCGCCATGGTTACCCTTGCGATGGCCTTGTTTGCAATGGGGGCTTATGCGGCAGAGGGGAGTAAGCGCGTGAAAATAACAACTAGCTTGGGCGTTATTGAAGTTGAACTTGCGGCTAAAGAGGCGCCAGCGTCGGTAGAAAATTTTCTAAATTACGCTAAAGCGGGTTTTTATGATGGCACAATCTTTCATCGGGTCATTGAGGGTTTCATGATCCAAGGCGGAGGCTTTGAACCTGGTTTAAAAAAGAAAGACACAAATGATCCTATCCAAAATGAGGCTGATAACGGATTGCAGAATTTAGTTGGAACATTAGCAATGGCTCGCACTAACGACCCTCATTCGGCGACCGCACAATTCTTTATCAATACCGCCGATAATCATTTTTTAAATCATACCGATAAAAACTCGCGCGGTTGGGGGTATGCTGTTTTTGGAAAGGTGACCTCTGGTATGGATGTCGTTCGCCAGATTGAGGGCTCAACGACAGGGCAGCGTGACGGCATGGGTGACGTGCCATTGGAAGATGTTGTAATTCAAAAAATTCAAGTCGACTAAGTCCTAAGCAAGTTTATCTTGCTTCCTATTGAAGTCTGGGCGGCGTTTTGTTTCGCTTTGGCAAGGGGTAGCCTCTGCCCTCGGCACGGGCTCGTCTATAAATATCAATTGCTAAAGACAAATCTGATAAACCCATTCCCATCGCCTTAAACAAAGTGATGTCTGCGTCAGGAGGGCGCGTGATTTCATCTCTAATTAATTCTGAGATTGTCTGGATCGTGTCCCAACCAGGGTCCTCGTCGCCATTAAAGTGGGCAATGAATTCCGCGGACATATGTTGGATTGTCTGAAGGTTATCAACGGCGACTATATCTGCTCTGTCAAAGAGGTCGTCAGTAAACTCAATTCTAGCCGGCACTATTGCGCCCATTGCATTGAGATGCGAGCCTTTTTCCATTAAATCCGCTCTTAAAAACGGGACTGTTGAGTTTGTTACGACCGTAACAATTGGCATCCCACTCGTTGTCTCCTCGAGGGTCTCGCAGGAGATGACTTCAAAATCAAATTCGGAGCGCACTGTATGCACGAAGTGATTACGATTTTCTGGGTTCCGGCTGTAAACACGTAGCTTTCTTAGTGGACGAACAGCGTGGCATGCAGCAACCTGGGGTAGCGCCTGTTTTCCAGACCCAATGATACCCATCTCATCCGCGTCGGCAGGGGCAAGGCGCTTGGTTCCCACGCCAGTCATTGCAGCGGTGCGCATTTGACCGAGCGCAGTTGCTTCAATAACAGCGAGATTGGCGCCGTCTTCCATAGAAAATAGCTCGACAATTGTCTCCGATTTTCCTCGGACATTTATCCAATTCTTGAAACCACAGATATTTTCACCGCCAACCGAGCAGCCGAGTACATGCATGGCATCATTGTCGGCGACCATGAGGTGGCCTTTAGGCATGTTTTGTGCTTTTCCTTGCGATTCGAGTGGTAGGACACGTTCTAGAGCGTCGATGGCATCAGGAAGGCTGACCATTGAAGTGACATCGGCCTCGGTGATCCAGATTGGTGATTCGGCCATAAGTCTTGCTGCGCCCTTTTTAATTATGCAGAGAGTTCGTAGGGAATTTGCTGGGGACCAGAGCCTTCATAATACTCACCCGTTTCTCGATTGTAGCGGCCTTGCAATACCTCGCCCACTAGGATGCGGCTTCGGAGGATCACTGCAACTGAGCGACTATTACTTCCCTGTTCGGCGTGGATATCGTAGGGGGGTACCAAATCCGCTTTGCCAGCTTGGCCTTGAGTATCACTTAAAAGTTCGACCTTTACGTAACCTTCTTCTTTCCGACTCTCGACTGCTTTAAAACGTTCAAGCGATTCTGTCCCGTCAAGTAGCCCATAGAGGACCCACCCATCGGCGTGGTCGTGAACGCTTCCGGTTCGGCCTGGCACGCGGACAACACCGTTTATAACAAAGCCATGATCTGGGTCGGTATAGAAAAGAAGATTCTTGCCACCTTCAGTTGATGGCCAGTTTTTACAGTGTTCTCGTAAAGCTGGGTCTGGCAGGAGTTCCTTTTCCATGAGCTCGTGCGCGCACTTCATCCGAGTTTCATCATCTGGGAATTCTGACCAAATTCGGCGCAAATCATTCACGAACTTTTCGAAAGCCGGGAGCATTTTTTTACCCATCAGGGACCTCCATTACTAAACTTTTAACCTGTGTAAAGTTATCACGGTGTATTTTCTGGGACAATGTACCCGGCTTTTTTTGCATCCTGGTGCAAGGACGTTTAATAAAGAGGCGCATATTTTCGGGAGATACTTCAATGGAACTTGGAATTACAGGTCGAAATGCGCTTATTACCGGCGGAAGTCAGGGCATTGGGCGCGCTTGTGCTGAAGCGTTAGCTGAGGAAGGCGTAAATTTGGTTATCGTTGCGCGGAATACGGAACGGCTTGCGATAGCATCGAGTGAAATTTCTTCAAATCAATCGGGTAGGGTAATACCAATTGCAGCTGATCTAACCGTTGCAAACGAAGTCGAGCGGGTTTTTGAAGAAGCGGAAAACGCCCTAGGTCAAATCGATATCTTGGTCAACAATGCTGGTTCAGCGCCACTTGGTTTAATAGGTGACCTCGGTGACGATGTTTGGCAATCCTGTTTTGATCTTAAATTGATGGGCTACGTTCGTTTTTCTAGAGCGGTCATGAGGGGCATGCGAGTTCGGAAATGGGGCAGAATAATAAATATTATAGGTCGTGGCGGGCACTTCCCGACTGCGAAATATATTGCTGGGGGCGCAATTAATGCGGCCATTCTCAATATTACGCAGGCTCTCGCTGAAGAATGTGGTCCCGATAATGTTTTAGTGAATGGAATTAACCCGGCGGCTACCGCAACCGAACGCTGGGATATGTTGGTTCAGCAACGCATGGAAATCACCGGTCAAACTGAGGAACAAATTAAGGAAGCTTCCGCATCAAGTGTTCCGTTAGGACGAATTGGTAAACCGGAGGATATCGCGAATATGGTAGTTTATTTATGTTCGGAAAAAGCAAATTTCATAAACGGGTCACTGATTGATGTCGATGGCGGGGTAAGCCGTGCACTTTAAAGTTTTTAAGGACCGTGCCCGATAGAGAGGGGGCTTGAGTCAGAGAGATCCATCATGCGTCGGGCGAGGCGCTCGAGCATTTCAGTGCGGACCGCCACGTGCCCCGGATCGTCCCATAAATTATCGAACTCGTTGGGATCATTATCAAGATTATAGAGTTCTCCCCAGGCCGCACCCGAATAGAGCGTCAGTCTCCAGTTGTCGGCGACAATCGTCCTGGCACGAAAATTAGGGTCAAATCCCATATATCCTCGACGTTGGCTCTCTTCGATAATCATCGAATCATGGCCGAGAGCACCATCAGCAATTTCTCCAAGGCTTAAGCCTTGCATTCCATTAAAACCCTCCACTCCGGCCCTATCGAGAAATGAGCTTGCAAGATCTATGGTGCCCGTAAAGGCGCTTGATACATTTCCCTTCCTAGCAGAGTGCGGATCCGACCAAATGCATGGAACTCGGATCAGCCCTTGATAATGGATAGCGGCCTTTAAGAGAAGTTGGTGGTCGCCCATAAAGTCGCCATGATCTGTGGTGAATACGATTATGGTGTTATCTGAAAACCCGTTATCATTTAGTGCGTTAAGCACGCTGCCTATCGCGTCGTCGATCATTGTAATGGAACCGTAATTAAGGGCGATGGCTTCACGAGCCTCCTCTTCGCTGCAGCCAAAGCCCCGCTGTCCCGTCTTGTTTGCCTTCCCTTGGTCGCGCTCAGCATGCAAGGCAGCAACATTGGGAGGAAGTTTTTCTTTTGGATGGAAAAACGCGTCTGGCGTTGGGATATCCGCCGGATCGTACATGTCAAAATATTTACCTGGTGGAGTAAACGGGTGATGTGGGTCCGGGAAGGAACATTGTGCGAAAAACGGCTGTCCTCCTCCGGATTTTCCGTGTTTTTTTATAAAGTCGATGGTTTTTTCGGCGACGAAAGTAGTTGGGTATAGCTCTTCTGGAATGGCAGTGCGCCAAGCCTGGGGGGCCTTGATTTTTCGGTTTGCTGGTAGGGCGTTTTGTGGCCCACGTAATGAGTCTGGATCAGGGTGCCTCTCCGCAAGCCAGCGAGAGTAATGGCCTGTCACTCGATCACTATGGCCGACCGCCAAGGCCACCTCGTCAAATCCATAAAATGGGAGGTCTGGCTCGAAGTCAGGATTTTTTTTCCAGGTGGGTGGGAGTTCTTGTTCGTAATCTCCGTCTAGCCACATCTGGCGATAAGCTTCTGTCAAGGCCGCCGGCGGTTGAACTTTTTTAGGGTCTGGAACTGGGAGCCCTACCTCAACAGGGTTTGGCGAAATACACTGCAAATGGCTCTTTCCAAATAACGCGGTACGGTAGCCTGCGGCGTTCAAAAGTTGCGTAAAAGTAGTTTGGTTAAGCGGCAAAGGTATACCGTTTTGTCGGACACCATGAAGCGATGGCATGCGGCCTGTCATGAGTGTCGCACGGTTTGGCATACATATCGGCGTGGAAACATAGAATTTGTCAAATCTCGTGCCTCGGCTTGAAATGGAATCAATATTAGGGGTCTGGACGATGTTGTTTCCATAACAGCCAAGATGATCCGCGCGGTGTTGGTCATTAATGAACAACAAAAAATTAGGTTGGTTAGACATCGTCGAACTCCATTATTGAGTTTAGGAACCGAAAGCGATTTTAGAAAAGAAATCTGTTGCTATCTTTGCACAGGCTTCTGGTTTTTCAATTTGAACCATATGGGTAGTTCCGGGAACCGAATCGTAAGGATGGCCAAATTCTTCAAAAAGGGCTTTGTTTACCAGCCCGGGAGACCGGACATTCGGGTCGTTGGGGTCGCTGGCAATTATTTTAAATGGGCCCGAAAGGTCACCAAATTTTCCACATAGATGCAGCTCAGAGTTGGTTTTATAAACTTGGGATTCACCCTTTGGCGGACAGCATAGGACCCAGTCGCCGGTATTTCTGTCTTCGCGGAGGATGGAGCGGGCCATTAGTGAATGGGACCCCGGTACCCAGCGGCTAAGGCTTTTAGAATTAGAAAACTGTTTAGCTAGTGTCTCTGGGTTGGGAAACCGATCTGGGCGAGCTATGGACCAATCGGATAGCATCAGTTCAAACGATTTAGCGATTTGGTTGAGTGGGTGGCCGGGATCCGGAACTAGTGGGGGGTCAAATAGAATTAGCGCATCCCACCGCCATCCCTTGGACAAAGCATGCCAGACAGCGGTGACGGCCGATATTGAATGGAATAACCCGGCTGTTGGTTTGGTTCCGAAAAATTCCGTGGTTTTATCTAGTACGGTATCCATATCAGTGACGAAGTAAGGTATATCATGATGGCTGATGTCGTCGTGGGGAGGGTTCTGCCCATGGCTTCTCTGGTCATAAATTATAAGTTCATATTGGCTAGCAAGAAGCGACCAGAACGGAAAGTAAGCGTCAGTGGCAAAGCCATTTCCGTGCGCAAGTACTAGTCTAGGGCCGTCCGGGTTGCCGTGTTGTCGAAGGCGGATGATCGCACCGTCGGCCATGGTTAAGTCTATAATTCTTAATGGCGTGGGTAGTATTATTTCACTCATACTTCTTTATAGCTCAGGGATAAAAGTAAGACACCCGTATGGGATAAATTGATATCTATCTAATGTTTTGGATTTGACTTTGATGATAGTGTTTTCTCTATTGCTCAGATTATTTCGCATACTTCATCAAAGTCAAAACGTGGGAGCTTTTGGAATAGGCCAGACGCATCGCCATAACCGATATTGCACAAGAAGTTCGACTTTATAGTGGTCCCAGAAAAGAATTCCTCATCAACTGCTTTGTTATTAAAACCAGACATTGCGCCGAAATCCATGCCCATTGCCCTGGCTCCGAGCATAAAATACGCGCCTTGTAATGTGCCATTCCGGAAGGCCACCGTTTCAGCATGCTCCGCGTTATCCCTATATTGCGCTGTCATATCGCGATGCGGGAATAATTGAGGTAAGTGCTCCCAAAACATTGTGTCATAACCGATAATTGCGCAAACGGGTGCTGCTTCAAGCTTGGCAACATTGCCAGGATTGACGCAGGGGATCAGTCTCGATTTAGCTTCCGGGGTACGGCAAAAAATAAAGCGTGCAGGAAGGCAGTTTCCGCTTGTGGACCCATTGATTACGAGTTTGTAAAGCCCAAGTAGCTGCGTATCGGTGACCG
>MDTB01132699.1_pt1 | contig 10099 bp, 8 predicted proteins | sample 811161 | NCBI WGS metagenome assembly MDTB01 (sample SAMN05326650, study PRJNA326480) | marine metagenome | isolation source: seawater | place: Mediterranean Sea | collected 2009
GTTTTCTGAAGTTGAAAGTTTTGAACTCGTGGAGAATGCATACACTGATATGAATTTTGTTTACAACGAATCAAACTTCTATAGGGTTGCCGCTGTAGATCATGCTGGAAACAACAGTGACTATAGTGAAGTAGTAGAAGTTGCTATCCTATTGATAGATGAGGATGTATTGCCAGAAGACTTTGCATTGCATCAGAACTATCCAAATCCATTTAATCCAACAACGCAGATACAATATGATCTGCCAGAAGACCAGTATGTATCTATAATAATATATGACGTTATGGGTCGTAATATTAGAACATTGATGAATGTAAATCAGACTGCCGGTTATCATGTTATACGTTGGGATGCAAGGAATGATATAGGAGAAGGAGTTGCTGCTGGTATGTACATCTATACCATTCAGGCAGGAGAGTTTAATGCCTCTAAGAAAATGGTGCTGCTGAAATAAATAGTATAGATTCAGTTTAAAAAATATCGCATTGAGCGATATTTAGTTTTTTAAAACAGGTTTCAGCATCGGCAAATATCGGTAAATTGCTGGTACTTACTGGTACTTATTGGGCATTTTTCATAGTTTGCAAGGAAACAAAAAAGCCCCTATATTTAGGGGCTTTCTCGAGGAGGAATGAGAGGTAATACCCTCGTAGCACAATGGATAGTGCAATTGCCTCCTAAGCATTAGATGCAGGTTCGATTCCTGCCGAGGGTACATATTTTACAGAATTATTTAATTATGCTTAAACCTAAAAAGAATATAACGAAAAAAGAAATCCAGAAGGATGCACTTCTTGAAACAATAGATCAATTCCAAGCAAAGGTTGAAAAGAATAAACGACTCTACACAAATATTCTTTTGGGGATCTTAGCTTTTGTGATTTTATCATCTTTTCTCATAAGAAATAATCGTATCAATAACGACGAGGCAGCTACTTCCTTGGGAATTGCTTTAATTTCAATTGACAAAAGTGATTATACTACCGCTTCTTTTCAACTTGAAAATATTATTAATGATTTTGAGTCAACAGCCAGCGCTGATCTTGCATCTTTTTACTTAGGAAAAATAAAATTTAATAATAATGAAATGGAATTAGCTCAAAAGTATATTGAATCATATTTAAAATCAAAATCTAAAAATATTATGTTTGAAGCTTCATCTAAATTGTTGGCTGATATTCATTTTAGAAAAAAGGATCTAGCCTCTGCAATTAAAGTCATTAATATATCTATCAAAAATTGCAAAAGCACCTTTAATTGCATATCACTTAAACTTAAGAAGGCTTTTTATTTAGCTGAGCAAGGTAATGCTGATGCTGCAAATATTCTTTTATTAGAAATTAAAAGTCAAAAAGATCTAGAGATTGGGCAAAAACAACATGCAGAAGAACTTATCGGGAGGCTTGCAGGGTAAAGACTTGTTATATCTAATTTCTCTCACTAATATTCTTTACTAAAAAGCGGGTGAAAACCCGCTTTTGTTTTGTAAGATATGGAAGAAGAAATAAAAAATATAGTAGCAAAATATTTGAGTAATGGTCAATTGTTAGTTGATATTATGGAAAGTTTTGAATCAGGGTATGTAAGGATTGTTGTAGACTCTGAAAACTCGATAACTCTCAATGACACAGCTTATCTTACAAAAAGACTAATAAAGTCAGATGAATTTAATAATAGGTATCCCAAGGGATGTAGGGTTGAAATCACTACCCCAGGAGTAGATGTACCCTTAACAAAGGCATATCAATTTAAGAAAAATATCAACAAAAATGTTAAGATTCGCTTCAGAAATAAGAATCAAATTGATTCGATTAATTGTAAAATTCTTTCTGCGGATGATAACTCAGTAATAGTTCAACATCAGAATTCTGATAAACCGATTTTGTACGATCAAATTGAATATGCTAAAATATTATTATCCTTTAAATAACCTAATGAGGAGTTGTTTTGGTAAATAGAGAACTAATTGAAGTTTTTTCTGAGATCGCTCGAGAAAAAAATGTTGAGAGATCTGAATTAGCTACCATTCTTGAGGAGTTATTTTTATATGTTATTGAAAAAGAATATGGCGATTCATCAAACTGTAGTTGTATTGTAAATATTGATAAAGGTGAAATTGAAATATATTCAGAAAAAACGATTGTTGAAGAGGTTGATGATTATAAAGTAGAAATAACTCTTGCAGAGGCGATTGAAAAAGAGCCAGACGCTATAGATCTTGAACTGGGGGATCCCTTTGTTGAGGTGATTGACCCAAGAGTTTTTGGACGCAGATTGGTTGCTACCGCAAAACAGTTTTTTGCGCAAAGATTACGTGATATTGAAAGGAATTACATATACGAAGATTACGCAAATAGGATTGGTGAAATTATCATAGGCGTTGTCCATCAAACTCAAAGAGATGGCGTATATGTAAATATAGAACAGGCAGAATTGAGGATGCCTAGAGTAGAGCAGATTAAAACCGAGCGATACAGGAGGGGAGATACGGTACGAGCCGTAATTAAATCAGTAGAAGTTACCCCTAAAGGTCCTGATATTATCGTCTCACGAGCAGATAATCATTTTTTATATAAATTATTTGAGTTAGAGGTTCCTGAAATAGAAGATGGTATTATTGAAATAACTTCCATTTCAAGATACCCAGGAGAAAGGTCAAAAATTATTGTGCGTTCAAATGATAGAAGGATTGACCCTGTTGGTGCATGCGTTGGAATGAGAGGTAGCCGTATACAGGCTATCGTAAGGGAACTTAGTAATGAAAAAATTGATATTGTTAATTTTAGTGAGCAAACTGAAATTCTCATAACTAGAGCTCTTTCACCGGCTAAGCCTTTAAGGCTTTTTATTGATGATGAAAAAGCATATTGTGTGGCTCTTTTTGAGGATGAAAGTCTAGATGCCGCTATAGGCAGAAATGGTATGAATATCAACTTAGCCTCCAAATTAACTGATTATAAAATTGATGCATACGGTGTAAACCAATATGAAAGAATTCAAGAGGATCAAAAAACTCTACTTTCTGAAATTAAGGGTGTCGAAAAAGAAGTAGCTTCTATACTTAGCTCAATGAAAGTTGAAATTGTATCAGATTTATTAGAGGCTGATATGGATGATCTATTAAAATCCGGTGAAATTATTGAAGACGTCCTTGATGGAGTATATGAAGCAGTGCAAAATTTTGTTGAAAGAGAAATTCAAGATGAGTCCGATAAAGATGAGGACGACTTGGAAGATGAAGTTTATCTATCCCCAGATAGAGATGAGGAAGAATAGTAATATTTTAATGTTTATAAAAAAGTAGAGTAGAACTTAAATGGCAAAAGTTAGAATTTTTCAAATAGCAAAAGAATTAAATCTATCTCATACCGATATTTTGAATTTTTTAAAGGCAAGAAACATTAAGGTTTCAAGTCATATGTCCCCAGTTGATGAAGTGACTCACAAAGACATTATGAATGAATTTGCAAAAGATAAAGAGCAGGTTGATAGGTTTAGAAAAGAGCAAGTCCGAAGAGAGATACATGACACAAAATTAAGAAAGCAACAAGAATCTGGTAAAAAACTTGAATTACTTTCCTTAACTAAGCAGCGAGAATTAGAAAAGAAAGAAAACCAAAAAGCTAAAGATGAAGCCCAAGCTCGAACCCTTGAGGAATCAAACAAACAAAAAGCAAAAGAACTGGCAAAACTTGAATTGCAAGCTACTGACCAAAAAAAGGATAATGCATCTCCTAAAAAAGAGAAAAAGGATTTTAAGAATAAAAAACAAAAAGAATTAAAGAAAAAATTTAAACCATCCAAAAAATTACGAACTATCAACCTGTCAGATATTCAATCTGAGATTGGAACGAATAGTGGTAGTAAGCAAAATAAAAATAAGAATCAGAAACAAGAAGATAAAATGCAAGGATCAATTAAAACAAAAGTGAAAGGAATCCTTGCAAAAATTGATACAAAGACTAAAAAGAAACAGTATAAAAAAAGTAAAACTAAAGTTGATAATCTAAATATTGATTCAGAGGTAAAACCCGGTATTAAAATTGCAGAGTTTTCTAATGTTGAAGAATTATCAAAAATTTTCAATGTTACCTCAAGCGATGTTATTCAAACTTGTATCGATCTGGGAATGTTAGTCACAAAAAACCAGCGTATGGACTGGGACATGATAGAATTGCTATCGGATCATTTTGGATTTATTGCTGAAAAAATTGAAGATTTAGGTGAAGATCTTTTTACCTTTGAGCAAACTGAAGAAGAACTAAAGGATGCAAAAGAGAGGTCTCCAATTGTAACGGTAATGGGACATGTAGATCATGGTAAAACTAGTCTTTTAGACTATATAAGAAAAACAAATGTTGCTTCTGGTGAATCAGGTGGAATAACTCAACATATCGGTGCATATAAAGTTGAATACAATAATAGGGAATTAACTTTTCTTGATACTCCTGGTCATGAGGCGTTTACGGCCATGAGAGCTCGTGGTGCTCAAGTAACTGACATTGTTATTTTAGTTGTAGCTGCAGACGATGCAGTTATGCCACAAACTATTGAAGCTATTAGTCATACGAAAGCAGCAGGTGTGCCAATGGTTGTAGCGATAAATAAAATTGATAAGCCAGGAGCAGATGTCGAAAAGGTAAGAAGATCGTTATCAGAAAATGATGTATTAGTAGAATCTTGGGGTGGTAAAATCCAAGACATTGAAATAAGTGCTTTAAAAGGGGTCGGCATTGATAAATTAATGGAAGGGCTTTTACTTGAAACAGATGTTTTAGAGCTAAAAGCAAATTACAATGTCTCAGCTAAAGGGTCAGTAGTAGATTCAAAATTGGATAAAGGTTTAGGTCCTGTTGGAACTGTTCTCATTCAACATGGCACACTTAAGGTTGGGGACCCTTTTATTTGTGGTGTTTATCAAGGTAAAGTCAGGTCTATCAGTAATGAAAATGGTAAAAGGTTGAAATTGGCTGGGCCATCAGATGCTGTGCAAATTCAAGGGTTTGATCATGTCCCTCAAGCGGCAGACCTATTCGCAGTGGTTGAAGACGAAAGACAGATAAAACGTATTTCTGGTGAAAGGCAAAGAATAAAAAGAGAAATTGAACAGAAAAAAATCGCTTTTTCCTTAGACCAAATGTCTTCTTTGATTAAAGAAGGTGCGGTTAAAAATCTACCTATAATAATAAAAGGAGATGTTGATGGGTCTGTAGAAGCTTTGGCTGAGTCATTAGAAAAAATCAAGACCGATGAAGTTGGTATAAAAGTTGTTCATAAGAATGTTGGTATGGTAACAGAGTCAGATGTGTTATTAGCAGAGGCATCAAAAGCGGTAATTATAGGTTTTCATGTTCAAGTTAATTCAAATGCCAGACTTCAAGCAAATCAGGCAGGTGTAGATATTCGAACATATAACGTCATATATCAAGCTGTTGAAGAGTTAACACTAGCGTTAGAGGGAATGTTGGAACCTGAAAAGATAGAAAGTAGCGTAGGAAAAGCACAAGTTTTGACCCAATTCAAAATTCCTAAAATTGGTTTTATTGCAGGGTGTAAGGTTACTGAAGGAAAAGTTATTCGTAATGGGAAAGCACGTGTTATTAGAGAAGGAGAAATATTTTTTGAAGGTTTAATTAATTCTTTAAAAAGACACAAGGATGATGCTAGAGAAGTCAAGGATGGCCTAGAATGTGGTATTGGCGTTGAAGGTGTAAAAAAGTTTATTGAAGGTGATGTTATCGAAGTTTATGAAATCAAAGAAGTGAAACGTAAACTTGAATTGAATTGACCTCAAATAAACCATATAACCGATCTGTTAGAGTAGAAAAACAGATTCTTGAAATAATTAGTTCAATTGCTAATAGATATATTGACCTATCTTCTTTAGGTTTTATTACTTTTACAAGTGTTGATATCTCTCCGGATTTAAAAAATGCAAAAATATTTTTTTCGGTATTAAACCAAAAAATATCAGATGATGAATTAGAGGTTGTAATTAATAAGAAGCAAAAAGCTTTTAAAAAGTTTTTGAGTCCTGAGTTACATTTAAGAACCACACCAAAAATACAGTTTATTCACGATAAAAAACTTACTTACCAGGAAAAGATTGATAACCTTTTAAACGCTACCTAATCAAGTCAAAATAAAATTGATAATAAACCTCAATAAGCCCATTGGTTGGACATCATTTGATGTCTGTAAAAAAATCAAAAGAATTACAAAAGAAAAAAAAGTTGGGCACGCCGGTACGCTTGACCCATTCGCAAGCGGAGTGTTAATTATTGGGACAGGAAAGGATACAAAAAAGCTAAAAAATATAAGCGATAAAAATAAATCATACGATGCTTCAATACTTCTTGGTGAGATTACAGATACGTTGGATGTTGAGGGGAAAGTGTTTCAAAAAAAGAAAGTACCAAACTTATCCGAAAGAAAAATTAAAAATGTATTGAAATTATTTATAGGAGAATACATTCAGACACCTCCTATGTATTCAGCAAAAAAAGTAGCTGGGAAAAAGCTTTATGAGTATGCGCGCAAAAATATGACCGTAGAGCGAAAACCTGTAAAATTGGAAATTTTTTCAATTTCTTTGACTAAGTATGATAAGAAACATGTTTCATTTACTGTCGATTGTTCTAAAGGTACTTATGTTAGGGTTCTTGGAAAAGATATAGCAGAAAATCTTGGTACAGTAGGTTATTTAAACTATCTAACGAGAACTAAGGTTGGGAAATATGGCATAAATCAATCAAAATCAATTGAAAATTTTGAAAAGACATGGAAATCTACTATTCAAAAGAAAAATTAATTCCACTTAAAGAATCTATCTTAACAGTAGGTTCCTATGATGGTATTCATCTTGGTCACAGGGAATTGCTATCTACTCTTGTAAAAGAATCTAAAGACTACCAAGTACCCTCAGTCATGGTGACCTTTGATCCACATCCCAGGGAGGTGTTAAATGAAAAGTTTAATAATTTTCCTTTAATTATGAATCTGGAACAAAAGTTAGAAATTATTGAATCTTTCGGTGTGGATATTGTTTACATTATCAATTTTACTAAAAGATATTCAAAGATTACTGCTAATGATTTCATGAGCAAGGTAATATTGCCATTTTTTAATCCAAAAAAAATTATAATTGGGGTCAATCATTATTTTGGAAAAGGAAAAGAAGGCACACCAGATTTTTTAAAAAGTTTTGGAAAAAAAAATAATATTGAGTTAGTTATTATCCAACCAGTATTTAATAAAAAATCAGAAATATCAAGTACAAGAATTAGAGAGTTTATTGTTTCAGGTTTTATTAAAAAAGCAAATTACGAACTTGGTTCAAAATTTAGTATCGTAGGAAATGTGGTTCGTGGGGCAGGGAGAGGAAAGGAATTGGCCTTTCAAACTGCAAATATTAATCCTCTAGATAAAAAACAATTGTTGCCAAAAAAAGGAGTATATTTAATTCACGGAAGGATTGTTGGACTTAATGCCTTTGGAATGTGTAATTTAGGTATAAGACCTACCTTTGGTGAAAAGAATCTTGTTATTGAAATCCATTTTTTTCATGAGAAAATACCAAATCTTTATGGCAAGATAGTAAAAGTAGAGTTTTTAGAGAGAATAAGAGATGAGAAAAAATTTCCCACCTCAAAAGAATTAGTTAAACAATTAAAAAAAGATAAACTTACTTGTTTGGAACTTTCCAGCAGGTACAAATAGGAGAGATTATGCCTATAAGCAATGAAGAAAAAAAAGAATATGTAGAAAAATTTGGTAAGGATTCAAATGACACTGGTTCTTCAGAAGTCCAAATTGCCATTCTAACCCACCGAATTAGAGAATTAACAGAACATGTAAAAGTGCATAAAAAAGATCATCATACTAGAAGAGGTCTTGTAATGTTAGTTGCCAAAAGAAAAAAGATGATGAAATATTTGATGCGTTCAAATTCTGCATCATACTTAAATGTAATAAAAGAGTTGTCGATAAGAGGCTAGAAAGCTAGGCACTCACAAAGAAAAGAAGAGAAAATGCAAAAAGTAGAAAAAACAATCGCTGGAAAAGAAATGCGATTGGAAACAGGTCGAATTGCTCGTCAAAGCAATGGTGCAGTATTAGTTACTTTAGGTGAAACAACCGTTTTAGCTACTGTGAATGCCGCCAAAGAGCCAAGGGAAGATATAGATTTTTTCCCATTACAAGTAGAATATAGAGAGAAGCATTACGCAGGAGGAAAGATTCCTGGTGGTTTTTTTAAAAGAGAAGCAAGACCTGCCGAGCATGAAGTGTTAACTAGTCGACTAACAGACAGACCATTAAGACCATTATTCCCAAAAGGGTTTAAAAATGAAACTCAAGTTATGATTACTGTTCTACAAAGTGATGGAGAGAATATGGCTGATGTTTTAGCTGGTGTAGGCGCCTCTGCAGCATTAATGTGCTCTACAATTCCGTGGAACGGGCCAATTGCTAGTGTGAGAATTGGGCGTGTGGATGGAGCACATATTGTAAACCCAACTAGAAGCGAAATGGCAGATTCCGACCTTGAATTAGTAGTCTCTGGCAATGAAGAAACAGTTGTAATGGTTGAAGGAGAAGCTACATGCATGTCTGAATCCGATATGGTACTTGCATTAAAAGAAGCCCATAGTAAGATCAAAGAAATAATAGAACTTCAAAATGAACTTATAGCATCATTAAATGTAGTTAAGGATGAATTTATCATTCCAGAGCCGGATTCCGAATTAACTGATGCAGTTGAAAAGTTAATTCAAAATAAAGTAAATGATATTGTAAATCTTAAAGATAAAAAAGAACGTTCAGATGCTAAAGATAATCTAATAACTGAAACTTTATCTCATTTAGATGAATCATTTCCAGATCAGCAAAAAATGATTAAATCTTTATTAGATGATAAGTTTAAAGATGCATTTAGAGAGCAGATTCTTTCTACTGGTAATAGAAGCGATGGGCGTTCTACGACTGATATCCGTGAAATCACAGTTGAAACAGGGATTTTACCTAGAACTCATGGTTCTGCACTTTTTACTAGGGGAGAAACACAAGCACTGGTTGTTACAACACTAGGTTCAAAAAGTGATGAGATGATAATGGATAGCATGGATGAAGATTATAAAAAATCCTATTACATGCATTATAACTTTCCACCATATTGTGTCGGAGAAGTTGGTAGAATTGGATTTACGGGTAGAAGAGAAATCGGACATGGTAATTTAGCCCAACGAGCTTTAAAACCTGTATTACCTGATTATGATGATTTTCCATATACAATTCGAATAGTTTCTGAAATAATGGAATCAAATGGATCTTCATCAATGGCCTCTGTTTGTGGTGGATCTCTATCACTTATGAGTGCTGGTGCTCCTTTAAAATCTGCTGTAGCTGGAATAGCTATGGGGCTTATTACTGACGGTAAACGCCATGCTGTTCTAAGTGATATTTTAGGCATGGAAGATCATTTAGGTGATATGGATTTTAAGATAGCTGGTACTGAGGATGGAATCACAGCTATTCAATTAGATTTAAAGATTGATGGACTGTCTTTTGATTTAATGGAAGAAGCTTTATCTCAAGCAAAAGATGGACGAAAGCATATTCTAGGTGAAATGAATAAGGTATTGAGTGAAGCAAATGAAATTTCACAATATGCACCAAGAATTCTTTCGTTAACAATTAATCCAGAAAAAATCGGAGCTCTTATTGGTCCTGGTGGAAAAAATATTAAAAAAATCATTGAAGATACCGAATGTGAAGTAAATGTTGATGATGATGGATTGGTTTCAATTGCTGGTGAGAACACGCAAAAGTGTAATGAGGCAGTTGAGATGGTAAAAGCTTTAACTTTTGAGCCAGAAGTTGGAATGGAGTTTGATTCTACGGTAAGCCGAATTATGTCTTTTGGAGCATTTGTAGAATTTGCCCCTGGCAGAGAAGGCATGGTTCATATATCTGAACTGGAATGGAGACGAGTTGAAAAAGTGGAGGATGTACTCAAAAAAGGTGATGATGTTCGAGTTAAGCTGATAAAAATCGATGATCAAGGTAGGCTCGATTTTAGCAGAAAAGCTTTACTTGAAAA
>MDTB01161849.1_pt1 | contig 10099 bp, 8 predicted proteins | sample 811161 | NCBI WGS metagenome assembly MDTB01 (sample SAMN05326650, study PRJNA326480) | marine metagenome | isolation source: seawater | place: Mediterranean Sea | collected 2009
CAAGGCGCGCCTGTCATGTCCCCAATGGCGTATATTCCAGCAACATTCGTCTGACCATTAGCGTTTGTTACGACATGCCCACGATCAAGCGTAACGCCAAGGTCTTTGATCCCAATATCCTCAATATTGGCAACGATACCAACCGCCAAAATCATGCGGTCAGCAGAAATAGTTTGGGCTTTGCCATTAATGGTTATACTAGCATTAACACCAGACTTGGACGCTACCGCACTATCTAGCATGGCTTTTTTATGGATATTTATACCTCGCGCCGTGAACAGCTTTTCCGCCATGTCGGATATCTCTGCATCCTCAACCGGCATGATACGATCTGCCGCCTCAACCACCGTCACCGCCACCCCCATATCAGCATAGAATGAGGCAAACTCAATACCAATCGCGCCTGATCCAATGATGATCAGCGATGTTGGCATTGTCTTAGGCGTCATAGCATCACGATAAGTGACAATATTTTCGCCATCAGGAGTGATAGATGGCAACTCCCTTGCCCGCGCGCCTGTCGCCAAAATGACTTTGCTAGCATAGAGAGTTTCAGCTGTTTTATCAGATTTGCTAAGCGCAATCGGCCATAGTTTATCAGTCTTGGGAAGCACGGAGGCGCTAGCCATAAACACATCAATCTTATTCTTTTTCATGAGATGGCTAATCCCGCCTGACAATGTTGCCGCAACATCACGCGACCGTTTGACCACACTAGCCAGATCAAAGCTAAGTTTTTCCATGGTGATGCCAAATCGGTCAGCGGTTTCAGCCAGATGATAAATCTCTGCTGCACGAAGCAATGCCTTGGTAGGGATACAGCCCCAATTCAAACAGACTCCACCCAGATTTTCGCGCTCAACAATAGCGGTTTTCAGCCCAAGCTGGCTCGCCCGAATAGCCGCAACATAACCACCAGGGCCGCCACCAATTACAACCACATCATAGGTTTTTTTATCACTTTGATTAGCCAAGATTTTCTCCTAGATGAGCGCCAGAACCGGATTTTCTACATAGTTTTTGAAAGCTGCCATCCACTCCGCCCCAACAGCACCATCAATGACCCGATGATCACCCGAAAGCGTCGCTGTCATCATAGTCGCGGTCGTGATATTACCGTCTTTGACAACAGGTTTCTCAACCCCTGCGCCAATGGCTAGAATAGCACCATGCGGCGGATTAATGACGGCTGTAAAAGAACTAATGCCATACATGCCAAGATTAGAGATGGTGAAACTGCCGCCCGAAAACTCCTCTAATTTGAGCTTGCCCGTTTGGGCTTTGGTGACCAGCTCTTTCATCCTGGCTGAAACAGATGTTAACGATAAAATATCAGCACCCCAAACAATCGGCGTCACCAATCCGCCATCTAACGCGACAGCAACCGCGATATCGGCATGATGCCATTGACGAATATGATCGCCTTCCCATGACGTGTTGACCCCCGGCACTTTTATTAATGTTGCCGCCGCCGATTTAATGATCATATCATTAATACTAATTTTCTGCTCATCGGGTAAGGCCGCATTCATTGATTTCCGCATGGCAATGAGAGTATCTAACTCAATCTCCATATTAAGATAGAAATGCGGTGCATCCTGCATAGATTGCTGAAGCCTTGAGGCAATCACTTTGCGGGTTGAGGAAACAGAGATAAGATCGGATTGCGGCTGATACGATGCCATATCCTGCGCTGTTGTTGGTATGGATTGTTGTGGGCTGGCACTAACGGCTTTTGCGCCATCCGCGCCATATCCATCAGGAAGTGTCTCAATATCGGCTTTGATAATCCGGCCATGTGGCCCTGAGCCAGTGACCGCCGCCAGATTAATACTTTTCTGACCAGCAATGCGCTTAGCCAAGGGGCTGGCAAAGATACGGTTTTTGGGATGGGCTTCTGGCACCACCTGAGCTGGTTTTGCTTCTGGCTTAACTTCTGGTTCTGGCTTGGCTTCTGGTTCTGGTTTTGCTTCTGATTCTGGCTTAGCTTCTGGTTTGGGCGCTTCTTCTGATGCGGATAAGGCGGTGGTTTCGCCTTCTGCCAGAATTTCGGCTATGGGCGTGCCAACGGCTACCCCTTCGCTGCCCTCGGGGACAAGAATACTAGCCATAACACCATCATCAAGCGCTTCGACTTCCATCAATGCTTTATCGGTTTCAATCTCAGCGATCACATCGCCAGAAATAACCGTATCACCCTCATTGACGAGCCATTTGGCTAGCTTGCCCTCAGTCATGGTCGGCGACAAGGCCGGCATATTTACAACAGCCATAACTTATCCCCTTTCTTTCTGATATGTGACCTCATCTACCGCATTAATAATCGTCTCCACTTGCGGCAAGGCCAAGGCTTCCAGATTGGCGGCATACGGCATAGGAACATCAACGCCTGTCACCCGCTTTGGTGGAGCATCCAGCCAATCAAAGGCTTTTTCAGTCACTTGCGCTGACAATTCTGCCCCTATGCCAGCAAACGGAAAGCCTTCTTCACAGCTAACAAAGCGGTTGGTTTTCTTAACAGAGTTCAAAATCGTATCAATATCTAGCGGCCGAAGTGACCGTAAATCAATAACCTCTGCGCTAATGCCCTTTTCAGCCAGTTGATCAGCCGCTTCCAGCGCCTTGCCAACAATGATAGAAAAGGCCGTGATAGTAACATCACTGCCTTCCCGAACGATATTTGCCTTACCAATGGGAATCAGCAGATCATCATCGTCTGGGACATCAAAACTTTGGCCATACATCACTTCATTTTCAAGGAAGATGACCGGATTAGGGTCTCTAATCGCGGCTTTCAGTAACCCTTTGGCATCGGCGGCCGACCATGGCGAGACTACCTTTAGCCCCGGGCAATGCGCGTACCAACTGGCATAACATTGCGAATGTTGCGCCGCTACCCTTGCCGCCGCCCCGTTTGGCCCTCTGAAAACAATCGGACATCCCATCTGACCACCAGACATATAAAGCGTTTTTGCCGCCGAATTAATGATCTGATCAATGGCTTGCATGGCAAAGTTAAAGGTCATGAACTCAATCACCGGGCGCAATTCGCCAAATGCCGCGCCAACCCCAAGGCCGGCAAAACCCATCTCAGTAATCGGCGTATCAACCACACGTTTGGCGCCAAACTCCTCCAGCAATCCTTGTGAGACCTTATACGCGCCCTGATATTCAGCAACTTCTTCACCCATCAAAAAGACATTCTCATCACGGCGCATTTCTTCTGCCATAGCATCACGCAAGGCTTCTCTGACGGTTGTGGCAATCATATTGCCAGATACATTATTGCTTGCGGTAAAGACAGGGGATGCTGCTAGCTTATCTGGTGCTGGTGCTGGTTCTAGTTGTGGTGATGGTTCAGATGCAGGCGCAGGGTTAGATATAAGGCTAGATGCCGCGTCATCATCACCATCCATATCAGCAATCGCGGTTCCAACGGCAATGCCTTCTTCGCCTTCAGACACATGCAGCGCCGTCACAATGCCGTCATCAAGCGCTTCCACTTCCATCATAGCCTTATCAGTTTCAATCTCAGCGATAACATCACCTGAACGGACTTCATCACCGACTTTAACAAACCATTTTGCCAGTTTTCCCTCTGTCATAGTCGGGGATAATGCTGGCATAGTGACGGAATTGCTCATCTGACGCCTCCTTCCAGGATAACATCTGTCCACAGCTCTGCCGGGTCAGGCTCAGGACTTGCCAAGGCAAAATCAGAGGCTTTGATCACATCTGCCTTAATTTTGGCATCAATGGCTTTAATCTTTTCATTTTCAATGCCTTCACTCAGCAAAATCTCACGCAGACTGTCAATCGGATCACGCTGTTTACGCATGGAATCGACTTCTTCTCGCGTTCGATATTTTGCCGGATCAGACATAGAATGGCCGCGATAACGATAGGTTTGCATCTCAAGAATATACGGCCCTTTACCATCACGGCAGTAGGCCAAAGCCTCAGCCCCAGCTTCGCGGACAGCAAGCACATTCATGCCGTCAACCTGCATCCCCGGAATACCATAAGCCTTACCACGATCCGCCAGCGCCCGACCAGCGGCGGCACGGCTGACCGATGTTCCCATCCCGTATTGATTATTTTCAATAACAAATACAACTGGCAGCTTCCATAATGCCGCCATATTGAAGGTTTCATAAACCTGACCCTGGTTAATCGCGCCATCACCTAAATAGGTCATAGAAACGCCGCCAGTGTCACGATACTTATGCGAAAACGCCAGACCCGCACCGATTGGCACTTGTGCTGCAACAATTCCATGACCGCCAAAAAAGCTCTTTTCACGGCTGAACATGTGCATCGAGCCGCCCTTGCCTTTAGAATAGCCATCTTTGCGGCCAGTCAACTCCGCCATGACGCCATCAGGGCTCATCCCACATGCCAGCATATGACCATGATCACGATATGAGGTAATGACACTATCGCCTTGTTTTGATACTGATTGCATGCCAACAACAATCGCCTCTTGCCCGATATAGAGATGGCAAAACCCGCCAATCACGCCCATTCCATAAAGCTGACCTGCCTTTTCTTCAAAACGGCGGATCATCAGCATGTCTTCATAAAGCCCTAGCATGGTATCGGCATCGGGCTTATCGACCATTTTATTTTTAGGTGGGCGGCCGGGCACACGTCTAATGCTGTTCGTTTTGGCATTTTTGCCCGAAGCGGATTGAGCTGATGCTTGAGAAACCGCAGTTTTATCATCTGAGCCGGATGTATTTTTAGAGCGCGTCGCCATACCGATCCTCCATAAAGGAAATATAGAACTATTTTTTCAGAAAAACGAAAAATTACAACACATTTTTTATCATTGTTTTAATTGCATAAATTATATATTAACTGAATTTAGTTAAACTACTAATCAATAAATATAACCATTTCGTCATCAGCATAAAGCCCGTTTTTCTTACGCGCAAGCTCACCCAGCATATCAGGATCAACGGCATCTGATGAAAGCAGGGCATTTTTTTGCCGCAAAAAGGCTTCTTCGACTTTCAGACGATCAAGTTCAGCTTGGGCAATGATGATTTTCTCATTGATAGGGCCGATTGAGGTAAGGCCGCGATCTGTACTGGTCAATTGCAAGGCAAAGAACCAGAGAAAGGTCACCATGATGATATTGAGTGTCATCTGCCCTGATTTGCGAAGCCAATACATGCGATTATCCAATTCCGTATTTTATTTGAGCCTATTGAATCAAAACAACAAATCACCGTCAAGCCTTATTTTTGGTAAGCCTGATGTTAAGACAGCATAAAAATCAGAAATGTCGATCTTAATCAGAGAACGCCTTAGCGCAGAAACTGTATCCCTGAATAGGTCGCGTTTGATCCCAGCATTTCCTCAATACGGATCAGCTGATTATATTTTGCCGCCCGATCAGACCGCGAAACAGAGCCTGTTTTAATTTGTCCCGCATTAGTAGCAACCGCCAGATCAGCGATAAAGTGATCTTCGGTTTCCCCTGACCGGTGTGAGATAACAACCCCCATATCAGCGCGCTGTGCCATCATAATCGCATCCATGGTTTCGGTCAGCGTGCCGATCTGATTAACCTTGATCAGGATAGCATTTGCCGCCTCTAGCTCAATGCCTTTCACCAGCCGCTCTTGATTGGTGACAAATAAATCATCACCAACAATCTGCACATTTTCGCCAAGCTCAGACGTCATATGAACATATCCTGTCCAGTCTTCCTCAGCGAACGGGTCTTCAACCGAACTAATCGGATAGGCATCAATAAAGTTGCGCCAATATTCAACCATATCCTCACTTGATAGCGACTTGCCCTCACCTTTGAGATGATATTTTCCATCAGAATAAAACTCAGTCGCCGCCGCATCAAGCGCAAGCATAATATCTTCACCCGGAACATATCCAGCCTTTTCAATGGCTATCATTATGCTGTCAATGGCTTCGCCTGTCGTTGTGATGGCAGGAGCAAACCCGCCCTCATCACCAACCGCAACAGAAAGCCCCTTTTCCATCAATATCTTACGCAAGCTATAAAACACCTCTGAGCCAACACGCACCGCCTCACTCAGGCTTGCTGCCGATACAGGCATGATCATAAACTCTTGCACATCAAGGCCGTTATCCGCATGCGCCCCACCATTGAGAATATTCATCATCGGCGTTGGCATAATATGCGCGTGCATGCCGCCAATATATCGCCATAACGGCTGTTCAGCAGACATAGCAGCTGCCCGGCAAACCGCCAGGCTTGCCCCCAAAATCGCATTTGCCCCAAGCCGTGATTTATTCTCAGTCCCATCAAGCATAATCATCGCGTGATCAACCCCATGCTGATCATAGGCATCATGGCCAATCAAACTATCCGCAATCTCACTATTGACGGTATCAACCGCGCCATTGACCGAGCGGCCGTGATAAATAGATTTATCACCATCACGTCGTTCAACCGCCTCAAACGCCCCTGTGGACGCGCCAGAAGGAACAGCGGCACGCCCCATTGAGCCATCTTCTAATACTACATCAACCTCAACCGTTGGGTTTCCTCGGCTATCCAGAATCTGCCTTGCATGAACGTCAATAATAGTAGTCATGAGTGGTGCATCCTTTTTTATTAAATTATATGTTGATAGCGTTAGATTTAGCGAGACGATCAAAATCAATCAATGTTTTTATCAATGCCGGCATCGCATCCAGCGGGATCATATTAGGGCCATCGGAAGGCGCATTATCAGGGTCCTGATGGGTTTCCATAAAAACACCAGCAACGCCAATAGCAACCGCCGCCCGTGATAAAGTCGGCACAAATTGCCGTTGACCCCCAGACGTGCCGCCCAAGCCTCCAGGTTGCTGAACCGAATGAGTAGCATCAAAAATAACCGGATAGCCTGTTGCCGCCATTTGCGGTAAGCCGCGCATATCGGTGACTAAAGTATTATAGCCGAAACTTGTGCCGCGTTCGGTGATGAGAATATTTTGATTGCCCGTATCCGCAATCTTGCTCACCACATGCGCCATATCCCAAGGCGCCAGAAACTGACCTTTCTTGACATTAACGGCTTTGCCAGTTTTCGCCGCAGCAATCAGCAAATCCGTCTGCCGACACAGAAACGCCGGTATTTGCATGACATCAACAACAGCCCCAACCTCATCACATTGCTCAGGCAGATGGATATCGGTTAGAACAGGACATCCGACTTGCTTTTTCACCTCAGCCAGAATAACTAAGCCTTGATCAAGGCCAAGCCCACGTTGTGATTTAAGAGACGTCCTATTCGCCTTATCAAAAGACGATTTATAAATAAAACCAATGCCTAAACTTTTGGTCATGGCATCTAGCGTTGACGCCATTTCAATGGCATGATCTCGGCCCTCAATAGCGCAAGGCCCAGCAATCAAAACCATAGGCAAATCATTGCCGATGGGATGCTCTCCTATCGAAATATGATGCTGAATTGTCATGGCTTTGTTGGTCCTATACTTGTTGGTCCTATACTAGACGAGAACGGTCACGCGCCGCTTTAATAAATCCACTAAATAAAGGATGCGGCTGAAACGGTCTTGATTTTAACTCAGGATGGAACTGTACTCCAATAAAAAATGGGTGATCCGTTCTTTCGATAATCTCTGGCAGTTGACCATCAGGGGAAAGCCCGGAAAAGATCAGCCCCTTAGCTTCTAGCATCTCTCGCCATGCGATATTAACCTCATAGCGGTGACGGTGACGCTCGCTGATATTCTTATCACCATAAAGATCAAGCACCCGCGACCCCTCACCCAAAACACAATCATAGGCGCCTAAACGCATAGTGCCGCCAAGATCACTTTTATCATCACGCATGACTTGCGTATTGCCGCTGGTCCATTCGGTCATCAGACCAACAACCGGATTGTCGATCTTCCCAAACTCACTAGAGCTTGCCTCGCTCTGACCTGCCAGATTACGCGCCGCCTCAATGACAGCCATTTGCATGCCAAAGCAAATCCCAAAAAACGGCAAATCATTTTCACGAGCAAATTGGATAGCCTTGATTTTACCCTCAGACCCACGTTGCCCAAAGCCGCCCGGAACCAATATCCCATCCGCCTGTTTCAAGTCCGACATATCCGGGTTATCACCCTCAAAGCTCTCACTATCCACCCAGTTAAGACGCACCATCACATTATTATCTAAGCCGCCATGGACAAGCGCTTCAGCTAAGGATTTATAACTATCAATCAAGCTTGTATATTTGCCAACAACCGCAATATTAACTTCACCTTCGGGGTGCGATAAGCGCTGAACAATATCTTGCCAGACCAGCAAATCAGGCTCATTCAAGGGCAGATCAAAATGGCGGCAGATTTCCATATCCAGCCCTTCACGATGATAGACCAATGGCACATCATAAATACTGCTTGCATCAAGGGCGCTAATCACCGCTTCTTCGCGGACATTACAAAATCGGCTAATCTTTCTTTTAAGATCACCGGGAATATATTCGCTGCTTCGGCAAAGTAAAATATCAGGCTGAATCCCGACAGATTGCAATTCTTTAACCGAATGTTGTGTTGGCTTGGTTTTAAGCTCACCCGCGACATTGATATAGGGCAATAGCGTAACATGAAGAAAACAGGTCTTATGTTGCTCTAGCTCATATCCTAACTGACGGATTGCCTCAAGAAAGGGCAAGGATTCGATATCACCAACCGTGCCGCCAATTTCAACTAAAACAAAATCTTCATCATCAAGACTAGATGTGACAAAGGTTTTAATCGCATCGGTCACATGGGGGATGACTTGAATAGTCGCGCCCAGATAGTCCCCGCGTCTTTCCCGCGCCAACACATCTGAATATATACGGCCAGTGGTGACATTATCAGATTGCTTAGCGTTAACACCGGTAAACCGCTCATAATGACCGAGATCAAGATCGGTTTCTGCCCCATCATCGGTAACAAATACCTCACCATGTTGCGTTGGGCTCATGGTGCCGGGATCAACATTCAAATAAGGGTCAAGTTTTCGGAGTCTAACCTTATAGCCTCTGGCTTGCAACAAAGCGCCAATAGCGGCAGAAGCCAATCCCTTTCCAAGTGAGGAGACCACACCACCAGTGATGAATACGAAACGCGGCATGGGAAATACTTATACCAATATAAAACTAAACTGCCTAGCCAAAGATTCTAATTATTTTACTGATCAGCAGGAAGCGCAGGAATTAAAGGGGTTGAGGATGAAGTTTCAGTTTCTTGCACGACTTCATCAAGAATTGATGATGTTACAGATGTCCTGCCGCTAAGAATCGCTAAAGTTATTGAGGTCGCAAAAAACCCAATCGCAAGAAAGGTGGTCACCCGGGTTAATAGATTAGCCGTGCCACGCGCGGTCATAAAGCCGCCGCCTTGACCACCGCCGCCACCACCGCCAATGCCAAGCCCGCCACCTTCGCTACGCTGCAATAAAATGACAAAGACAAGCGCTAGCGCTATAAGAATATGTATCGTTAAGAATAATGCTTGCATGGTTTCAATCTTTCGTTTGACCATTCTATAATGCAAGGCGGCACAAACTTCCAGACAAAAATCAGAAAAATGAACGCCTTAATTTAATTTGGCATTTGATTTGGTATAATTTTGTATCTCCAAGACCCTAAGTCTGCACCGCCGCCTCGGTGATCGCGTTTATACTTTCAGCATTAAGACTTGCGCCACCAATTAGCAATCCATCCACCCCATCAATAGCCATGATAGACGCAGCATTATCAGCGCGCACCGAGCCGCCATACAGAACAGCGAGATGGGCGGCGGCTATCGACCTGAGGAACCCTTTAATGGCCATATGCATATCCAATATATCCGCCTGACTCGCGGTTTGACCTGTGCCTATCGCCCATACAGGCTCATAAGCAATGGCAAGTCGGGTGAGATCAACATCATCAGGTAATGACGATTTCAGCATATCCAGAACAATCGTATCCGCCATGCCACTTAATCGCGCGTCAGCTGTTTCGCCAACACATAATATGACCGAAAGCCCGGCAGACTGTGCCGCCATGACTTTTTGGGCAATCAGATGATCATCTTCATGATGATGCTGGCGGCGTTCTGAATGACCAAGAATAAC
>MDTB01237524.1_pt1 | contig 10099 bp, 11 predicted proteins | sample 811161 | NCBI WGS metagenome assembly MDTB01 (sample SAMN05326650, study PRJNA326480) | marine metagenome | isolation source: seawater | place: Mediterranean Sea | collected 2009
AAAAACAGAGGATATACTATTATAATTTTTTAATTACAATATAAAAAATAAGGTTTTTACTTATATTTTCTATGTTTTCTGTTCTATTTCCAGGTCAAGGTTCACAATCCGTAGGCATGATCAAAGATCTATTTGCAAATTTTAAGTATGTAAAAGACTTTTTTGAACAGGCAGATGAAGCACTAAATATGTCATTATCCAAGATTATTTTTGAAGGCCCAAAAGAATTATTAGATCAAACAGAAAATACTCAACCAGCAATTTTTTTAGCTAGCTACTCAATATTCAATGTTGTTAAAAATGAAACGTCATTTGATCTAAACAAGGCAAGTTTTTTTGCAGGTCACTCATTAGGAGAATATTCTGCACTTGCTTGCTCTGGTGCAATAAATTTCATAGAAACAATAAAACTTTTAAAATTAAGAGGAAAAGCAATGCAAAATGCTGTTCCAAAAAATCAAGGTGGAATGGTTGCTGTGCTTGGAGAGGAGATCCAAAAAATTCAGGATGTAATTAAGGACAATAAAAATAACTTTAATTGTTTTTTAGCAAATGATAACTGCAATGGTCAAGTTGTGATTAGTGGTAAAACGAGAGATCTTAATAAATTTATTATTGAATTAAAAAAATTAAATATTAAAAATATTAAACTTCCTGTTTCTGCGCCTTTTCATTGCATTTTAATGAGGTCAGCAACTGAAATTATGAAAAAAAAAAATAATAGAAACTAATTTTTTAAAACCAAAAAATAAGATTATCTCTAATGTCACTGCAGAGGCAAATGATGATGAGAAAAAGATAAGAAACCTTTTAATTGAACAAATTGAAAAACCAGTGCTTTGGAGGGAAAGTATTTTAAATATGGTCAATTCAGGGAATAAAAAGTTTATTGAAATTGGTCCAGGTAAAGTTTTATCTGGATTAGTTAAAAGAATTGATAGAAATGTAAGTACAATTCAATTAAATAGTACTGAGGATTTAAAAAATCTTAATGAATTATGATTGACTTAAAAAATTTAAATATAATTGTAACCGGAGCTACAGGAGTAATTGGAAACTCTATTTTATATAAATTAATTTCTGCAGGCGCAAATGTTTTAGCCACTGGATCAAATGAAGTTAAGTTAAAAACAATCCAGGATAAATACAAAAATATTAAAATATTAAAATTTGATATTTCTCAACACAATCAAATTGAACAATTTGTGGAAGATTGTAATAAAATATTTTCTAATAAGATTGATGTTTTGGTAAATAATGCAGGAATTACAATGGATAATTTGTCTATCAGAATGAAAGAAGAAGAATGGAAGAAGGTTATCGATATAAATCTTACTTCAACTTTTTTATTAACTAAGAACGTTATAAAGAAGATGTTAAAACCAAGATTTGGTAAAATTATAAATATAACCTCAGTCGTTGGTCACTCAGGAAACATAGGTCAGTCAAATTATGCTGCTTCAAAAGCTGGAATCGTGGCTATGTCAAAAAGTTTAGCATTAGAATATGGAAAAAAAAAATATAACAGTAAACTGTGTCTCGCCAGGGTTTATAATGTCAGATATGACTGAAAAAATTAGTGATGAACATACAGATTTGTTAAAATCAAGAATTTCCCTTAATAAATTTGGCAAACCCAACGATGTAGCAAACACAATTGTTTTTTTAAGTTCTAACCTTTCAGATTATATTACAGGCGAAACAATACATATTAATGGTGGTATGTATTTTAGTTGACAAAGTTAATAAAATATTTATTAACGGATTAACTTAAAGGAACTAAATGTCAGAAGATATTTCAAATAAAGTAAAAAAAATAGTTGCGGATCACTTAGGAATAGACGAATCTAAAGTAAATGATGATTCTAGTTTTATCGATGATTTGGGAGCAGATAGTTTAGATACAGTTGAGCTGGTTATGGCTTTTGAGGAAGAATTTGGATCTGAAATATCTGATAGTGATGCAGAAAAAATTCTAACTGTAGGTGATGCAGTCAAGTTTATTGAGAATAAAGCTAACTAAATTTTTACTTAATGGCGGCAAATAAAGAAGGGATAATTGTAATATTATCATCTCCATCTGGCGCAGGAAAAACAACACTAGTTAAAAAAATTTCTTCAAGAAAAAATTATAATATTTCAATATCTCATACGACCAGGAAGCCAAGAGTTAACGAAAAAAACGGTAAAGATTATTTTTTTGTAAATTATAAAGAGTTCAAAAAATTGATTTTTAGAAAAAAATTTTTAGAGTATGCAAAAGTATTTAAAAATTATTATGGTTCTTTAAAAGAAACAATTGTAAAGGACTTAAAAAATGGCGAAGACGTTATATTTGATATTGATTGGCAGGGAACTGAACAAATTAAAAAGAAAAAATTAAGATATAAAGTTGTTACAATATTTATTCTACCACCATCTAAAAAAGAGTTATTCAAAAGACTATTAAAAAGAGATAAAAAAGATAAAAAAATAGCAAGTGAAAGAATGAAACAATTCAAAGATGATGTTTTACATTGGAAGGAATATGATTTTGCTGTGATAAACGATAATGTTGAAAAATGTTACCTACAAATTATTAATTATATAAATTCTCGAAAAAATAAAAAAAAACCATTTAATTATAAAAAAAGTTTTATAAAGGATCATATTGCTAAATTAATTAGTTGAAGTCTCATAAATTTTGCATATTTCATAGTAATCAATATTACTTAAATTTTGAGGTCTTAAGCTTAAATTAATAGATAAATTTTTAGATATTTCTTCAAAATTGTTGAATAATATTTTAAAGGGCTTTTTTATCATTTTACGTCTTTGACTAAAAAAAATATTGGTGACATGTTCTAAGTTATCTGGGTTTTCAATTTTAAAAAAATCTTTTTTTGGTTCAAAAACTAATAAAGAACTTTTTACTTTCGGCGGTGGGTTAAAACTAGTAGGCTCGATATCAATTATCTTTGTTATTTTCATTTTCCAATTAGATAAAATAGATAATCTCCCGTAATTTCTGGTGTTTACTTTAGCAATAATTCTATCTGCAACCTCTTTTTGGAACATTAAAATGAATTTTTTACAAAATTCATTCAATTTATTCATCTTAATCCATTTTGCTAAAATTTGAGTTGAAATGTTGTATGGCAAGTTTCCAAATATTATAAAATTATTTTCACCAAAATTTTCATAAGCTATATCAATCATATCTTTGTTTATTATTTTAATTTGATTTCCAAATTTCTGACTTAAAATATCTACAAATCTACTATCTTTCTCAATCACCGTAAAATTTTTAGGTTCACTTTCTAGAATTTTTATAGTCAAGGCTCCTGTTCCAGGTCCAACCTCAATTACAGAGTCTGTGCTTTTGACATTACCTGTTTCAACTATCAAATCTATTATCTTTTTATCTATCAGCAAATTTTGCCCTAAATTTTTTTTAAGAAATAGGCTCATTTCATATTTTTTATAAAATTAAATGCGTAAAAAATTGATGAAGGATCAGATTTATTTCCCCCAATCATATTGTAGTTAGGTCCATGATCCGGAGTAATTTTTATAAATGGTAAACCAATTGTTACATTTATAGCCTCAAATTCAAAAAGTAACTTGAGTGGGGTTAAAACTTGATCATGATACATGCCTACAACCACGTCAAACTCTTTTATATTTTTTTTTACAAAGAAGGTATCAGCAGAAATTGGCCCACTAACTTTTAATTTTTTTTTTTTTAATAATTTAATTGCTGGTATAATTTCGGTATCCTCCTCACTTATTTTATCTATCGTTTCACAATGTGGATTGAGACCTAAGACAGCAATTTTTGGTTTTTTATATAAAGTTTTTTTATAGAAATTGTTAATTTTGATTATGTTATCTATAATTTTCTTTTTTTTTATGAATTCTGATACTTTTTTAATTGGTATGTGTGTTGTTAGTGGTGAAACCGATAAATTTTTATTGTAAATTAACATAACTGGATCCTTTGAATTAGTTTTCTTAGCTACATATTCTGTTATCCCAGGAAATTTTTTTTTTAGGAATTGATTTTTTGATACTGGCCCATTAATTAAGAATTTAAGTTTGTATTTGCTCATTAAATTCAAGCCAAGATTAAAACATTGCTCGATATAAATATTTGAAGTCTTTGATATTTTTGTAAAGGGTTTTTTAAAATTAAAATTTACATTTATTATATTTATATTCTTTTTAATTGATTGTTTTATATTATTGATCTCATTTAATTGAATTTTATATCTAAGTACTTTCATTTGATTTTCAAATAATCTTTTACTTCCTATTAAAACTATTTTTTTTTTATTTGTTTTGAAATTGTTTGAAATAAAATATTTTAGTAATATTTCGGAAAATGTACTATTTGGCTCCCCAAGTACTATTAAAATTATTTTAGTATTCATTTATTTCTATATTTTTCTTTAATCTCTTAAAATATATGATTGAAAAGTTATTAAGCTGTTTATTTTTTTCATTATTAATAAATTTTTTTAATTGATCATCAAGATTGACCTTTTCTTTAAATTCTCTTTTATTATTTAATTTTATTAAAAGGTAACGATTGTCTATTTTAATTGGATTGCTTATTTGATCAATCCTTAGGGTACTAATGTTATTATTAATTTTTGATGAGATTTGGAGTTCATTTATCCATCCAATTAAACCACCATTTTTTGATGTATTTGAAATACTGTAAATGTTTGCGCTATTCTCAAAACCTATTTCATTAATACTTTTTTTAATCTTTTTAACATACGCATCTAAATTCTCTGGGCTTATTCCATCAAAAACTATTTCCGAAAGATTGTATTCAAATTTATTATTTTTTCTATCAAATTGTTCTTGAATTTTATTTCTTAAATTATTTTTATCTATGACAATTTTATCTACGTATTTTTTATAAATTAATTGATTCCATAATGCCTCTACATGTAATTTGTTTTTAATTTTTTTATAATCTAGGGCTTCTCTTTCTAGAATTTCAATTAATTCATTTTTATTCTCAATATTTTTCTTTTTTAAAAGATTTTTTTCAACAATATTAATTAACTCTTTGGTTTTTTTAAAATCATAAAATTTTTCTAATTCTTTTTTCTTTATAATTTCTGTTATAAGTGAGTTCTTAGCAATTTCCTCTGTCCTAGATATATCAAGGTCTTTTAATTTGGGATTTAAAAAAAATAAATATTTTATTTCATTATCAATGTCTATATTTGTAATAATTTCATTTCCAATTTTTGCTTTTATAAGGATGGATAAACTATTTGAAGTAACAGTAAAAAAAATAAAAAATACTGAAATTACAATTATTTTAAAATGATTCATTTAATTTTCAAAAGCAGTATTAGCCGAACCTTGAATTTCAGTGAATGGAATAAACTTGATTAAAAAATACAAACTTTCATCTGGTACTAGATTTCCATCTCTAAAAAACTTTTTTTGATATTGGAACGACGCCAACAAGCAATCAGTTTCATACTCATAAGATAATTTGTAAAATTGTGTAAAATCATTTTTTAAATCTTTAGTAGTGTTAAATAGAAGTGAATGTTCTTTTGTAAATTCAAATTTAGTATTATTCGTTAAAAATTCTGAATTTCCATATTCATTATCTTCAGAAAGGTAGTCAAAAGTTGTTACTATTTTATTATCTCCTAATTTTGCAGTAATAGAATCATAATTTGAAAAATCGAGATCTCTATCATACGAAAAATTATATTCAAATTTAAATATTTCACTAGGCTCATAGAATAAATTTCCTACAATATCAGACCGTGTTTCGTTTAGTTTTGCTTTATATGGCATAGATGAATTTTTTTTATTTTTAAATATATTTCCTAAACTTAAGCCCATAACCTTTTCATTTGAAATATTTTGTTTCTCAAATTCTAAACCAATTGTCAACGAACCACCTTCTTCAACCATATCACTTCTACCTATTCTATTGTCAGAAAATAAATTTTCATAACTCAGTCTAACTGTATCACTAGATATATTTTTCCCGTTTGTAGGACTAAATTTTAATTGAAATTTAGGCTTTAAATAGTTCGTCGAATCAAAAAGTTTTTTTTGTAATGGTAATTCTGTATTTAATAATAAAGTTCCAAATAGTTCATGGTCGCTATTTTCTTCAAATATTGATGAATTTTCAGAATATGTATTATAATTTTTTAACAAAAAATTATAATTTGATATAAGACCCTTTTTTGTAAAACTATTAAATGAGAAAAATTCAAAATCGTTATTAACCTGGGCTTCATATACATTTGTATTATAATTTTTTTGATATCCAGAGGAGCTAAATAAAAAATTTCCATTATAACTTTCATCTAATTCCATATTTTTTTTAAAAGTGAAATCTGGAAATATATAATGATATTTATCATTATCATTTTTAACACTCAGATCTTCATACATTCTGATAGATGTGCTTAACTCCGTATCCTCATCTATGTCACTTTCAACTGTAAAATATGAAGACAGCATACTCGCATCTATGTCTTTCATTAAAATGTTGGTATCTGTAATACCTGTAAAATCATGAATTTTTAAATAATTATCATTAGTAACACTTTGAAACTCAAGATGATAAATTGATTTTTCGTTTAACCGACCTTGTAAATCAATAAATGTATGTGTATTTGTATTGTTATTATCATTATTAAAACTAAAATCTGCAACTAAATTGGAATTTTCAAATGCCTGTCTGTATTCAGACTGAATTATGAAATCATTATCAGAATAAATTCTGGGGTTGAATGTCATATCTTTCGACTCTGATATTACATGGAAGTATGGAATATTTACTGATCGACCTAAATTATCTGAGCTTGAGTAAACAGGACTTAAAAAACCTGAAGTTCTTTTAACAGATGGATCAGGATGACTAAAATAGGGAAAAAAAAATACTTTTTGATTAAAAACTTTTAGCCAAGAATTTTTATACTCAAATAATTTCTCAATTTTATTGTGTACGAATGTTTCACTTTGTAATTCCCAGCCTCGACAACTCTTGTTTTCTGTGTTGCAAGTACTAAATATTGCTTTATTTACAATCGTTTCTTTATCATTAGATGTAGTAGACCTACCTCTCAATAACGGATCGTTATTTTCATTACCAAAAAATGAGTCTATAAAGTCAATTTTTATCTCCTTTCCAACAATTTCGTTTGTTTTGAGATTAATTTTTGCCATTTCAAAAATATAATTATTTCTTTCTTTGTCGAGAATATTTGTTTTTTTTGACGATAGCACCTCCTCAAAAGTTTCTAATAAAAAACCTTCTTCAAAAATATAAATATTATTCTTATTATCTAAAACAGATGTACTTAAATTACTTGAAATCTCCATGGCATTTCGATCATATAATACATCTTCAGTATATATTTCATATTTATCCTCAATTTTTATGAATGTAATTCCACTAGCTAAAAAGGAATTTTCTATTTCATTAAATACAGCCTGATCACTTTCAATATAAATTTCATTTAAATTGTCAAAAAATTTAACATTTCCAACAACGAGCAATTCTGACATTTCTTTATTATAAATAGACTTATCACCTTGGATTGAGATTTTTTCAGCAGGGATTTTAGCTTTACCTTTCAATGCAAAAATCATTTTACCTTCTTTTTCAATCTTAAGATTTTTAGACTCAAAAAAAATTATTTCTGCTTTAAGACTATTATTTATAATTATTATAAAAAATAAAAATGTGAGTAATTTAAGTTTAATTTTCATTTAATTTAGTTAGTCCCAAAGCACAGATAAGAAATATTAGAAGTTGTGGTAACCATACTGATAGCATTACAGGTAGTGTTTCATTCTTTCCAAATAATATTGAGAAGTAATTAATATAATAAAAAACTACTGAAACCAATACCCCAATTACAATTAAGAAAAATTTTGATTTGATATAGTTAAGTTTAAACATTAATAAAGAGCCAATTATAGTTGTTAGAGTTAGATAAAAAGGTAAGCTATATATTTTGTTTAGATGCAGTTTGACTTCAGTGGATGAATATCCAATAGATTTGTAATTTTCTTTTAATTTATTTAATTGAAAAATATTGAGTGAATTTAAATTTGAATATAAATTAGAAATAATTTTACTATTAAATGAAGATAAATATTTAAGATTTGATAAATTCTCAGTTTTTTTATCTTCTGAAAAAATTTTTACTTGTTTAAGTTCCCATAATTTTTTTTCAATATTAGCCTTTTCTGCAAAAATAGTTTTTACTGGTTTGTAGTTTTGATCTAACTCTGTAATATTTATATTTTCTAAGTTATTTATTTTATAATTTGTTGCATTAATAATGTATATATTTGAGCTAATTTTATTCTTTTCTTTAATCCAAAGACCCCCTTCATTTACTACAGCTAAATGATCACTATTATTGGAATATTGATACTTAATATTAAGATATAGGCTTTTTAAATTAGCAGAAAATGAATAATAAACTATTATTATAATTATACCAAGTAAAAGAGAAACTAATGAAATTATTTTCGTGATTTGGAAGTTATTTATACCATTACTTCTAAATAATTCAATTTCCTCATTTTCATAAAGATTTATAAAGAAAAACATTACTCCTAATAAAAAAATAAAAGGTAGAATTTCAAAAATTATAGAGGGGATGTTCAATAAAGTTAATATTACAGGAAAATAAATATTATCATTTTTATTTTCAAAATATTTTATTTCTTCAAAAATATTTAAAAAAAAACTTAAAAAAATGAAGACTGTAATTATAATAAATAAATTTTTTATTAACAAGCCCGTTAAATAGTATTCATATTTTTTAAAAATCATAATAAATTTAATTTAAAATTAGAAATTAATAATAAGTAAAAATAGAAAAACATAATTAAAAAAATTGGAAGTGCCAGTATCAAATATGCTAAGTTTATAGATATTAAAAAAAATTTTAGACTAATCTGGGAGAGCATTATTATAAAGCTACCAATTACAAATATACTCAACTTGTGAAATTTTAAAAATCCTATTGACCTGGGTTCAATAATTAAACTAGCTGCAATTAATGAAATAATAAGAGTATAAAGTGGCAAAACTAATCTTTTATATAATTCCTCACTTATAGCTTTTAAAGATCTTTTTTGGCAGGTTTGAGTTGTACTTTTTATAACTTCATTTTTGTCAAAATTTTCAAGCGTTAAGAATTTTTTTATACATCTAATTAAAATCACCGAATTCATCTCTTGCATCTTTGGATATGTTACAGTCTTAGTTGAAAAATTTGATAAATCATAATCGGTTTCTGAAAAATTTAATGTAAAAGTTTTATCTTTATTTACGTTTGTTATTCCTCCATTATAAAGCTTTAAAATATATTTATTATCTTTTTTAATAATCAAGCCACTTTTTGAAACAATTATTTTTGATTTATCTAAATCAATTTTTTCATTTATATAAATTTTCTTAAGCTCACCATTTTTTTTATATTCATCTACAAAAATTGTAAGATTTTTTACTACATTAATAAATTTTTTTTCGGAGATAAGTTTAGGTAAAAAATCAATATTAGATTCTTTTATAAAATTTCTACCAAGACTTTGTGATTTGGGAATTATGAATAAGTTTAATATCAATTGTAAAATTAGAAAAAAAATTGAAAATTTTAAAATAAAATTTATAAAAGATATTTTTTTTATTCCATTGTTCCAAAATACGATTAATTCATTTGAATTATTATATTTATTAATTACATAAAATATTGATATAAAAAAAACAAAAATGATTGTTTTGCTGAATATTTTTGGCAAATTTAAAGATACATAATAAAAGTAAACATATAAACTATGCCCATCCTCTGATACCAAATCTAAATAATTAACAGCTTGTATAATCCATACTATAAAAGTTATACTAAAGGAGGATATTAAAAAGAAATTAACTATATCTAAAGAAAATTTACGAAATATTAATTTATTCATTGAAATTATTGTTTTAATAAATATACAACATTATCTAATAAAAATTTCAATGAATAAATTAATATTTCGTAAATTTTCTTTAGATATAGTTAATTTCTTTTTAATATCCTCCTTTAGTATAACTTTTATA
>MDTB01107017.1_pt1 | contig 10098 bp, 12 predicted proteins | sample 811161 | NCBI WGS metagenome assembly MDTB01 (sample SAMN05326650, study PRJNA326480) | marine metagenome | isolation source: seawater | place: Mediterranean Sea | collected 2009
CGAAAATGAAGCCAGATACTAATCATTCAATAGCTTAGTCAAATTTGTCATTTTTTCGCCAGAAATGACGTGCAATTTTGCTCAATCTGCGTATTATGGTGCAAACTTTCTAAACACTAATGGTTTGTATTTATGATCAAAAATATTCGAAACATTGCTATTATCGCCCATGTTGATCATGGCAAGACAACTTTAGTTGATAAATTGCTGTCGCAATCGGGAACGCTAGATAGTCGTGGTGAAAGTGTTGAGAGAGTGATGGATTCAAATGATCTAGAGCGTGAAAGAGGCATTACAATTGTAGCAAAAAATACCGCGATTACTTGGGGTGATTATCGGATCAACATTGTTGATACTCCTGGCCACGCTGATTTTGGCGGTGAGGTTGAGCGTATTTTGTCGATGGTTGACTCAGTTTTATTATTGGTTGATGCAGTTGATGGCCCGATGCCGCAAACGCGCTTTGTCACTCAAAAAGCGTTTTCTTATGGGCTAAAGCCAATAGTGGTAATTAATAAAGTGGATCGACCTGGAGCACGTCCGGATTGGGTTGTGGATCAGATATTTGATTTATTTGTCAGCTTGGATGCCACTGACAGCCAGTTAGATTTTCCGGTGGTGTATGCTTCCGCGCTTAATGGTTATGCGAGTTTGGACGTTGGCTCACCTGGGACTGACATGCAGCCACTAATGAATACCATTATCAAACACGCTTCTTCACCTGATGTCGATCTAGAAGGTCCTTTTCAAATGCAAATAAGTACCTTGCATTATTCCAGTTATCTCGGTGCGATTGGTATTGGTCGAGTAACTCGTGGTTCTATTGCGACTAATACCCCCGTTTCGGTGATTAGTCGGGATGGTAAAAAACGTCAAGGAAGGGTCTTGCAGGTATTTCGCTTATTGGGCTTGTCCCGTAATGAAATTCCGGTGGCTCATGCTGGAGACATTATTGCGATTTGCGGTATCGATAAGTTGCGTATATCGGACACCTTATGCGATCCGCAGTGCTTGGAGACATTGCCTGATTTAACAGTCGATGAGCCTACTGTCAGCATGACCTTTCAGGTGAATAATTCGCCATTTGCTGGTCAAGATGGCAAATATGTTACATCACGACAGATAGGTGATCGACTCGAACGAGAGTTGATTTCAAATGTGGCTTTGCGAGTTGCGCCGGGTTCTGGCGGCGATAAGTTTATAGTTTCGGGGCGAGGCGAGCTGCATTTATCTATTTTAATTGAAACCATGCGCCGTGAAGGTTATGAGTTGGCGGTTGCTAAACCAGAGGTCGTAACCAAAGATATTGATGGCGTGGCTTCAGAGCCATTCGAACAGCTAGTGGTTGATGTGGATGAAGAGCATCAAGGTAGTATCATGCAGCAGTTAGCTGAGCGCAAAGGTGACCTTAAAAATATGGAATCAGACGGCAAAGGGCGCGTGCGCTTAGAGTACGTGATCCCGACGCGTGGTTTAATTGGTTTTCATGCTCGATTTTTAACGTTGACTTCTGGGTCTGGTATTTTACATCATGTGTTTGATCACTATGCTCCTATCAAGGCAGGAAAAATTAAATCGCGCAGTCGAGGTGTTTTGATTTCCAATGCGGCCGGTAAAGCGACAGCATTTTCATTGGGTAATCTGCAAGAGCGCGGTGAAATGTTAATTGGCCCTCAAACTGAGGTTTATGAGGGTATGTTGGTTGGTATTCACAGTCGTGATAATGATCTGGTCGTGAATATAATTAAAGGCAAGCAACTCACCAATGTTCGAGCTTCTGGTACGGACGAAAATATTATGTTGACACCCCCGACTATTTTTTCACTAGAACAAGCGTTGGATTTTATTGCTGACGATGAGCTGCTAGAGGTGACGCCAAATTTTGTGCGCTTACGTAAAAAAGTGTTATCTGAGTCGATGCGTAAGAAAGCCGGTCGTGGACTGTAATTCATAGCGTTAGTTGATATTTTCTCTGTCTTTTTAAGCTATTTTTTGTATAATGCAGTTCCAATTAGCTTGTTTAAAATTAAAAAGAGGAAATAAATCATGAGCTTAGAAAGAACTCTGTCTATCATTAAACCTGATGCTGTTGCTAAAAATGCTATTGGCGATATTTTATCTCGTTTCGAAAAAGCCGGTCTGCGTATAGCTGCTGCGAAAAAGACACAATTGACTCAAGAACAAGCTGAAGGCTTTTATGCTGTTCATAAAGAAAGACCATTTTTCAATGACTTGGTTAAGTTTATGATTTCCGGTCCGGTTATGATTCAGGTTCTGGAAGGCGAGAATGCAATCCTCAAAAATCGTGATTTAATGGGTGCGACTAATCCAGCAGAAGCGGCCGCAGGTACTATTCGTGCTGACTTTGCTGATTCTATTGACGCGAATGCAGTGCACGGTTCTGATGCGCCTGAAACAGCGAAAGAAGAAATTAACTTTTTCTTTGCAGCTGAGGAGATTTTATAATTTGATTAATTTGCTTGATTATTCAGCGGCAGGTTTGCGTCAATTGATGCAAGAATGGGGTGAACCTGCTTATCGAGCAAACCAAATTATCCACTGGGTTCATCATGAATCTGTCAATTGTTTCGAGCAAATGACAAACCTCAGTAAATCCTTTCGTCAGCGATTACAAAATGAAGCCTGTTTGTATTTCCCTGAGATTGCCTACGAACACGTGTCGCAAGATGGCACGATTAAATGGCTACTTAGATTAAACGACGGTAATTCTATTGAAGCAGTTTTTATTCCGGAAAAAACTCGTGGTACTTTGTGTATCTCATCTCAAGTTGGCTGCGCTTTAAATTGTAGTTTTTGTGCTACGGGGAAAGAAGGTTTTAATCGTAACTTATCTGCCGGTGAAATTATTGCTCAATTGTGGGTGGCCAGAAAGCAACTGTCTGTGCTTAATATTGATCGTAAGATAACGAATGTAGTGATGATGGGTATGGGCGAGCCATTATTGAACTACGATAATTTGTTGAGCTCATTAGATTTAATGTTAGATGACAATGCCTATGGGCTGTCTAAGTATCGTGTCACTGTTAGTACCTCTGGTGTGCTACCGATGATGGAGAAACTTAAAAAGGATTCTCCGGTGGCTTTGGCTGTGTCTTTGCATGCGGCAAACAATAGCTTGCGTAATGAGCTTGTGCCGATTAACAAGAAGTATCCACTAGAAAAGTTAATCCCGTTTTGTAAAGGTTACTTCGCTGGGCAAAAGAAACGTGAGGTTACGTATGAATATGTCATGCTTGCAGGCGTGAATGACAGTATGCAGGATGCTGATCAGCTGGTCGCATTGTTGGCTAATTCGCCTGCTAAAATCAATCTAATTCCTTTCAATAGCTTTGCGCGCTGCGGCTATACCTGCTCTTCGGCTGGTGTGGTTGAGGCCTTTCAGCGGCGTTTAATTAAAGGAGGTCTGATGACTTGGGTGCGTAAAACTCGTGGCGATGATGTTGCGGCGGCTTGTGGGCAGTTAGCGGGTGATATTGCCGATCGAACCGGGCGCCATAAGCGTTGGTTGGCCACTGGGAAGCTGGTGCCTGGCAGGGCAAAACTTAATACCATGGAAGACCTGTAGTTGTTTAGCTGTTGCATATTTGCCTTTCCTGTGATTTATAATCAATAGATGCCTTAAAACAAATATCATGGTAAAGTAGGCCTACTTTTTCTAATTGGTGGCCAGGGGACAAATGATGACTGAAAATGAAGAGCTTACATCCATTGGTGAGTTGCTCGCTCAGGCAAGGATTGATCAAGGTTTGAGTATTGCTGAAGTAGCTCAGCGTATAAATTTGAGTCAGTGCGTTATTGAAGATATCGAAGAGGAGCGCTTTTCGAATCTTAAAGCGCGTATCTATTTTTCTGGTTATGTGCGTTCATATGCTAATGTTTTGGGTCTGGATCAGAGTTATTTTGCTGAGTTGGTGTCGCAGTTGGACCCAGCTCTTTTTTTCGGTACACCTAAGGCTGCCTCAGTTGAATTACCGGTTTTTAAAGCTCGGCGACAATTTCAGTTGAATTGGTTTCGTTGGGCGACGGTAGTTGTTGTTTTGTTGCTCATTACAACGACTATTTTTTGGTGGTCATCAGAACGTCATCATGTCGGTGCTGCGAATATCGCGAATAATACTATTCTGCTACAAGTTGCTACCAAAGGCAAAGTTCTCGCTAAGCATGGCACTATAGTCCAACATTCTAAAAAGTAAGGTTCATCCGTGGCGAAGAAATTCCAGACAATTCGTGGCATGAATGATTTGTTGCCAGCAGATGCGCCGTATTGGCAGCTGCTTGAGTCGGCTTGCCGCTCGGCAGCGCGGCAGTATGCTTATCAAGAAATTCGCTTTCCGATTATAGAATCTACTGGATTGTTTAAGCGTACGGTTGGCGAGCAGACTGATATTGTGGAAAAAGAAATGTATACCTTTGACGATCGTAATGGAGATAGTCTTAGTATGCGTCCGGAAGGAACGGCGGGGTGTGTCAGAGCCGCTTTGCAGGCGGGTCTGCTGTATAATCAACGGCAACGTTTATGGTACCTGGGGCCAATGTTTCGGCATGAGCGACCACAGAAGGGACGTTATCGCCAGTTTCATCAATTTGGTATGGAAGCTTTCGGTTTTGCTAGTCCTGCGGTTGAAGTCGAGCAATTATTGGCTGTAAAAACCATCTTCACTGAACTGGGTTTACTGGGCAAAGTCTCATTGCAGATTAATAGTTTGGGATCTGCCGCTTCAAGGCAGAGTTATCGTGAGGCGTTAGTGGCTTACTTAGGGCAATATAAGGCCGATCTGGATGAGGATTCATTGCGTCGCCTGGATTCCAATCCATTGCGCATATTGGACAGCAAAAATCCGGCTCTGGCTGACATTATCCAAGCTGCTCCAGCTATGATCGACTACTTGGACTCAGAGTCAGAGGCGCATTTTAAGCAACTGTGCCAACTGCTTGATGCCGTTGGGCTGCAATACCAAGTGAACCCCGCCATCGTCCGCGGACTGGACTATTATTGTCACACGGTATATGAATGGGTTACAGATGAATTAGGCGCGCAAGGCACGGTCTGTGCCGGTGGTCGTTATAATGGTTTGGTTGAACAGCTTGGCGGTAAGCCCTCTTTTGCGGTTGGTTTTGCCATGGGTTTGGAGCGCTTGGTGTTGTTGCTGCGAGCTCAGCGAAATTGTGAGCAAAATGTAGATGTTTATCTTGTGGTTGCTGATGGCGCTCAGGGGCGAGCTTTGCAAGTTTCATCGCAGCTGCGCTCGCAGCTTCCCGACCTAATTGTGCAGATGGATGCCTCTGGTGCTAGTTTGAAGTCGCAGTTTAAATCAGCGGCAAAGGCTGCCGCCCGATATGCTGTGATTATTGCTGACGATGAATTGCAGAATGAGACATTAACAGTAAAAAACTTAACTAGCTCGGATCAACAGCAAGGGCAATCGCTGCAGCAAGTGATTGCCTTATTACAGTAGGAGTCGTTATGGAACTTTATGATATGAGCAACCAAGAACAGGTTGCCGCTTTTAAAAAATGGTTACGTGAATACGGAGTGCCCATTTTGTTTGCGGTACTGCTGGGTATTGGTGGCGGCTATGGGATACGCTATTATCGTCATGTTGAGTTACTCAAATCAGAACGTGCGTCGACTCTGTACCAATCCACCTTAATGCAAATGCAGCAAAAGAAAACTAAGGCCGCTATTGTGGATGCTAAGCAGATTGTGAAGAAATATCCTTCGACACCATACGCAACCTTAGCCAACCTTCTGCTAGCCAAAATCGCTGTGGATCAGCAGCAGTATTATCAAGCGAGAGATTATCTGCAGCTGGTGATGAAGGGTTCAAAATCCAAGGGTCTGCAACAGTTAGCACGTTTGCGATATGCGCGCATACAGTTGCAGCAAAATCAGCCGAAACAGGCTTTGGCCACTTTAGCCGTGGTGGATGACAGTGCCTTTTTACCCTTAATCGATGAGCGTAAAGGGGACGCATATGTAGCCTTAGGTCAACACAGTCAAGCGCAACGATATTATCAACAGGCCAAGCTTAAGTTTACCGCTATGGGGCTCTCTGACGCGCTATTGCAGCTGAAACAATAACTTCTCAGCCGCTTGTGTCTTTAGTGTAATTCGATTATCCTGCGATGCTTGAATTATGTTGCCTAGGCTGATTGCCAGGGTATTGGAGATATTGCCTTATGTTGCCTGTGATTGTGCTGGTGGGCCGGCCAAATGTCGGGAAATCCACTCTTTTCAACTACTTAACGAAAACACGCGATGCGCTGGTGCTGGACTGGCCGGGTGTCACTCGTGATCGGCAATATGGTTATGGCAAAGTCGGTGAACAGCCTTATTTGGTGGTCGATACTGGTGGTTTAGCAGAACCTGACGATCCTACTATGGCAAGCTTGACCGATCAGCAAGTTCATCAAGCGATTGATCAAGCGGATTGTATTTATTTTATGGTCGATGCTAAAGACGGCCTCACTGCGCCGGATCGTAATATTGCGATGAAATTGCGCCAACAACATGCGGCTAAAGTGAAGCTGCTAGTGAATAAAACCGATCGTGACGATGCAGCAACCCTAATCGGTGATTTTTATGAACTTGGTTTAGGTCAGCCTTATGCTGTTGCGGCCAGTATGGGGCGAGGCATTCCCGAACTGGTGGATCAGACACTAGCCAGTTTTGATTACCATCAGATTGAGGCTGTAGAGGATGATACGCAAGGCCCGCGCATCGCTATTGTCGGTCGTCCTAATGTCGGTAAATCAACTCTCATCAATCGTCTGCTGGGTGAAGAGAGGGTAGTGGTGTGTGATCGTCCGGGAACCACTCGCGACAGTATCGAGATCCCTTATGAGCGTCAGGGTAAGCCTTATACGTTAATTGATACGGCTGGAGTGCGACGGCGCGCTCGAGTTTCAGCCACAGTTGAGAAATTTTCGGTGATTAAAACCTTGCAAGCGATAGAGATGGCTCAGGTCGTGGTATTGGTGATGGACGGTCATGAAGACGTTACCGACCAAGATTTACATTTGCTCGGTAAAGTGTTGCAAATGGGCAAGGCGCTGATTATTGCTTTTAATAAATGGGATAATATCGATCAGTACGATCGAGATCAGTTTACTTCTGCGGTCGATCGTAAATTGGAATTTGTCGATTTTGCTCGTCGTTATTATATCTCTGCGCTGCACGGTACTGGTGTCGGCAAGCTTTATCGCGCCATTGACGAAGCCTATGAAGCAGTGCAGACCCGTATTTCCACAGCACAGATCACCCAAGCTTTAGAAAAAGCCTTAAGAACGCATCAGCCCCCTTTGGTTTCAGGGCGGCGTATTAAACTACGTTATGCGCACATGGGTGGTAATGATCCGCTGGTAATTGTTATTCACGGCAAACAAGTTACCAAGCTGCCAGGTTCGTATCAGCGTTATTTGGTAAACTTCTTTCGCCAGCATTTTTCTATTGCCGCTATTCCTATACATTTGAAGTTGGTCAATGACGATAATCCGTATGTGTGATAGGTTGTTAAGGCGTTAGGGCAAACTATATAATAATACTCGATCTCAGCTGCTGACTGACCGTAATTTTTAACCGATTGATAAAGGCTTTATGACTTTGGTCTGTGATGTAATCTTTAGTCAGAAGGCAATATTCAACAGCGCTGGATGTTGAGAAATTTTATGGCACAACTGAGAGTGGCTGGAGTGGTGTGTAGCGGACCTGATTCATTAAATAACAAAGACTGACAGGCGTTAGTCAACCAGCTTGATCGGTTCGTCACTGGTCACCAAAAAAATACAACTGGAGAGAAACTATAATGATTAATAATCACGTGCTGCGTGGCTTGTGTTATGCGCTAGACCTTAAAGACGCCACTATGGTTGAAATATTCCAGCTGGTTGATTTTTCTGTCGATCAAGCTGATATTATTAATATGCTAAGAAAAGAGGAGGAACCTCACTTCCTGGAATGCAGTGATGAAGCAATGATCTGTTTTTTAGATGGATTAATCATCTATAAGCGAGGCGCTTCAACCAGCAAGCAGCCTTCAGCAAAAGAATCTAATGTTATGCTAACCAATAATATCATGTTGAAAAAAATTAGAATTGCCTTGGATTTAAAGGAAGAGGACTTGTTGAAAATAATAAAACTAGCTGAATTTCAGATATCGAAATCTGAACTGAGTGCTTTATTTCGCAATCCAGGCCATAAGAATTACCGTCAATGTGGCGATCAGTTTCTAAGAAACTTGCTGCGGGGAATTATAAAGTTCTACCGATCATAGTTTAGTTGTTATTTGAGTATAGGAAGTATCAACTGCCTATTTAGCAAATGACACGACACTGGGTCCGATGTAGAGAGTAAGGATATTATCGTTTTCAGTTACTTCTATAAAATGTGAGGCGAGAATATGAGTGTGAACTCTGTTGCATTTCGTGTTTCATGGATGATTATCAGTGCCATTGCGCAAGGTACCCTGCAAGTGATTATTAGATCGTAAAAAAAGGCTGGGGGGATTAAGAACTTAAGTTGGTCAATGACGATAATCCGTATGTTTAATTTCAACTCTATTAAGCTGCTTCTCAATGCGTTGGCGTAATTTATTATCATCGTAATAAGAAAGAATAAAAATCGATTTGTTAATACGACCAAATTCTTTAATCGCCCTGTACAAAGGATTACTTTTTGCATAGGAGCTTAATCTTTTGAATAATTGAGATGCTGTTACTTTTTTGAGTTTAATAGTTACCATAAATCTCAATATATCATCCCAGTGTTCTTTGATAATACGCTGGTTAATGGATCGACTTGGAAGAACTTTGTATCCTTTTGCCTCATAAGTGGACTTTGTGGATATCAAATTTAGTGACATCATTATTATTTAGCCCATCAATAACATAGGCAGCTTCTCTTTCATAAGTGTTCATTACTAATGAATGAAAAAGTGCTTGGCGTTCATCAATGAAAGTATATACACTAATTCGCTTAAAGCGATCGGATATTCTATTCAACCGGAAAAAGTTACTATTGATAAAAGCGGATTTAATAATGCTGCATTAAAATCTATTAATAAATATCTCGCCAAAGATAATAAAATTGAAATTAGGCATATAAAATATTACAATAACATTGAGCAGGATCATAGATTTATTAAGAAAATAACCAAACCTATGCAGGGTTTTAAAGCTTTTAAGTCTGCGTATGCTACGCTTATCTTTTTTGCGTTAGAGGTTAGTGAGCATGAAGTTTGTAAAAAGGTAAGGCCGCGTCGTGCTCGCTGCATGTTGATGTTACTGCTTGGTTATCTCAAAGCCAAGCCGTTGGTATTAATTCCACGTTATCACCAAATAAAAGTTGACTTAAAATTCATTTCACAAGAAGTCACCACGGGCCCCGGGTTTGTCCCGTTAACACGCGGTCAAAAAGAAAAAGATCGTCTTTATGGGGTCCTTATATCAGCTGGCGCATGGATGAGGCGTACTTAAAACTGCGCGGCAAATGGGGCTATCTCTGATATGTCGCTTTCTATATCCGCCCCGTCATTCATCAGTTGATATCTATTAGGTAATCGAGTTGCAGACTCTGATACAGATTGATGCACACTTGCATTATGTGTGCTTTGGCTGTCATTGATGTTGGGCACAACAGCTTCAGATAAAGCAGTCACCTGGTCATAAGTCAAATTAAGCGCTTCATCAAGGGTAAGTGTGCCTGCATTAACGTAGGCTTGAGTAAATGGATTATGAACTAAGCCAATATGTAACGTCCCAGCAGTAACACGTGCACGGATAGCTGCATCAGATAAAGCAGTCACCTGGTCATAAGTCAAATTAAGCGCTGCATCAAGGGTAATTGTGCCTGCATCAAGTAAAGCACGAACGCCCGCTGCATTAAGGTTTCCACGTTCATTGTTATTAAGTCCTAAAGCACGATCAAGGGTAAGTGTGCCTGCATCAACGTAGGCTTGAGCAAATGGATTATGAACTAAGCCAATATGTAACGTCCCAGCAGCAAGTTTCTTAGAAACTGATCGCCACATTGACGGTAATTCTTATGGCCTGGATTGCGAAATAAAGCACTCAGTTCAG
>MDTB01210660.1_pt1 | contig 10098 bp, 9 predicted proteins | sample 811161 | NCBI WGS metagenome assembly MDTB01 (sample SAMN05326650, study PRJNA326480) | marine metagenome | isolation source: seawater | place: Mediterranean Sea | collected 2009
ATTTGTGCATGGAAACCGGCATGGTGCCGCTGGCTTGGTCGCCGCTGGGCGGGGGTGCCCTGATGACAGGCACGGATTTGCCGGACGCTTTATTTGAAACTTGCGACCGCTTGGCGGCACGCGAAAATACCGACCGCGCGGGGCTGGCGCTGGCTTTTGTGCTGGCGCATCCGGCCCGGCCTGTGGCGCTCATCGGCAGCCAGACACCGGCGCGCATGAGCCAAGCAGCGGATGCGCTTAATGTGCGCCTCACCCGCGCCGATATTTACGCCCTGATTGAAGCGCGCGACGGTGTGCCGCTGCCCTAAAACCCGCCCCCAAAAACGCAGACCCACAACAGGAAACCCCGCCATGACCCAACGCCCCGATGCCGAAATAAGCTGGTTTTCGGCCCTTTGCGATGATGATTACCGTTTTCTTGGCGTGGAAGATCCGGCGCTGAAAGCCAGTTGGCCGCATTGCCGCGATATCGCTTTGGCGGCGGAGGCAAACGGTTTTGACAATATTTTGTTGCCCTCCGGCTATACGCTGGGCATGGACTCGATCGCCTTTGCAGGTGGCATCGCACCGCTTCTGGAAAAAATGCGCCTGCTCGTCGCCGTGCGCTGCGGCGAAATGTGGGTGCCCCAGCTTGCGCGCCAACTGGCAACGCTCGACCGCATGCTGGGCGGACGCCTGACCATAAACATCATTTCATCCGATATGCCCGGGCAAACGCTGGACAGCACACCGCGCTATCAGCGCACATTGGAAACCATGCAAACGCTGCGCGCTTTATTGAACGGGGAGCCGGTATCGGTGGATGGGGAATTTATAAAACTCGACATTGACCCACCCCGCATGGCAACACGGAGCGGAAATTGCCCGCCATTTTATTTTGGCGGCCTGTCGTCACAAGCGCGCGACACGGCAGCGCAGGCGGCAGATGTGTTTTTAATGTGGCCGGATACCGAACCCGCTGTTCAGGCCATTCTGGACGATATGCGCCAGCGCGCGACGGCATATCATCGCAGCTTGAAATTTGGCTATCGCGCCCATGTCATTGTGCGCGAGACAGAGGCGCAAGCGCGCCAGGCCGCCGACCAGCTTGTCAGCAAGCTCGATGCTGAAATCGGTGCAGAAATCCGAAATAAATCGCTCGACAGCCAGTCGATCGGCGTGCGCCGCCAGGCGGAATTGCGCGACGCGGCCTCGGCCGGAAATGATGGCGATTTTGTCGAACCAAATTTATGGACGGGTGTCGGGCGCGCGCGCTCGGGTTGCGGGGCGGCGATCGTGGGCGACCCCGATCAGGTGCTCGCCAAAATCAACCGCTACCGCGATATGGGCATCGACGCCTTTATTCTGTCCGGTTACCCGCACAAGGACGAATGTGATCTTTTCGCGCGTTATGTTCTGCCCGAAATCAATCATGCGCCGCTTGCGCTGGACAGGTGATTGTGGCTAGGCTTTCTGACAGGGAGCTTGCCATGAAAGTTAAAGTTACCAGCGAGATTGCCGGACAGGTCTGGAAGGTGGTCGCCAATGTGGGCGACGCGCTCGCAGCAGACGATGTCATTATCATCCTCGAGTCGATGAAAATGGAAATTCCCATTCTGGCCCCGCGCGCGGGTACGCTGGCGGCCCTGCATGTTGGCGCGGAAGATATGGTTTCCGAAGACCAGACCGTGGCGGAACTGGATGTCTCCTGAGGTCGGTCATGGGTTGGGATAAAGATATTGATGAGATTAAAACCCGCCGTGCGCTGGCTAAGCAGCAAGGCGGCGCCGAGGCCGTTGCGCGCCAACATGAAAAAGGCCGGCTGACGATCCGCGAGCGCATCGACAATTTGCTCGACACGGACAGTTTTAATGAAGTCGGCGAAGGCGCGGGCGTACCCGAATATGACGACGCCGGGCAACTCACTGATTTTCAGCCCGCGAATTTCGTGTTGGGATTTGGCGAAATTGGCGGGCGTCGGGTGATTGTGGGCGGCGAGGACTTCACCCTCAAAGGCGGCTCGCCCAATCCCGCGGGCTTACGCAAAAGCGTCTATGCCGAACAGCTCGCGCTCAAATTTAAAGTGCCGCTCATCCGCCTGCACGAAGGCGGCGGCGGCTCCGTCGGCGGCACCGCGCAGGAAAAAAAGCGCCGTCCCTTGGGCGAACCGGTCTTTACCACCTCGCGCTTTGTGCCGTTGGCCGAAACGCTGGGACATGTGCCGGTCGCCACCGCCGCGCTGGGCCCGGTGGCCGGGTTGCCGGCCGCGCGCCTGGTCGCCTCGCATTTTTCGGTGATGACCGAAAACGCTGCGGTTTTGATCGCCGGCCCGCAGGTTGTCAAACGCGCCCTGGGGCACGATTTGACCAAAGAAGAATTGGGTGGACCGCAGGTTCACTTGAAAAGCGGGGCGATCGACAATCTGGCCAGCGACGAAGAAGACGCGCTGAGACAAATTGCGCGGTTTCTGTCTTACCTGCCCGACAACGCGTGGGCGCGCCCGCCCAGGCTGTCATGCAGTGACCCGGTCGACCGATGCGAGGACGCGCTCGCCAATATCGTGCCCAAAGATCGGCGCCAGCCCTTTCAGATGCGTAAAGTCATCACCGATGTCGTGGATCGCGAGGGCGACGCCACCAGCTTTTTCGAGATGAGCCGCAAATATGGCCCCAGCCTCATCACCGGCCTTGCGCGCCTGAACGGGTACAGTGTCGGCGTCATCGGCAATGACTGTATGTATTATGCCGGTGCCATGACGGCCGCCGCCGCGCAAAAACTTCGCCGCTTTGTCGATTTCTGCAACAGCTTTCATTTGCCGGTGCTGAGTTTTGTCGATGAGCCGGGCTTTATGATCGGCCCTGACAGCGAAGCCGCCGGCACCATACGCCACGGCACGGCGGCTATTTCGGCTGTTCTGCAATCGCGCGTGCCATGGGCCAGCGTGCAGGTTCAAAAAGCATTTGGTGTGGCCGCCCAAGCCCATTTTGGCCCGGATTCCTATGTGCTGAGTTGGCCCAGTGCGGCCAGCGGCGCCTTGCCGGTTGAGGGCGGCGTGGCTGTCGCTTTCGCGCGCGAGATTGCCGCGGCACCCGACCCGGCGGCGCGCCAGAAAGAGCTTGAAGAGATGCTGGCAGCCAGCCAGTCGCCTTTTCCGCGCGCCGAGGGTTTGAGCGTGCACGAGATTATCGACCCGCGCGAAACCCGGCCTAAATTGGCGGCGTGGCTGGAACTGGCACAAGCCGCCCAGACCGATCCGCCAGCGCCATTTATGGCTACCATGCGACCCTAAGCCGCCCGCACCCAAAACGCTCTAACCCAAAACCAAGAAAAGGATTATTTCAATGACAACAGGTAAACAGGTTTTTTCCACCATCACCAGCGCCGGACAGCTTGAACTCACCATTGCCGATGTCGACATGCCGACACCCGGCCCCGATGATGTTGTCGTGCGGATTGATGCCGCGCCGATAAATCCGTCCGATATGGGCCCGCTATTTGGCCCGGCCAGCATTGATCAAGCACAATTCGACAATGCCAAATTGGTCGCGCCCGTGCCCGAAAACCGCATGGGCATGGTGGCCTCACGGCTCGACCAAACACTGCCCGTGGGCAATGAGTGTGCGGGCACGGTTATTGCCACGGGCGACAGCGACGCCGCCAAAGCGCTGGACGGCAAGTTGGTATCCATCATGCCGGGCGCGGCTTACGCGCAATATGCGTGCGTGCCGGCGGCAACTTGCCTCGCCCATAACGACACCACCTCGCCGCAGCGCGCGGCCTCGTCTTTCGTCAACCCGCTCACGGCATTGTGTTTTCTGGAAACCATGCGGATGGAAAATCACACCGGCCTATTGCACACGGCGGCGGCCTCCAATCTGGGGCAAATGCTGGTGCGGCTGTGTCAGGTTGAAGATGTGCCGCTGGTCAATATTGTGCGTTCGGACGAACAGGCCGCAACCTTGCGCGCCTTGGGGGCCACGCATATTTGCAATTCCGCCGATAGCGACTTTATGGATCACTTGACCGAGACATTGATCGAAACCGGCATCACGCTTGGTTTCGATGCGATTGGCGGGGGCAAAATGGCGTCGGATATTTTGACCGCCATGGAACGCGCGGCCAGCCGCAATGCCAGCGGGCTGAACACCTATGGCTCAACGCAACTCAAGCAGGTTTATTTGTATGGCAGTCTGGATTTCTCGCCGACGACACTGAACCGCGCCTATGGCATGTCGTGGTCGATCGGCGGTTGGCTGATGCCGTTGCTGCTGGCGCGCATTGGCAATGAACGCACCGGCGAATTGCGCCAGCGCATCGCCAATGAAATCGACACGATTTTCGACAGCGATTACACGGCTGAACTTTCGCTGCATGAGATGATCACACCGGAAGCCATTGCGCGCTATCTGCCAAAGAAAACCGGCGAAAAATACTTGGTCAATCCGCAAAAAGACCTGTAGCGCGACCGAAGTTTGCCCCACGAAACTAGCATCACGAACTTGGCACGTAAGGAACACAGACGATGAACAGGCTTGCAGGTAAACGCATATTGGTAACCCAAGCAGATGAATATATGGGCCCGGCAACTTGCGAGATCTTTCCCGAATTCGGTGCGGAAATTATCGCCGACACCTCGGATTTGACCGAACCGGGCCGCGCCCAAGACTTGATCGCCGACGTTGGGGAGATTGACGTTCTGATTGCCAATCTCGCCGCGCCCCCCAGCCTCGGCGTGGCGGCCACAGATATGGACGATAAGGTCTGGCAGGACATGTTCGATATTATGGTGCATCCGCTCCACCGCCTGTGCCGCGCAGCGTTGCCGCAAATGGTTGCCCGCAAAAAAGGCAAAATAGTTGTGTTCGGCAGCGCCACCGGCCTCAAAGCCATGCAAGGGCTGTCGGCCTATAGCGCGGCGCGTCACGCCCAAGTGGGCTATGTGCGTGCCGTCGGCATGGAGGCGGCGGCGCAAAATGTACAGGTTAATCTGATCGCGCAGAATTTTGTCGAAAACCCGATTTACTTTCCGCCCGACTTTACCACCACGCCAGTGTTCAAAGAATTGCTCAAACAAGTGCCCGCCGGACGCCTCGCAACCGCGCGCGAAGATATTTTGTTTGCGGTATTTCTGGCGTCCGATGAAAGCGATTTTTTCGTCGGTCAGGCGATCCCGTTCAGCGGCGGCTGGGCGCAATAGGCGCTAAAATCGTGCCGACCAATCGCCGCACTTTCTTTCCGGCGGCAAATTGGTAGACTTTGCCGACGACAAAAGGGGAATTGATTTGCATCACGCGTCAAACTGGCAGAACTGGTCCAAATCGCTCGCACCGGCGCAAGCGCGGCTGGAAAACCCGCCCGATATGGACGCTCTGGTTCGCCTTGTCAGCCAAGCGACGGGGCCGGTGCGCCCGGTCGGGTCAGGGCATAGTTGGCCGCACCTTGTCCCCAATGATCATCTGATTTTGCAACTCGACCATTTCAATCAGGTCGGCAAGGTCGACACCACCACCAAGCGCGCCTGGATTGGAGCCGGCGCGCGTATGCACGATGTTTCGCCGCAACTGGCCGAGCAAGGCTATGCGTTCCGAAATTTGGGCGACATTGATGTGCAAACGCTGGCGGGCGCGACCAGCACCGGCACGCATGGCACGGGCCAGAATTTGCAAGCTTTACACGCTGAAATTACCGGTCTGCGGCTGGTGACGGGCGCGGGCGAGCACGTGGAGATCAGCACCCGCCAGAACACTGACCAGCTGGACGGCGCGCGCGTGGGGCTGGGCGCGCTGGGCGTGCTGACGGAAATTGAGATGCAGCTTGTCGAGCGGCATAAATTACACCGGCGCATGTGGGCCGAACCCCATGAGGAATTGCTGGCGCGCGCCCACAGCCTGTGGTCGGAAAACCGCAATTTTGAATTTTTTTACATTCCGTTTTCAGGGTTCTCCTTCGGCCTGACGCATAATATCGTCGACAGCGAAGACACCCCGCGCGCGCCCGACACAAGCGACGATGAGGTCATGCAGCTCAAAGCGTTGCGCGACTGGGTGGGCTGGCTGCCCGCATTACGAAAATTTTTGCTGTCCCGCTCCATTGCGGGCAGTCAAATCGCCGAAGATGTGGTTGGTGAAAGTTGGCAGCTTTTGTCCAGCGCGCGCAATGTATTGTTCAACGAGATGGAATATCACCTGCCCGTGGCGAGCGGTCTGGAGGCCATGGAAGAGGTGCGCCATTATATTGAGCGCCATCGCCGCGACATATTTTTTCCCTTTGAGGCGCGCCGCACAAAAGCCGATAGCGGCTGGCTGTCGCCATTTCAGGGCGAAGACCGCATTTCGATTGCCGTGCATTGCTATCACAAAGACGCCTATGAGTTTTTGTTTAGCCATGTCGAACCAATTTTCCGCAAAGCCGGTGGGCGGCCGCATTGGGGCAAGCTCAACAGTTTGACGCATGATGATGCGTGCGCGCTTTACCCCGATTTTGAAAACTTTAAGGCCTTGCGCCACGAACTCGACCCAACCGGGCGCATGCTGAACCCTTATCTGGCAAGCCTTTTCGGGGCGCAGGCATGAGCGCGGCACAAGCCGATTACTTCGCTACGGTGCAAAAGGCACTGAAACGGGCCGGGCTTGCCGAGCCAGTACTGGTCGTCGACCGTCAGCGCCTCAACGCCAATATCAAACACCTGAAAACCATGCTGCCCGTCGATATGGGATTTCGCATTGTCGCCAAATCTCTGCCATGCGGCCCCCTTCTCGCCCATGTCGCCACGCGCGCGCGCACCGATCGGCTGATGAGTTTCAATGCAACCATGGCGTTGCAAATGCTCGATCTCTTGCCCGAGGCCGACCAGCTTATGGGCAAACCCCTGCCGAGTGCTGCGATTGCTGCCTTGTTTGACGGCGTGCCGACGCGCAAACGCACCGCAGCAGCCCGCCAAATTCAATTTCTGGTCGACACCCCGCAACGGATCGTGGAACTGGGCGCACTTGCGCGCCAGAAGAAAATATCCTTGCGCGTCAATTTGGAGATCGATGTCGGCTTGCATCGCGGCGGTGTGGAGCCGGGCACCGCACTGGGTGCGATGCTGGAAGCGCTCGACAAAACGCCCGCGCTTAAACTGACCGGACTGATGGGATACGAACCGCATCTGAGCAAAATTCCCAAGCTGGCGGGTTGGCGCAACCGCGCCCGCAAAGGGGCCAATGCGGTCTATATGGCAGCGCGCGCGCAGCTTGCGGCGCGCTACGCGCCGACCGAGATCGACAATATGACCTTCAACACGGCGGGCAGCCCGACCTTTGGCCTGTACAATTCAACCAGCCACGCCAATGAAATTTCGGCAGGCTCGGCTCTGGTCAAGCCCAGCGATTTTGATTTGCCGATATTAAAGGCGTTTCAGCCCGCCGCTTTTATCGCCACCCCAGCGCTGAAGGTGAGCCGCGGTGTTCGCCTGCCCGCGCTTGAATATGCAAATAATTTGCTGGGCAAGCCGAAATCAGGCACCACGGTTTTTATCCATGGCGGCTATTGGATGGCGCAGCCGGTTTTTCCGACACGGCTCAAAAACAGCGCCCTGTTTGGCCGGTCGAGCAATCAAGAAATGCTGGTCGGGCCGCCACGCATGGATTTGGCGGTTGATGATTTTGTGTTTTTGCGCCCGACACAAAGCGAAGCGGTGTTTTTGCAATTTCCCAAAATTGCCGTGTTCGATGGTCGTCGCATCGCCGACATCTGGTCGCCGCTGCCCGTATCGGCGTGAGACAACGCGCTCAGCGCGCCCCGCCGAAATGCCAGACAACGCCGCCAAATCTGACACCACCATTTTCGAGCGGCAACCCAATGCGTTCGGCACGCGCGAGGACGGTGTTGGCGCTGTCGCGTCCGGCGTGGAAATAAATATCGCTGATTTCGGGACGCGCAACCTCGCCTTTGTGAAACGCGATCTCGGCACCGTCAAACGCCAGCGCGTCGCCGTTTTTCGGGCGTTGTAGAAAGCCCGCCCAGACGTTTTGCACGTCAGAAGGCACAGCCGCCGACACGCGCAACCCCGCGAGAGCGCCGATGGCGGTATTTGTGTCGGGGGTCGGTGCATTTTCCGCGGGCCATTCAGCCCATTGCCAATATGCGCGCGGCGATTGCCAGTCCGCGCGCCCCATACTGTCAACCGAAACAATGGCGCCGCCAAAATCTCTGGGATGAAAATGCGTGGCGCGCACGCCGTCAGCATCGATCTCGAAAACCCCGCGCCCGCCATTATCCTTAATATGGTTGATCAGCGGGGCGGCGTCGGCGCATTGAAAAATCGCCATGTAAAAACTGTCCCCGCAACGCGCGAGATGGCGTCCGGCGGCAGTATCATCAACGCCGGGAAGCGGGCTGACGACCTCGACGAAATCACCGCCGGTCATAATCAGGCCATTTGCCAAGCCGAAATGCGCGACCCCGGGGTCGCGAAAAATAACCGGGCTGTCGAGCAATGCGGCCAAGGTTTCTAGGCTTTTTTCAAGATCTTCGGCCACCAGACAAATTTGTCTTAAACGCATTTTGTCCCCGTAAATTTATCGCCAGCCAGCACTGGTCACGCTGAGCGTGAGCGGGTAGCTGGTCAATTTTATCAACTGCATATCTCCGGTGCCCCATATCTGTGTCGGCATGCCACGCTGTTTCGAAAAAATTCTATCAACATGTACCAAACAAGACAAATCGGCGCGCCGCGGCAAAGCCGGCGGATTATGCAACACAAGGGGCAGACAAACACCCCACCGTTTGTCATTATATTTGTAACGCCTAGCATAGTGTGAGGAAAATCGGAGGTTGTGTCATGGCTCAGGAAGGCAAATATATTTTCACCTATTGGAACATTCCCGGCCGGGGAGAAAGCGTCAGGGCGCTGATGGCTATTGGCGGGCTGGATTTTGACGAAAACTTTATCCCGTTGCCCCTGCCCCTGCCCAATCCTGAAGGCAGCGACCTTGTGCCCTTCGACGATGGCACATGGGCCGAAAAAAAGGCCACAACCCCATGGGGCAGCTTGCCGACCCTGACACTTCCCGACGGGCGCACATTCGGCCAGCAACGTGCGATTTTGCGGTATTTGGGCAAGCACATTCAGCATAATGGCAAGCCGCTTTATCCGGAAAATCCGGAAGACGCCTTATTGGTCGACGGGTTTATGGATATGCTTGAGGACATTTGGCCGGTTCTGGCAGACACGCAAGACCCGATCGAAGAAGCGCCGCTTTTGTCGACCATGCTGGGCATGGGCGTTCAGGAAAAATTTCTTGCCGCGCAAATGGACAAAACCGCCGGGCCGCTTGCCATGAAATTTGACCATATTGAGCGCGCGGCGAGCGATACAGGCCCTTATGTGTTGGGCGACCGGCTGACCGTGGCGGATGTTTTTCTGTTCGCCGCCATTTCTTGGTGGGGGGCGGGCATGTTTGCCTCCATGGAACCGATCATTGCCGAACGACCCAAGATAAAACGCAGCATTGAAAGCGTCGGTGCAATCGACAATCTGAGGCAATATTATGCCAAGCTCAAAGACGACCGCCAAAAGCTGCCGACAGTAGGCGACATGCACTATGCCGAGTATTACAAAAACTTTCATTTGCTCTGCCAGATATAATGCTGGTGGGCATATTTTTGCGTAAGGAGACGATGGTGACGGGTAAATTTTTAGCAATGCTGGTGGTGGTCATTGGTGTTACATGTCAAGCCTTGGCCGGCGGGCATTTGGAAAACGAAAAAACACCGGAAAAATTCCTACAATATTATTTTGATGCGTTTAATGCCGAAGACGCAAAAACACTCGACACCGTGTTTGCCAAGCCTTTTCAGCGCATCAGCAATGGGCAAACCGTCAGCTATGCATCTTGGGAAGAGTATATTGATTTCGACCTGATCAAAAAAACCGGCTGGAAACGCTCGGTCATCAACGAAACGCAAATCATCTACCAAGGCGATAAGTCTGCCATTATGCGGGTTGTTTTCTCGCGTCTGGATGCATCGGACAACATTGTGGCAAAGGCCGAGGCCGCAATGGTTCTTGTCAAACCGAAAAGCCAATGGAAGCTCGCCACGGCCATTCTTCCGGGCTCTATTCCCATTAACGAC
>MDTB01235135.1_pt1 | contig 10098 bp, 10 predicted proteins | sample 811161 | NCBI WGS metagenome assembly MDTB01 (sample SAMN05326650, study PRJNA326480) | marine metagenome | isolation source: seawater | place: Mediterranean Sea | collected 2009
CACGATCCCCAACCAGAGGGAATACCAATCGCCATACTAACCTCCTATCCTAAAAACCCAGAAAAGTTCAAACGGTTTCCTAAACCTTTTATTTTGTTTCCACTAGCATCAACCGGACTCCAGAAACCACCTTTAACTGTTTCCATTTTTGCAGTGCCGTCTTTATTTTTACCTACCTGTTTTTGACCCTTTGTACCCATATTTTCAATACCTTGGAATGCCAAGGTTGATCCTATCTGGACTGCGGCACCTATCTTTGCCATCTTTGTAGCCTGTTTCGCTTCCGCTCTTGACAACGCTTCAGAGGTTTTTATTCTGGATAACTGAGCCATACCTGCGCTTGCTTCTGCCTGTTGCCCCCGTGCAGTTCCCAGAACACCGGATTTCATTTGGTTCTTGGCTCCAAGTGCTTGCGCCCCTGCGACACCGAGTTGCTGCTGTATTGCTTTTGACATATCACCAGCAGAATCTATCTTCTTCGCAAGCTGTAAATTAACTACGTTAGTTAACTTCTGCATGGTATCCGCGTTTGCACGGCCACGCGCAGTAGTCGCATAGTCAGCTGATTTGGAAATATCTCTCATCTCCTGTAACAAAGGATCGTATTTTTGTTTAAAGTAATCCCATTCAGCTTTTGCTACAGATGCCGACATTTTTTCTGCTGCGGTAGGCTGATAGTCTTGTTTGCTTGGTCCTTTACCCATCAGAGATCCCTCGTAAACACAGTTTCTTTGCGTTCCCAACCATTGGCTTCAACATATTCTCCAACTTCCGAAGTAACCGTTTTAAGTTGTAACTTAGAAAATCCAGCATCCTTCGCTTGTTTTTCGAAAAACGGAGTGTGAGCCACCGCGAGATTACGACCTCTCGTTCTAGCCCATGCGATCCATATAAGTAGTAAACGTTCATTCGTATATTGCTCCGTTACACCCGTCGTTATTACAAAACCGTCTTCAGTTATCCAAAGCTGCGCCTGGTTATTTGCACATGCCGCATAGATATCTTCTATCCTTAACCCGTCTAACTCCACGAGATAATCGGCTACTGCTTCAATAATTCCTTCTTTAACCCAATCCCAGTGTTCCCTGATATTGGCTAAAACCGGATCGCTACACTCGCCTTGTTCCATATTTGTTTCTTGGGAGACTATAGGCTTTATGGATTCCTCCATATTTCACACTCCTTGCTATGGCTGTATCTGCGTTACGCGCTCTATTCTCGGCAATCTCTACTTCTTTTAGGAAGAACGTGCCGTATGCTTGCGCTCCTGCATAATCTGTCCAGTCTTTACTGGGCATACGAAGTAATCTGAATAATGTTCCGGTTGTGATTGCATCTCTGTAATCATTCATAACCTCGTTGTCACATGCAGTTGAAGTATGTGTCGGTTTCAACTGTACATGCACATACGTACTGGATGTCGTAGTCTCATTAGGGACAGGTACTAACCAGAACAAGTCTTGGGAAACCTTTATAAAATATTCGGGCGTACCTGCGTAAGCTGCTTCACGCCATTTTGGTTTTCGTGTTTCGAGTAACGATGTGGACATCGGTTCAAGATCAATGCCTTTATGAGTTACCCAATTAATTTTATGAACCGCAGTCCCAGAAGGTGGTTCTAAATCATATTCATAAATCTGTGCGGTAGTTGTAATAACATCCAGTTCTTTTTTATAAACACCCGCTTTTTCACACAACTCAATCGTCGCAGACCTTATAGAGTTCTCAATTAATGAATCAGGACAACCTGGGACCATTGGGATAATCTCAGGTAACAAGCTTTCATATGTCGTGTTAGCCATATATTTATCCTGTCGCTACTGCGGTAGGTGATTTGCGTATGTCTAAATTGGGGCTAGTAGTTGCATCAAGTTGCCCCTTACCAGCGAGCATGGAAGTAAATAACTGATAGTGCGCTCCGGCTCTCTGTGAGTTCTCTGCAAATTCGGCTTCTTTCATATAAGCCATATACAACACATAGTTCATTACGGCGGTTGCATAAATATCTGGAACACCTAAATTATCTGACGTTGCTACCGTTGCAGGATTAGCAGAATAAGTAAGCTCTACATAAGAGTTCCCGCTTACACCTGGATAAACATAAAATGTTCGCGGGTTAGAATCTTCGTAGGTAAAGTGCTTGATAACCGTTGTGTGCTTTGCGGAACCCGTTACTGCCGGATCATGCCAGCTCGGGTTTTGCGAATCTAAAGACTCACGGGATACCAATCTTATTGCCCTGCCACCTGTACCGCCACTTGCCGCAGACATATTACGGGTAATATCAAGCAGTCTATTACCGCCAGTGGGTATGCTTTGTTTAGTCCCTGTAACTAAAGTAACGGTTGCGACAGTAGCTGTTGAATCTGGTTTTATAAACGCTATTTCGCGCTGGGCATCATTTACCCATAAGATAAGTTCGGTATCAGGCCACCGGATATTTGACGTATCTTGTAAAGTTGCGTCTACCCTAGATAAAACACTTGCTACAGTAACTGCCATAGATCACCCTGCATTCAAAGCTTCTTGCCAAGCTGTTTCACGATCATCCGACTTAACGGTACGTGCTGCTAATTTGTTAACCACGGCTGCTTTCGGTGTACCATCGACTTTAAAATTATCTGGATTACCTTCTTCTATTAGACCCAACATAATCTCTATTAACGGATTACTTTCTGTCTCTATCTTTTCTTCGATATTGACTTCAACTTTTTTCCCGCTTGGTTTTCCGACTTCTTTCGCGCCCATCTGTATTGCAAGCAGTCCAATCTCTTCAGAGATTTCTCTTTCAACCCCTGCTGGAAATAAAACAACAGCGCCCCATGTGGTCGCTACTCGTAAATCTGTATCACTCAGTATCTTCATAATAGTTTCGTCGTCCTAAAAGGATGCCCCCTCCGAAAAGGGGGCGATTTAGTTAGATAACAAATAGGTACATCGTTACCGTGCCAGAGGTTGCACCAGTACCTGGAGCAGTTGCCACGGTGACATCTATTGTGTCATCGGAAGTAAAGTTAACAGGCGCACTTGCGCTTGAACCATGCGTAGCATTTCCAATTGCAAATGAACTAGCTGTGCCACCCGCTTGACCAATGGTTGAACCATCGATCAAAGAGTTTGCTGCACCGCCATAACCGACATCGAGAACAATGGCTGGTGAGCCATTAGTATCGAGATCAGTGGTGGTCAACATGACACCAACAACCGTTTCACCTGCAAAAACGTCACACATCTGAATAATGTCACTACCTGCCAAAGCAGCTGTAACAGTGTATTCAGCAGTACGACAACCTACGTTTCCTTGAGGGAAGTTTTTAAATGCGCTGTTCCCATCAACAGCGCCAGAAGTAAATGTAGCCATCTCTCAACCCCCTTAGTAAGCTGTGTCAAGACAAATTACGCCGAAGTCTTCAGTAGACCCGTTGTAATCTGAGTTGAATTTAGGCTTACGTAAGCCGAAAATCTTACTGATGGAGATACCAGATTGGTTCTCATAGTCGAATGAATCTTCAACTACTTCGGGCATACCAATATCTGCCATAGCAAGGGCCTGAGCACCACAGAACAGAGCACGAGCGCCATTTACATCAGCGTCAGCGCCCCACTTGTAACCAGCAGCACCAGCATTAGAGCTAGTTCCAGCTGTTGCATTAGCTGTGTTGAAAACATGACGGAACTCGTGAACCATCACGCCATCTACCATTAAGCTTGAAGTGCCAGAGAACAGTTGGTTACTTGGTCCTCTTACACCAGCATTCCTTACGTTAGCAAGGAAATCTGAATCAAGTTTAAGGTCAGCCATCTGCTGAGGGGTTACAAACATGTGGAATACTTCTTGATTACCAGCACCTCTTATACCTCGGATATAGTTATCCTTAGCATAAGCCTTGAGTTCAACAATCGCTTTGTAAGTGATTGTGTCAGCAGCAGCGACGGCTGTAACATCGCCAGCTGTCAAGTTGGTAGATGCATCCCAACGTCTGTGCCTATTAGTAGTAGGCGCAGATACATCTGACGCATACTCCAGGTCTGCTAGATCATGTCCGGCAGCAACGTTGGTGGTACGAAGTGCTCCACTGGTTTTTTGAGAATAAGCTACTCCTGATAACGTTAGGAATGCTAACTGATCCATACGGTCAGCCATTGCATATGCTAATGCATCTCTGGAATTCTCTCGAAAGTTTACAACACTCTTCTGATCGGCAAGACGACCTGCAATTCGGTTTGCGAAGCGCAGCTGGTCAAGCTCGATAGTAATGTCGTAGCTTCTTAGCGCTTCTTCATTACCTTCCAAAGTGTTGTCACCTGTAATACCGTCGCCTGTCATATCAGCCAACAACGTGATTACTGCTTTTGTGCCTTTATCGGATTTTGTAAGATCAGTGATCCGTTGAACCATTGCATTTGATCCGCTACCTGCAAACTGGTTCACGAAACTCATGTTCCGAGCGACACGCCAGAAGTCTCTACTCCACGCTGTTAATTGGTTACTTGTCAGCGACGCAAAGTTAGTTAAAGCCATGATTGGCCTCCTATGCGTATTAAAAATTTTAGGCCGAAGCCTATCCTTAGCCGACTTTAGGTGCGGCTAAACCGTTGCTCTCTATCGTGGAGCGACGACTTAGCGCGGATTTACGAGGCGCGATCTCGACAAGTTTAACGTCTGTAGCAGACGATAGCGGTTTTTACGTGTTCGACACGGCCTATATTTCGTCTAGGCACACGAATTACATATTAATATTAGCTACTCTAATAAATAAAGGCAAGCCTATTTTGTTTTTTTCTTTTTCTTTTTCTTTTTCCCGTACGTTAGTTTTGGTGGTGGTTCTTTCTTTGGTCGTCTTGTATGCTTTTTCTTTGGCCGTCCTGGCTTAGTATATGTTCCTGGTCCTTGTGGCATAATTAACTTCCTTTCTTCCATTTAGTTGAAGGTGATTTAGTTTTACTAGGCGACCATTTAGTTTTGTCTGCCCAGTAAGCCGCTGACATTTTTCCTTTTGCAATATTCTTCGCGTGGCGAGACTTAAACGCCTTCCGCTGACCAACCGTCTGATTAGTCTTAACCCCCTGCTGACCAAAACGGATTGTTCTTACCTTATCCCCTTCTTTCGCAACGACGATATGGCTTTTTTTAGGGTGGTTGGGTGTACGCTTGGGTGTGTTATACCCAGATACACCTGCCCTAGCTAATCTAGCGTCTTTTTCGGTAGCCATCTAAAAAACATCTCCTCTTAGCCTAGCTAATGTTCCGGCGGGAAGCGCATCGAACTCTTCCTCTGTCATAGTGGTTACATCAATCGCTTTTTCACCTCTGGAGGCACTACTCTCTCCTGGTAACTCAGGTGGTTGCGATTCTGCCGCCTTCAGTTTTTTGGCAACTTCAGAGCGTTTCTTTGCAACTTCATCTACCGATTTGGCTTTAGGAGCCGCAGTTTTTGATAAAGTACTTCCCGCTTCCTCTTGGGTCGCGTCCAGATCGTAACTTTTGACTACAAAATTAGATGCTTTAGATAAGGCATCTACAGCGTCATAACCTTGAACAATAAATGCGTCACGCAAATCTATAACTTCTTGCGTGTATTCTTTATTGTAATTAGCAGAATTCTCGTCAAATACGGGGAAAGTGTTTGATAATTCGGTAGCTGCCGCTTGTAACGCCGTAGCCTGTTGGTTCTGGTGGACAGTTTTGGTCACTTTCTGTGTCAATTCGTACTCAAGACGCTGACGTTCTGCCAGCCGTATCTCGCTTCTTAGTGCTGCTGCTTCTTGTGTCTTTCCATCGAGTACTAGATTTTGGTATTCGACCTCTTTTTCATCAAAGCCATAATCTTCGGGCGCAGCTTCTTCCGGTGCTTGTGCTGCTTTTGCCTCATCAAGCTGTTTTTGTAGTGCTTTTTGTTTCGCAAGCACTTCATCAAGCCGGGATTTAGGAACCATTGGTTTTTTAGATTTAACCTCGGGTTCTTCCTCTACAGCTTCTTCGACAGGTGCTTCTTCAGTCTCTGCTACTGTTTCTTCCTGAGTTTCTTCAGCGGCTTCTTCTAAAACCTCCTCTTCCTCAGTAGTTTCGCCTTCGGGATCTTCGACTGTCTCCTCTTCAACTTTCTCAGCTACCGCTTCCTCAGTCTCTTCCTCGACCTCATCTTCTTCACCAAGACCAAAATTCATATCCAGGGCATTTTCACTATCATCATCAAGTTTATCTGCTCCAGGCATTGTTTCAAAAACCGGACCTTCATCTTCTACTGCATCAGTTTTACTACTTTTAGCCATTACACAATCTCCTATTGAGGTGTACGCATGTTAGGTATCTCTACCTGTTTGGGTTGTTGTGGTTGTTGGGGTTGTTGTTTAGCCGCAGTCTGCATAGCGGTAGCCGCGATGCGCGTTGCTGCATTTGTTTCTGCCTGACTTGTACGAGTCTGGTTCGTCAAATCAGCCAATTCTCTTCGTAGATCAAGTTCACGCTGCTTCATTTCAAGCTGCGACTGCATCTCCTGCATACGCATCTGCGGATCTACTTCCGACATGTCCTGTACCTTGGCAATATTTACCGCCGCCTCGGTCTGGAGTTTTCTTACCTCTGCCTCCAGCTTCGCAATCTCCAGTTGCACAGACTGCATTTCCATCTGCTGCTGGGCTTGCATCATTTGCGCTTGTTCTTCTGTAGGTGGTTCTTGACCCGTCATTACCCTGATACGTTTTGCCAACTCACCCTTACGGGCAAGATGCGAGTATTCAATAACAGCATCATCAGGTATCTGCACACCCACTTGTCTAAGGTTAAGAGCTTCTGCGAATTGCACCTCATCAAACGAATCTCTGGCAGGAGCCGTGGAAACAATCACATCATATTCACCTAGAGTCAGGTCATTAATCACCCTGCCCTCCGGAGTCACTTCATTAACCACCATAGGTTCTCTGGGTTTTAGCGGATCTTCCTCGTTAGTAACCTGTATGATTCTCTGTTCGGTATAGAAACTCTGCACAAGATTCAAGATCTTCTCTGCCAGGTACTGTCGTGTCTTACGCAGGTTATCTAATGGCACCTGTATCATTATCGCGCCACGGTTCTGTTTCGCTTGGATCGCAACACCGGATACTTCGGCGCTATCTGTACCTAACATTGAATCGTTAATACCGGAAATCGTCTTGATATTTAATGCTGCTTTCTGCCCGATACGATCCAACCCAGTTGGGATTTGATTTGGCTGTATCTTAATTGGAGGTGTGGAGCCACGGTTATATTCAACAACAAGACCCGTTTCTGCACCGTGTTCCTCAAGGTCGTCTGCTGTCATACCCGTTAGCGAACCACTTTCCACCATCCACCCACTGTTTGCGGTGGTATTTACGATATGTAGTTCCTGAGAGGCTATTTTATTTAGCTGTTCCTGTGGAGACAGGAGATTACGTACCATCCCGAACGGTCTGCCTCTTCTGAAATAGGCAAAGAAAGGAACTATCGTAAAATCATCGTAGGGTGACCAATCATCATGCAGTACTACTTTATCGGAGGTTACCGTCCATCGGACTTTACGTTTTACCTTACTAATAATATTTAAACCGTACTGCTTCGCAAACTTCCGCGCTTTGGTAGTAGACCAAGCTTCCGGTACTAGTCTGCTATCTCCCGTATTGGGGTCAACGAAACACTCAACCCGTGTCATACGTTTGTGTTGTCTTTCTATAACGCGCAGGGCTTTTATATTTCTATAGTCATCTTCATTCGGAACACCCGAACCCATGTAGTCGTTATCTGTGTCCAGGTCACCAAATCGGTTCTCTTCATATTCAACCGAATCGCGCCCGAAACTATTACCGTTCTCTGCAACAAACCTCAATGCTTCCGCTTTTTTCTTACCGTATAGCTCCTCGATCTCATCCAAGGTCATCCATTTAGTCTCAAACACCTCATTCCAGACTTTTGGATCAGATTCTTTTGCATCGGGGTCGATAAGTATGTCTAACGGGTCTTTAGCCGTGATTCTTATTTCACCTTCAACATGGTCGCTAAAATCCATCCGCACATCAAAATATCCCCGACCATCCATTATCAGACCGTCACTGAATACCTGCTGCTCTACCCAATCCAGCTTATTGTTATCAGCAATCTGCATATACAACTTGGTTAAGGTGTGTGCGACTTCTTCTTCACCACCACGGCGGGGTTTGAACTGGATATCTGCACGACGGGTAGACTGCTCGCCTAATACAGTATTAATAGTAGGAAGAACGGTATTAATAGTTAATGCGGGACGACCTTCTGCATCTAATACCGCGATATCTTCATCGTCCCATTGTTCACCGCGATAAAAAGCATCGCATTTTTTAGCCATGTCAATGAACTCTAGATGGCCGTTATCTCGCGCTCGGACATATCTATCCCACTGCTTCGAGGCTATCTCTTGTTCTTCACCTGGATTTAATTTTTTCATGTTATGCACTCATCGCTGATCGTTGACGCATACTTGATTCCTTAACGTGTACTTCAAGCTTGTCACGCCAAGAGGGTTCGTGGATTACGGGTGCCCTGTAGGTTGCAAATTCAGTCATCATCAAACCTACCCATGCAAGCGCATCCACCTGGTCATCATGTATACCGTTAGGAAATCTTAGAAGTTCAGCGACTAGTGGGCCGGTGAACAATGCATCGCGGGGGAGATATACCATCCCCTGTTGCATCCGTCCCTGGATAGCCCTGGCTCGCGCTTCTTTATCTCTGCGGCCAGTTTTCAGATCTTTAAAGTACGCCTCGTACAGACCGCGCTCCCGTACCCGCTTTTCAAGCAGAGGACCGAGCGCCATCTCAATATGTCCTTTCTCTATACCTATAATAGAAGGTTTCCACGTTTCATAGAGATCCAATATCTGTTCTACGATCTCTAAACCGTCAAACCGTCCTCTTACTAAATCTACTATATATAACTGGTCATCCTCATCGACACCGACAACGATACCGACGGTATAGTCATTACGATCCCGTTTTCCTATCGCCAGATCCCACGCGCAATAGAACTTCATGCATTCCTGGTCTATGTCTTCCGGATCGTAATAAAGGATCATGTTTCGTGAGAAATAATCGCCGTCATCTGCAACTGGATTCTGCTGATACAACGCAGACCAATCACGCGGGCCGACGGCTTTCTGTATTCTTGTTAATGAAGGAATATCGTAACGTTCGGGGTGCAACGCTTCTCCCGACTCACGAAACTGTTCTACCTCTTCCGCGATTGCCGGATAACGAACCACTTCCCATTCATCACCGCCTTCGGTTGTCGCTTTCAGTAATCTTCCGGCAAGATCATCATCGTGCCAGCGCGTAAGAATCACGAGTATCCCGCCGCCAGGTGCGAGTCTTGTGTACGCAGTGGAGGTGTACCAATCCCAATTAGAATCCCTGTTGTTTTGACTTTCTGCATCCTCACGGTTTTTAACTGGATCATCAATGACAAGAACGTGCGCCCCTTTTCCGGTTATACCACCACCCACACCAGCAGCAACGAAACCACCGCCAGAAGTAGTAAGCCAAGCTTCAGCCGATTGGCTATCAGGGTCGAGCCGAGTTGAGAAAGCTGTTTTGTAAGTTGGCTCACGTAGGAGTTGACGGACTTTACGAGAGAAGCCCATTGCAAGCGAACCCGAGTACGAGCAAGATATAAATTCGTGCTCTGGGTTTCTACCCATATGCCAAGCTGGAAACGCAACTGATGCCAGCGTTGACTTACCGTGTCGAGGCGGCATAAAGAGCATAAGTCTTGGACTCTTTTTTTCCACCACTGCTTTAGAGAAATCTTCCAATCGTTTACAGACATCTTTATGTACCCATCCTGCTTGATAATCGGGGTTGAATCGTTCGACAAAAGGGAGGAGCCTCTTTCGCGTAAGGAATCTAAGTGCAAGTTCTGCTCTTGCCTTTTCAGCAGCAGATAACTCATTTGACTCTTCGACAACTTCTTCTGGAGTACTTGGTGCCGGTAACGCCTCCGCGTCGTCAGCCTTGCAGTAGACACATAATCCACCTTTGTCACTAAATAAAGTCTCAGGGCGTATTGCCCTGCAACGTTTGCATTTTGCCGTAGGGACGCTACTCAAAAA
>MDTB01037166.1_pt1 | contig 10097 bp, 7 predicted proteins | sample 811161 | NCBI WGS metagenome assembly MDTB01 (sample SAMN05326650, study PRJNA326480) | marine metagenome | isolation source: seawater | place: Mediterranean Sea | collected 2009
AGTCAGGCGTTCTGGGTCATCTGGATCGACTCTTTGCAGGCGCATTGATAATTCCTGACCAATTGCCTCACGCGACATCTCGGCGTCGCTCGCATCGAGCGTGAGCAGCTCATCCAACAGAGCCGGCATCTCAATCAGACGCTCAGTGACCCAGGATGATCGATCCAAAATATCGAGCATGCGCGCGCGCGTTGCCGGATTCTCGGATAACAGGGATAGATACACGCTTCGTCGGCTACAAGTCGAGATGAATCGAAGCATCCGTTCTGTCACGTCAATTGGATAAGCACTTAATTCGGGTCCTAGTTGATCCAACAGTGTTGTCAGTCGAGAGCGCGCAATCGGTTCGAGACGGTCGCACACTGGATCTTCGAGGAATGAATCCAAACACTCTTGGACCTCGTCTTTGATAGAAGCCTCAGCCATTGCTTGTGACTTCTCGACCCGCATAAAAGAGACAAACGCCTCATGAACTCGATCAGTGACTTCTCGACGTTTCCGTTCAAAGCCGTCGGCTGACTCAAAGCCCATCACAGCAGCCAACGGCCCACAATCGGTTGGTAATTCCTGTGTTTGCTGATCATTTTCAGCTTGGATCACGTGTTCGACGTAGCGAAGCCACAAATAGTCTTGTTTGAGTTGCAAGCCATCATTCTGGCTAATGATGGCCTCTGTCATCAGAGTCGATAGGGCATCGAGAAATCCAGTGACTTGTAAGCTCGGAATCTGGCCTCCACGCAACAGCTGCATCGCTTGAACAATAAATTCGACTTCACGGATCCCACCGCGGCCGACTTTGACATTCTTATCGCGGCCGTGACGGCGCACTTCTGCCTCAATTTTTGATTTCAGGTCGCGAATTGATTCAAACACCCCAAAATCGAGGTATTTCCGATACAAAAATGGCTTGAGTGATCTTAACAGCGTACGACCCAACTCCAGATCACCAGCGACCGGTCGCGCTTTGAGAAGTGCAAAACGCTCCCATTCCCGACCATGCACCTCATAATAGTCTTCACAAGCAACGACTGGGATCGCAAGCTGGCCTGCAGAGCCCCAAGGTCTCAGCCGTTGATCGACACGTTCGACAAATCCATCAACAGTCAGTGCATCGAGCGATTTTGCCAATTGTTGGGTCAGACCAGTGAAATAATCGCCATGATCCCGTGCGCGTGGACCGGATGTTTCGCCGTCCTCCGCAAAGATGCAGAAAATGTCGACGTCAGATGATAAGTTCAGTTCCCGTCCACCTAATTTACCCAAACCCAAAATGGTAAATGCTGGATTTGACGGAACACCAAAGGCTTGTTCAAGAATGACTCGATGATGTGAAAGACTGGCTTCCAGGGCAGCCTCAGCCATTTGAGTAGCCACTCGGACCGTGTCCTCAAATGAGTCAACTCCATTTAATAATCGATAAATCAGACCGGCTTGCGTTTGATTTCTCAATAATCGAGCTTCACGATCGAATTCGTGTGTGCTGGCTGTAACTAGCTGTTGGCAGGAGGCCTGTATTGCAGAAGCCGTTGGTGGCGTTGCACCGGAGTCTCGCAACCACGCTTGTTCAGGATCAAACTTTTCAACCCAACGTTTTAAAAACTGTGAGTACTCAACTGCCTGCATTCATTGACTCCAACGATTGCATGATCATCCAACTGGCAAGTCCTTTTGGAAGATCCCCGCGTTTCAAACCATCGTAATAGCGCGCAATGGCCTCATGATCACCGACCGCTTGCAATGCCCGAATCGCTTCATCTGGAGCCGGCCCAGATAACGGATCCAATGCACGGCTCAACCAATAAAGCCAATGCTCTTGAGTCCCGGCGATCGGGTCGTCCATCGGGTTAGCGTTGCGAATCAATCGATCACCTCGCTCTGCTTTTGAGATCACACCCATAAATGCGGGTAAGCACTCAGATACCTCACAGCCGAGTGATATTAACCGCTCGACTTCTCCTGAGAGCAGTTCAAGCTCCAATTCCGATACTTGAGACTCACGACCGTCAACTTGGACAGAGCCAAGGTCTAAGGACATCATCACATCACAATTTTCTTCTGTGACATGCCAATCCGTGCGCTCAAAGGCATCCTGAAATACGACATCAAGTAACCGGTCCTGTATTACCGAAACGACAGACACCGGAAGATCCAAACTCTCAAGATGAGCATAATTCAGCGAAGGAGTATCGATTGGAAAATTCCACTCACGCCGTTGCGACAAACCTCCTTCGTCGGGCTCTCTCATCTTCACAGTCATTTCATGAAAGTCATTCACAGAGCGCGTGCGGATGGCGACACCAGTCCGGTGTAATAATCCTTTATAATCAAAGTAGACGTTTTGTAGCACAGCTGTATGCCTTGGAATCACTCGACCCAAAACGGAATGCAGCGCATCAGATACTCTTGACGGGTCGCAATCTCGCAATCCCAATTTGAGCTCGAGTTCAATCGTATCTGGAGTTGATGCCCGATTCATCGCACAATTCCCTGTGAGAAGAGGAGTTTAACCATTCAAACACAGCCCTTAGTCGCATGGCTTCGTGAAGCCGGACCTTACATTGAGCAATTCAGGGGCAAAACCTTTGTCGTTTTGCTATCAGATTCCGACCAGACCGAATCCACCATGAGTCGTTTGGTGGAAGATCTAGTCCTGCTCAACGCACTAGGCGTTCACCTTGTTCTGATACAGAGTACACGGCATGCCATCGACTCGTACATTAGTGAACAAGGATTACAGAGTACCTTTCATGGCCATCGTCGTATCACGGATCGGGCGCTCCTCAAACGCATCGTCGAATTGGTCAGTCAAATCCGACTGACATTCCGCGGTTTGTTTATGCGCGCTCAACATAGAAACCACGGCCAATCTTCATTGATGTCAGGAAATTTTATTTCAGCAAAGCCCTTGGGTATTCATGAAGGTGTGAACCATCAATTCACTGGATCGATTCGGCGGATTGATGCGTCAGGGATACGTCGTCAATTAGAAATCGGCTCAATTGTCTACCTTGATCATCTTTCGCACTCCCCAGCGGGGGAACTTTATAATCTCGCAAGCGAAGAGGTCGCAGCAGAAACAGCCGTCGCCTTGAATGCCGATAAACTGATTCTGATGGGTAGCACGCCACACTGTATTGATGCACACAATGAACGGATCTCCGAACTCGCGATGGCACTAGTCGGCACCATACGCGCGCATCAAAACGAAGAAATGCAGCGTAGACTTGATGCAGCTGAGCGTGCCATCCGTGGAGGAGTGAACCGGTGCCATCTGCTTGGCGCAGGAATCGATGGTGCAATATTAACGGAGTTGATGACAACGGATGGAAACGGCACCCTGATCGCCTCACAGCCCACGGCGCCTGTCCGGCAAGCCCGCGTTGATGACCTGCCTGGTTTGATTCATTTACTAGCTCCGATGGAAGAACGCGGAGCCTTGGTGCAACGTTCTCGCGGTAAGCTGGAAGCAGAGATCGATCACTTCTGTGTGATTGAGCAAGATGGTCGCATCCTCGGATCTGCAGCACTCTATCCGCTCGATCAACAATGCGCGGAACTGGCAGCCTTGGCAGTTGACCATGCGATATCCGAACAACAAATCGGCAGCAAATTGTTGGAGCATGTTGAAGAGCAAGCACGTATGCTCTCTATCGAACATCTTTTCGTATTAACAACGCAAGCAAGCGACTGGTTCAAAGAGCGCGGCTTTGTGATGTCATCAATTGAAGCTTTACCCGCAAATCGGCAGGCTTTGTATAACTTTCAGCGAAATTCGCTGATTCTGAAGAAAGAACTATAGGACCCACTATGACCGACAAACGTCGCCCTTATTCGTCTGTTATTGTTGATGGACTCGCACAAACTCCCTCGCGCGCCATGTTACGTGCGGTGGGCTTTGGTGATGACGATTTCAAAAAGCCACAGATCGGTATCGCCAGTACATGGAGCATGGTGACTCCTTGCAATATGCACATCAACGAACTTGCTGATCATGCGGAAGCGGGTGCCAATGCCGCCGGCGCAAAGGCTGTCGTCTTCAATACCATTACTGTCAGCGATGGTATCAGTATGGGTACACCTAGCATGCGTTACTCACTTGTCAGCCGCGAGGTGATTTGTGATTCGATCGAAACTGTTGTTGCAGGCCAAGGATTCGATGGTGTCGTCACGATCGGCGGTTGTGACAAAAATATGCCGGCTTGCGTCATGGCAATGCTTCGACTGAATCGCCCATCGGTCTTTGTTTATGGTGGAACCATTAAACCAGGCGAAGAGCGTCGAGATATTGTGTCGGTCTTCGAGGCTGTTGGGCAACGCGCGGCTGGTACGATTGATGACTCACAGTTAATTGCCGTCGAAAAAACAGCGATCCCAGGACCTGGCTCTTGTGGTGGGATGTACACCGCAAACACCATGGCAAGCGCAATTGAAGCGCTTGGTTTATCACTGCCAAATTCATCTGCTCAAGAAGCAGTCTCAAGCGACAAAAAAGACGACTGTGAACGAGCAGGCGCAGCTGTCATGCGAATGATCGAGATGGATCTCAAGCCATCGGATATTGTGAGTAAAAAGTCATTTGAAAATGCCATTACCGTCGTCATTGCGCTGGGAGGTTCGACCAATGCAGTTCTTCACATCCTCGGAATGGCACAATGTGCCGGAATTGATGTGACTCTAGACGACTTTACAACCATTGGTGAACGGGTCCCTGTTTTGGCAGACGTTAAGCCGTCTGGTAAATATCTGATGAGCGAGCTCATTGAGATTGGTGGTATTCAACCACTAATGAAGATGCTACTCGACCGTGGTTTAATGCACTGTGATGTTATGACGTGTACCGGCAAAACAATGGCCGAAAACCTTGCCGATGTGTTGCCATACCCTGAATCACAAGACATTGTTCGCGCGTTCGAAAACCCAGTGAAAAAAGACAGTCATCTCCGAATTCTTTACGGCAATCTGGCGCCCGAAGGGGCGGTTGCAAAGATTTCTGGTAAGGAAGGACTCTCTTTCACCGGGACTGCGCGATGCTTCAATTCAGAAGAGGAGGCGCTTCAAGCCATCCTCGATCGGAAAATTGAGAAAGGCTCGGTCATCGTGATTCGTTATGAAGGCCCGAAAGGCGGACCAGGTATGCGGGAAATGCTCTCACCAACCAGTGCCATCATGGGCGCCGGCCTTGGCAGAGACGTTGCACTAATCACTGATGGTCGTTTCTCCGGTGGTTCTCATGGTTTTGTGATTGGCCATGTGACTCCGGAAGCTGCAGTCGGCGGTCCTATCGGACTGCTCGAAGACGGAGATACGATCATGATCGACGCTGAAACAAACGCTCTGATCGTTGATGTTGATGACTCAGAATTAACTCGTCGGAAAGCATCATGGACGATGGAAAAAGAAACGCCAACCCGTGGTGTTCTTGCAAAGTATGCACGATTAGTGTCTTCCGCCAGTCTTGGAGCAGTCACTGACGGCGAATAATTAATGGGAGACCCGGTCCCAGACCTCGTAACTGTGGGCCGGTGACGCGTCATCGCCGGCATGGCCTTCAACTGTAGTTCGCGTGAACTTCTCTTGATCAGGTGCCTCAAAAAAAGCGTCCCCATAGGGTGACACATGTACCTGTGTCACATACATCCGATCGACTTGGTCAATCGCTTCACGATATAGGGTGGCTCCGCCGATCACCATCACCTCATCGGCGCCATCAAGATCCGCCTGTGCTGTTGCAAGCATCAATGCATCCGCCAAACTCCCAACAACCCGAGTCCCTGGTGCCGACCATATCGCGTTGCGCGTAATCACGACGTTGGTTCGTCCGGGGAGTGGACGCCCGATCGATTCAAAGGTTTTTCGGCCCATCACAACCGGTTTCCCCATTGTGACTTGCTTGAAGTACTTCAAATCACACGGCAGATGCCATGGAAGTTGGTTATCGACTCCAATGACGCCGTTATCGGCGCGTGCAACGATTAATGCTGTTCGTATCATATGGCCACCGGTGCTTTGATATGAGGGTGTGGTTCATAGCCATCAATCACAATATCCTCTTCGCAGTAATCCAGAATCGAATCAGGTGTTCGTAGCAAAGTGAGTTTTGGTAGCGGCCGAGGTTCACGAGAGAGCTGTTCACGCGCTTGATCGACATGATTCTGATACAAATGCACGTCGCCACCGGTCCAAATAAAATCGCCCACACCGAGACCACATTGATCAGCAACCAGATGTGTCAGTAATGCGTAGCTTGCGATGTTAAAAGGCACCCCGAGAAACACGTCAGCAGAACGCTGATACAGCTGACATGACAATTGATTATCAGCAACGTAAAACTGAAACAGCGTGTGACAAGGAGCGAGCGCCATCCGTCCTGCGCGGACATTGTCCGGCGGCGATTGGCTTTCATCAGGCAATAACGATGGATTCCACGCAGAGACCAAAAGACGCCTGGAGTTTGGTCGGACTTTGATGGATTCAACCACCTCCGTCAACTGATCAATCGTGCCTCCATCGGGAGTTGGCCAAGAACGCCACTGTGCTCCGTATAAAGGGCCTAAATCACCGTCCTCTGTCGCCCATTCATCCCAGATCGACACACCGTGATCGCGAAGATACTGCGTGTTGGTGTCGCCCTGCATGAACCACAGAAGCTCATGGATCACAGATTTCAAATGGACCTTTTTGGTTGTCACCAGGGGGAAGCCCGCATCCAAATTAAATCGCATCTGATGACCAAAACGGCTCAAAGTCCCTGTACCAGTTCGGTCGTCCTTCGCGGTACCTCCATCCAATAACAGTTGGAGTAAATCAAGATATGCGCGCACCCGGCGACTCCTTCCATATGAACAATAACCACACACCGATCGCTATCATGGGAACTGACAGCAATTGACCCATCGTCATCCAATTCAGTGCAATAAATCCAAGATGTGAGTCCGGCTCGCGGACAAACTCCACCATAAAACGAAATACGCCATAACCCAACAAGAAAAGACCCGTCACTTGTCCGCGTCTCCGCGGCTTGGACGAGAATAGCCATAACACCACGAAAAGTACGACGCCCTCGAAGGTAAACTGGTACAGCTGACTCGGGTGACGTGCCAGCTCATCTGCTTTCGAAAAAACCATCGCCCAGGGTAAATCTGTTGGTCGACCCCACAACTCGCCACCGATAAAATTACCGAGCCGACCAAAGCCCAAGCCGATCGGAATGAGAGGCGCTAATGCGTCACCGAGAGCAAGTGGTGCAATCTGGTGCTTGCGAGCAAAAATCCAGGTAAACACGATCACGCCAACCAACCCACCATGGAAAGCCATGCCACCTTCCCAAACATAGAATAACGACAGTGGATTATCGAGCAGGCGATCTGGCTGATAAAAGACCATATAGCCCGCGCGGCCACCAATGATCACACCAAAAGCAATCCAGCTCAAAAAATCAGACATCTGTTCTCGATTGATTGGAAAAAACCCGCGATCAATCCGATAAATCGCAAGCCCATACCCACCCAAAAAACCGAACACATACATCAACCCATACCAATGAATCTGAATAAATCCCAGATCGAGGGCGACTGGGTTAATCATCCAGTCACTCATCCCACGGACGTCCAAATCAAACGAGCTGACAGTACAGCAAGAAAAGTCGCAAACAGTCGTTGAAGCAATTTTTGGTCAAGAGAATGGGCAAGCCGAGCCCCTAAACGGGCAGAGACTGTGGATGTTGCAATAATGCCAATCAGTGCCGGCAGATACACGTAGCCAAATGCCCAATCAGGCCTTCCTGGATGGTCGAGACCTGCAACGACAAATGCAATGGTGCCGGCAAATGCCGTCGGTATACCGAATGCTGAAGCTGTTCCAATCGCGTCGCGTACCAGCGCACCATGGGATGTCATAAACGGTACAATTAAAGCTCCGCCAGCAATACCCATCATTGAACTGATCCAGCCCGTCAACGTCCCAGCAAAAGCGAATACCGGAATCGATGGCATCCGAATCGTTCCACCCTCCGAATGACCCGGATTTTTGATAAACAACTGAAACGACATCAACAACAAAAATGTACCGAGTATCACAATCAGAATATGTCCTGGTAACTGATCAGCCGTCCACCCGCCAATCAAGCCACCACCGATTAGAAACGGTCCCATACGAATGACCCACGGCCACATCACTGCACCTTTCTTGTGATGCGCAACAGTCGAACTCAATCCAGTGAATACAACGCACGCAAGGCTTGTTCCAATGGCCAAATGTGCCAGTACGTCACGATTCATATCAAGCAATTCAAAGCCCAAGAGTAAAACGGGCACAAAAATAATCCCACCGCCAATGCCAAATAGGCCCGCCAGAATACCTGCGACAACACCCAAGGGCAGGTATAGGAATATTTCTGTCACGCAATTCCCACTTCGAGTGATTCGCGCAAATTTGGTGGTACCAACAGATTCAGGTGCTTATCCATGAATGCCTGAGCGACAATCCGGAGGACTTGGATGCCAGATTCCCGGGTTAATGCCTCCTCAGCGAGCATTCGACATTCCACGGAGCTGAACTCACCTAATGCACGCTTCACCTGAGCCAATGCCGCAGACGACATGGATAACTCATTAAACCCAAGACCAACCAATAAGACTGCCGCCAGGGGGTCCCCGGCCATCTCACCACACAAGGCAACCGGGATTTTTGCCTGAATACCCGCCTTAGATGTCATCTCAAGCGCACGCAAGACAGCTGGATGAAATCCATCAAACATGTCGGCAACGCGCGCATTTGTTCGATCAACAGCCAACAGGTATTGGGTTAAATCGTTTGAGCCTACTGAAAGAAAATCAGCCTCTTGAGCCAATTCAGAAGCAATATAAACAGCACTTGGAACTTCAATCATGACACCAACTTGTGGAGCCACAACTGCGTACCCTTCGGCGGTTATTTCCCGAACCACGCGTTGAATGAGTGCCTTTGATGCCCGCAACTCCTCAAGAGTAGTAATCATTGGTAATAAAATACGCAGATTGCCAAATCCTGAATTCGCACGCAGCATGGCTCGAATCTGGGTCAGAAAAATTTCCGGATGATCGAGAGTGACACGAATACCGCGCCATCCCAAAAATGGGTTTTCCTCTTCAATCGAAAAATAGGGAAGACTTTTATCGCCGCCAATATCGAGTGTCCTCATCACGACTGGTGCCGGGGAATAAGTTGCCAGCTCAGCTCGGTATTCACTTTCTTGCTCATCCTCTGTTGGAAATCGAGATCGCGCCAGAAAAATAAACTCGGTTCGATAGAGTCCAACACCATCAATCCAGCTTCGCTGTCTCTCTGATAACTCACCGAACGGACCTGCGTTAAACATCAGATGAATATGCTGACCGTCTGATGTCGTCGCAATCCCAGATTCAATCTGCTCGAGATCCATTTCAAGACTTGCAGCGTCATCGAGCGCTCTTTGATATTCAGACAGCACATGCTCTGACGGTTCAACAATCACTTCTCCACGCCAGCCATCGACGATCAAGTGAGCTCCTGAAATATCCCCCAACGGTAAATCCACAGCCCCCATGACCGCGGGAATCCCTAAACTTCGAGCCAAAATAGCCACATGTGAATTGGCCGAGCCCTTCACAGAAACAATCGCCTTAAGCGAATGCGTTTGGACTTCCCCAAGCATAACAGGCGTCACATCTTCCGCTACTAGGATGACGTCATCTGGATAATCAAGAGACTCCGATTGCTCGTGCAACAACTTTGCTAAGATCCGTCGTCCTAAATCCAGCAAGTCCGTCGCCCGCTCTTTGAGGTACGCATCATCCATCGCCTCAAATCGTGCAACCAGATCCGATACAACGTGTTTGAGAGCCGTGGGGGCGTTCTCCCCCGACCGGATGCGCTGACAGACCTCACCACTGAGTGTGTGGTCTTCTAGCATCCTTAAATAGGTATCAAACAATGCTGTCTCTTTACGCGCTAAATGCTCGGACAATGAATCGCTAATCTGACGAAGCTCTGCTTTGACTTCACCCAGTGCGGTTTGGAACTCCTCAAGTTCATGCTCGGGGTCGTCAGTCTTCGCATCCTTGACTCGCCGTAAATTAGCA
>MDTB01068768.1_pt1 | contig 10097 bp, 10 predicted proteins | sample 811161 | NCBI WGS metagenome assembly MDTB01 (sample SAMN05326650, study PRJNA326480) | marine metagenome | isolation source: seawater | place: Mediterranean Sea | collected 2009
AATCCATTCTTTTTTCCCAGATTTTTTATGACAGTTAAAAAGTATTGTCAAAAAAAAGATCAATAACAATTTTTTCATAAATTGAACTAATTCAAATTTTCCAAATCTAAACTTTTTTATTATTAAGATGAAAAAAAAAACGTATTTAAATTTTATTACGCTATTAATTGTTTCCATATCTGCTAATGCCCAAAAATCTAATTTAGAACCTCTAGACATATTTAAATTACAACATATTTCAAATCCTCAAATTTCTCCTGACGGGAGCAGTATTTTGTATGAAAGAAATTTTAAGGATATAATGACAGATTCAAATTATTCAAATATTTGGATTGTAAATTATGATGGTAGCAATGGTAGACCAATAACAACAGGAATGGGTAAATACAGTCAACCTACATGGTCAAACGATGCAAAAAAGTTTCTTTTTAAGTCTAAAAATGGCAACAAAACAGAGTTGTATTTGTATGAATTAGAAAAAAAATCATTACAAATATTGACAACTTTACAATCCGATATTTCAAATCTCAGGTGGTCTGAAGATGATAAGAAAATTATTTTTTTGTCATTTGTTGAGGAAAAGAAAAAAAAATTAATTCAATTGCCAGAAAAACCCAAAGGTGCGAAGTGGAACGAGCCCCCAGTAGAAATAACCGACCTAGAATTTAGGTCTGATGGGGGAGGATATTTGAAAAAAGGTAATAACCAAATTTTTTTAATTTCAGTTGATGGAGGTTCACCAATTAAGATTAGTAATTTTAAGGGTAAAATTTATTCCTGTGAATGGTTTAATAAGAAAGAATTAATTATTTCTGCCAATTTCAATAAAAATATAGATTTCGAGCCAAGAAACTCAGACATTCATATATATAATTTTAGTTCTAAAAGTTTAAAAAAATTAACATCAAGATTTGGACCAGATTTTTCACCCAAAGTTTCATACGATGGGGAAAAAATAGCTTTTTTAGGCTTTAATGACAAATTTTTAGGATATCAACAAAATGAACTTTATGTAATGGATAAAGATGGTAAGAATGTCAAAAATATTTCTAAAGATTTTGATAGAAATGTAACAAGTATTTTTTGGTCTGGTGATTCAAAGAAGATCTTTTTCAAATATGATGATTATGGAATTACAAAGCTGGGATATTTTAATTTATCAGGACAATTTAAGTTTCTAGTTAGTGAAATAGGAGGATTATCTCAAGGGAGGCCTTACAGTGGAGGAAGTTTTTCGATATCGAGAAATAATAGATATGCTTTCACTTTTGGTAATGTTTATAACCCTTCTGATCTTGCAGTTGGAATTAGAGGTTCTAAGCTAAGATTGACAAGTCTAAATGAAAATTTATTTGAGTTAAAAAATTTAGGTGAGGTAAAAGAAATAAAGTACAGATCTTCTTATGATAAGCTTGAAATCCAGGGGTGGATAGTGACTCCTCCAAATTTTGATCCTAAGAAAAAGTATCCATTAATATTAGAAATACATGGAGGCCCTTTTTCAAACTATGGTTTTCGTTTTTCGACCGAGGTTCAGCTTTATGCAAGTAAAGGTTATGTGGTTCTTTATGTAAACCCCAGAGGTAGCACGAGTTACGGTAAAAAATTTGCTAATGAAATCCATCATAATTACCCAAACCATGACTATGATGATTTAATTTCAGGGGTTAATTATATTTTAGATAAAGGTTTTATTGATAAGAAAAATCTATTTGTAACAGGTGGTAGTGGAGGAGGGGTATTGTCTTCTTGGATTGTCGGCAAAACTGATATTTTTAGTGCTGCGGTAGTTGCAAAACCAGTGATAAACTGGTATAGTTTTGTTTTGTATGCAGATAATACATCAATATATTACAAGTATTGGTTTAAAAATTTTCCATGGAATGATCAGGATGACTATATGAAAAGGTCACCTATTTCTTATGTAGGTAACGTTAAAACTCCAACGATGTTACTTACCGGGGAGAAAGATTATAGAACTCCAATTTCTGAGAGTGAGCAGTTTTATACTGCTTTAAAGTTAAATAGAGTAGAAACAATGTTAGTGAGAATTCCTGATTCAAGTCACAGTATTGCATCTAAACCAAGCAATCTAATAGCAAAAGTAAATTCCGTTTTGTATTGGTTTGATAAGTTTAGAAAATGATTTGTAAAAACTAGAGGGAATTTATTAGTTTATTTATTTTATCCTTTTCTTCATTAGCAAGCTCTGCGTCAACAAGGATTCTACCACTATATTCATCTGTTATGATTTTCTGTCTGGATGCGATTTCCATTTGTATTTGAGGTGGTATAGTAAAATATGATCCTGCTGAAGCTCCTCGCTCAAGTGCAACAATAGCCATTCCATTTTTTACATTTCCTCTTATTCTTTTGTAGGCATTTACTAAACGATCTTCTATTTTTTCTTGAAATTTTTTGGATTGTTCTATTAAAACATTCTCTTCTTTCTCAGTTTCTTTCATTATTTCTTTCAATTCACTTTTTTTAGCGTCTAAATGTTTTTGTTTTTCCTGAATATGTTCTTGAAGAGTTCTGATGGTTTCATTTTTAAGTTCAGATTTTGCAAGCAAATCTTTTATTTTCTTTTCACATAACTCTATTTCCAATTTTTGAAATTCTTCTTCTTTTACGATAGAATTATATTCTCTGTTATTTCTAACGTTTTTTAACTTTTCAGCATATTTATCTATCAAAACTTTGGCCTCTTCGATACTATTTTTATAATCTTTTATATTGTTTTCAAATTCATCAATTTCATTTGTTATTTTCTCGACTTTAACATTTGATCCCTCAATTTCATTTTCTAAATCTTCAACTTCCAATGGGAGTTCACCTCTTATGTTTCTAATTTCATCAATTCTAGAGTCAATCAATTGTAAGTCAAAAAGAGCCCTAAGTTTTTCTTCTATTGTTATATCAACTTTTTTAGCCATTATTTAAAAATATTTCACAGGATTATTATTAATTTTAGAATGAATGAAGGCAAAATTAGGAATTTTTTCCTTAAGTAACTCCTGTAATTTATTTTTTATAAAGAATTCTGTCTCGAAATGTCCAGCGTCAACTAAAAGGATTTTGTTATCACTTTTAAAAAAATCATGATATTTCAAATCACCTGTTATAAATGCATCTGCTTTGTTGTTAATTGCACTGTCTATTGCAAAAGCCCCTGAACCAGCTAAAACTGAAACAATTTTAATCTTATTTTTCGTGAATCTTGAGTGCCTTAAAACACTGACTGGTAATTTATTTTTTAGATACTCAAGAAATTTTTTTTCAGTCATACTAATGGGCAAAACCCCTATACTTCCCAAACCTAGGTCTGGATTTTTGTTTTCAATTTTTGTGATTTCATATGCTACACTTTCATATGGGTGTGAATTTATTAAACTCTCTATTATTTCTTTCTTCCTATGGCTTGGGAAAATTAAGTTGATAAAAATTTCGGAAGTTTTAGTTAATTCTTCTTTATTACCAAATTTTGGATTACTTTCCTTACTTCCTAAGTATCTTCCTTCACCTTTAGCAGAAAAACTGCAATTTGAATAATTTCCTATTTCTCCTGCACCAGCTTTGTATAATGAATTTAAAACTATATCTAAATAGCCATTAGGAACATAGCTTGTTAATTTCATTAAGCTATTTTTTTTTGGAATTAATTTTTTTTGATTTTGCAGATTTAAAATCTTCCCAAGATCGAAATTTAAACCATTTTTTAAATTATCAAAGGAGGTATGAATGGAATAAAGGGAAAGTTTATTTTCAATCATTTTTGTAATTATTCTTCCTATTCTGTCTTCATAATTGATCTTCTTAAGACTTTTAAATATTAAGGGATGATAGGATATTACCAATTGACACTTATTATTTAATGCTTCATCAATTATTTCATCTGTAACATCGTGACAAACTAGAGCTTTATTACACTCAACATCAGTTTTTCCTAACAGCAAACCAACATTATCAAACTCTTCTGCTGTTTTTGTAGGTAATATTTTTTCAATTTCATTAATAATTTTTTCTAGTTTCATTATTACAATTATTTTTTAAAAGTATCCAATTTTTTTTAAGTGTATATTTATGATGTTTAAAATAATATGTCTTTAATAAGAAAAATAGTCCTTTACCCATTTGCTATACTTCTAAATTTTATAACATCGATCAGAAATCTATTTTTCGATGTAGGAATATTTAAAGAGTATACATTTGATTACTTTTCTATTGGTGTTGGAAATATTTCGATGGGTGGTACAGGGAAATCTGTTTTAGTTAGTTATTTGGCCGACATTTTAAATGATAAGTATATGATTAACATCTTGAGTAGGGGATATGGAAGAAAATCAAAAGGCTTTCAAATAGCAAACAAAAGTTCTACTCCAAATTATTTAGGAGATGAGCCCTTTATGTTTTACAAACAAAATCAAAAAGTCAGAGTTGGAGTTTGTAATAGAAGGAGGGAAGGTATACAGAGGTTGATAAAATCTATTAACAAAAATTCAAAAAACATATTTATTTTGGATGATGTATATCAACACAGATGGGTTAAGCCAAGCATCATGATTCTTTTGACAGAGTATTCAAAACCTTACTTTAAAGATTATTTATTCCCTTCTGGGAACCTAAGAGAATCAAGGAATTCTGCTCGAAGAGCAGACGTAATAATAGTTACAAAATGTCCCAGTGAATTACCTATTGAAGAAAGAAAAAAAATTATTTCTAAACTAAATATTGATTTAAATCAAAAAGTTTTTTTTACTAAAATAAAGTATGATGAGCACATTTTTGGAAAGGGTAAAAAACTACCACTAAACATTCTAAAAAAAGTTCCCTTCATATTAGTAACTGGTATTGCTGATAATACATTGTTGGTTAGAGAACTCAAGATGAGAGGATTTGTTTTCAAAATAATTAATTATAAAGATCATTTCACATATACTAAAAAAAATATAAATAAAATTACTTCTTTCAGTGATGGACAATTAATTCTCACAACCGAGAAAGATTATTATAAACTCCAACACCACATGAATTCAGATTTACTTTTTTGCATTAAAATAAACATCCACTTTAGCCAAGAAGATTCCAAACTATTTAAATCCTATATTTTAAAAAAAGGAAAATTAAATTAGTTGACGTGTTTGTGAGCTTTGTATGAAGATCTTACAAGCGGCCCACTTTCAACATGAATAAATCCAATGTCTTTAGCAATTTGAGCATATTTATCAAATTGTTCTGGTGTTATAAATTCTTTTACCTGAAGTAATTTTTTTGATGGTTGTAAGTATTGCCCTATTGTAACAACATCAACATTGGACTCTCTAAGGTCATGCAGTGTTTCAAGAACTTCGTCTTCAGTTTCACCAAGACCTAACATAATTCCTGATTTTGTTCTATTTACCCCTTGTTCCTTAAGATATTTTAGGACATTTAAACTTCTATCATATTTAGCTTGGACCCTCACTTCACGTGTAAGCCTTCTAACAGTTTCGAGATTGTGTGAAATGACCTCGGGCATCACTTCAATAATTTTGTCAAGATCTTTTTTTTCACCTTTAAAATCAGGAATCAGGGTTTCTAGAGTTGTAGTTGGGTTTAGTTTTCTAATTGATTTTACAGTTTCAACCCATAACGAAGAACCACCGTCTTTAAGGTCATCTCTGTCAACCGATGTAATTACAGCATGTTTAACCTTCATAATTTGGATAGATTTAGCAACTTTAAGAGGTTCACTCCAATCAACAAGTCCAGGTCTCCCTGTCTTAACTCCACAAAATTGACATGACCGGGTACAAATATTTCCCAAAATCATAAATGTTGCAGTACCTTCACCCCAACACTCACCCATGTTTGGACAACTACCGGATGTGCAAATTGTATTTAAATTGTTCTTTTCAACAAGACTCCTAAGCTCAGTATATTTTTTTCCAATTGGAAGTTTTACTTTTATCCACTTTGGCTTTTTTGAAGCAAAATCACTTTTGGTACTAATCTTCATAAACAGTACAAATATAAACAACTTTAGATTATTATTTTTACGAAAACTAAAGCAAAAAGAGTTAGAAAAGCCAATCCAACATAGCTAAAGCTTATTAAAATCTTGGATGGTTTATGTTTAGATGGCATCAAATTACTAGTGACCAATTTTAAATTTAAATATGCATAAAAAGGTGCTGTAATAAATGAAAGTAGTGTTGCAATTTGAACTAAAGTTCCCATTTCATCTAATAGGAATGAAAAAATACAAATTGTACCTATACTTAAAACCATTAACCAAAATTTATAGTCTAACAGATTAGTCTTAGGAAATAATAACTGACTCGATTTGTACATAGATCTCGGAGAAGCATCTAAAGTAGTTAACGTAGTACTGAACATTGTCGTAAATGCAGCAATTACAATGATAGGGTAAACCGATTCTCCCAGGGTTGATGTATATAATTCGATAAATTGTCCGGCAAAAATACTTCCAACATCTGAAAACCCAACACTACTGCCAAACATTACTAATGCACCCAGACTCAAAAAGCAAATTCCAAGAATAAAAGTTCCAAAATAGCCAACATTAAAATCAAAAATACCTTCATCAAATGAAATTGTATTTGATTTTCTTTTCTCAATAATCCACAAAGATTGCCAGACTGAAATATCAAGAGGCGCTGGCATCCACCCGATTAATGCAGCTAGGAAAATAATTGATGTTTTATAAGGAAAAACTTGAGAAAAATTGAATGAATTGCTGTTTTTTATTAATGCAACTAAAAGTGCAATAAGTGTACTTACTGTTAGGGCTAAAATTATAATTTTTATTAAATTATCAAGTAATTTATAGTTTCCAAATAAAAGAATTAAAAAACACAGTAAAATAATTAATGTACTAAGTATAACGAGATTTTGGGAATCTCCTAAAATCGTAGTTGCAAGTGAAGCTGTTACAATAGTTACAGCAGTTTGAATTGTGAAAATTGTTCCAATACTAATAATGAAAAATATCAAAAGATAGATTTTTCCAAGTTTATAATATCCATCCAATAAGCTCATTTTGGTTGCCAATGCAAATCTAGAGCCATATTGAAAGAAAGGATATTTTAAAATAATAGAAATTAAAAGCGCCCAAACTAATCCAAAGCCGAAATCCGCACCTGCTCTTGTTGACTGCACCAGGTGTGAAACTCCAATAGCAGCACCAGCAAATAAAAGTCCAGGACCAAGCTTTTTAAGATTTTGAATTTTCATTTGATATTAATTCGGCTAAATTTTTTTTTGATCTAAGTATCATAACTTTTATTGTATTTAATGGGATTTGAGTTTTATGTGAAATATCCTTGTACGTCATTTCTTGAAAATATTTCATTTTAATTATTTTTTCATAAGTAGGCTTTAGTTTTTTTATCTTTTCCAAAAGGTTATTAATGTTTTGACTTTTAATTAATTCATCTTCTGGTGATAGGGTTTCGATTGCAACATTGTAATTTGATTTATTGCTTTCTGTAATGTAATACTCAATTTTATTACTAGCATTTTGCTTTCGCAGGAAGTCGATATACAAATTTTTACTAATTGTTATCACCCAACTTTTAAATCTAAATTTAGGGTTAAACTTATCAATCTTATCAAAAGCTTTGGATAATGTTTTTAGAGAAAGCTCTTCAGCAATTCTTTCATCTTTAGAAATTTTGAAAAGGTATCCATATACGTAATCCCAACACTCATCATACAAAAAACCAAAGGCACGCTGATCGTTTTCTTTTGCTGCTTTTACTGCATCCTCTAAAGATTTATAAACCATAAGTTTCAAAAATTTAATCTAATATCTAGATAACCTGTTTTGAGTCGCAATTCTCCTCATCAGGAATTTTACCACATAAAGAACATGGTTCATTTTGGTTACTCAAAAATGGACTTTGACTAGCGCATGTCCCACTGAACTTTCCATTTTTTTTAACAATGATTTTTATTGCTATACCAACAAATGAGAGGGCTATAAGTATGAAGGATATTAAAAATAATTTCACAGTATAAAATTAATAGATTTTGATTAAAAACATGAATTCAGATTAACTTTTACTTAAAAATAAATTCTTACAATTTTTTCTAAATATATAAATAGAAAAACTATGCTGACAACTAATTTTAAAATAATTCCAGATAAAACCCCAACAATTGCACCACCTACACTGCCTAATATTTTTTCACTTTTTTTATTACTCATTAATTCACCAATCAATGCCCCTATGCAAGCTCCCAATATTATGCCTATAGGGCCAAGAATAAAAAAACCTAAAAATAGGCCAATTCCAGTTCCAACAACTCCTTTTTTAGAACTTCCAAATTTTTTAGCTGTAATTAATGGTAAAAAAAAATCTCCTAAAAAAAATAGAATTGAAATTAGTAGGGTATATATTAGAAACTTAAAACTAATTATATTGTTAGAGCTGAAATAAAGAATAAAAAATCCAAACCAACTTGTTATTGGCGAGGGAATTATTGGTATAAAGCAGCCAATCAAACCTAAAAACATTAAAATTAATCCCATTAATTCGAAAAGTAGATTCAAAATATTAGTTTATTATTATTGATAATATCAAAGTAAAAAAATTGTACATTTAATAATACATTGAAAATACTTTTATCAGATGAATAAACTTAAGTTAATTATTAATTTTTTCCTTTTTTACATTTTGATCGTTGGTTGTGAAAATTTTTCTACAAAAACTTACACACCTCAACAAATTAAAAAAGCTTCTCAATGGAGTGATAACGACCAAATGCCTACTTTTGATACTTGTAGTAGTTTAGAAATAAAAGAACAATTTGATTGTTTCAAAGATGAAATTGCTAATTCAGTATATAATTCATTATCATACGAAAATTTAATATCAAATCAGGAAATTGATGAAGAAATCATCTTAAATATGGTAATTGATGAGGAGGGAAATATATCTCTAGATAATGTTGAAAACGGTTCCCTTGTTTACGAAGCTGTCCCTTCTCTTTCTGAAATAATTAATACAACAATTTCATCTCTTCCAAAGGCTTTGCCTGCAACAAAAACCAATGTTGGAATTTACGTTAAATCTAAAATTAAACTTCCCATAAGAATAACAGCATCTCCGTAATATTATGAGAGAAAAAATTATTTTGGGAATTGATCCAGGAACAATAATAATGGGATATGGATTAATTAAGGTTTTAAATAATAAAATGTCGTTTATTTTATTAAATGAACTTAATTTAAAAAAACTGAATGATCATTATTTGAAATTAAAGCATATTTTCAATCGCACAGTTGAAATAATTGATAATTACAACCCTGACGAAATTGCAATTGAAGCCCCTTTTTTTGGAAAAAATGTCCAATCCATGTTAAAGTTAGGGAGAGCTCAAGGAGTAGCGATGGCAGCAGGCTTGTCAAGACAAATACCGATAACTGAATATTCTCCAAAAAAAATCAAAATGTCTATTACGGGTAATGGTAATGCAAGCAAAGAGCAAGTAGCCAAAATGTTAAAGAACATATTATCTTTTGAAGAATTACCTAAAAACCTAGACTCAACAGATGGATTAGCTGCTGCTGTTTGCCATCATTTTAATAAAAATCATATTAATAAAGAAACAAAATTTTCTTCTTGGAGGTCTTATGTTGAACAAAACCCCAAAAGAACCAACCTTTAGTTTTAAGTGTCTTCAATATATATACATATACCAGATGTATTTGATTTAAATCTTAAAAGAAAAATTGAATCTGCAATTTTAACTGAGATAGACCTTAGGCATAATGAATTAAATGAAAAATTAGTACAGTCCATTTATATTAAGTCACCAAAAAAGAAATTTTTATCTTCAAACTTTTTAGAGTCTTTAATTTCTAGATTAAAAAACTATTTTTTCTTCAATAATGAATTAGAAATCACTTTGGAATTAGATATTGAAAATATCAAAATCAAAAATTTACAGAAAATTTGTAAAACAAAGGTTAATAGATTAAGTTGTAGGACTTATTCTACATTCTATAATAATTTTTCAGATAAAAAATTAAATAATTTTTTTTTTAAAAAAATTAATCTGATATCTACTTTTTATAAAAGTTATTCGAT
>MDTB01123264.1_pt1 | contig 10097 bp, 9 predicted proteins | sample 811161 | NCBI WGS metagenome assembly MDTB01 (sample SAMN05326650, study PRJNA326480) | marine metagenome | isolation source: seawater | place: Mediterranean Sea | collected 2009
CAATGCTGATGATCAAGAAGTTCTAAAAAAAGTAAAATTATTAAATCCATCTTTTTCTATTTATCCAATTTCAATTGAATCTAAAATTGAGCATGGATCATGGTTAGAAGATGATCAAATTCAAATTAATATAAACAACCAAAAACAAACAATTATGTCAATACACCAACTCGCCCAACAGGGCAAGCACAATGTATTTAATTCTATGGCAGCGGGTGTAGCAGCCAGAGTATTAGATATAAGGAAAGAAATAATAAGAGATAGTCTTTCAGATTTTCAGAATATAGAACATCGTCTAGAACATGTTGCTAAGATTCATGGAATAGATTTCATTAATGATTCAAAAGCAACAAATGTAAATTCTACTTGGTATGCTCTTGAAAGTATGCAGAAACCTACCATATGGATAGTTGGTGGTGTTGATAAAGGGAACGATTATAGTGCCTTAGAAGGTTTAGTTAAACAGAAGGTGTTAGGTATTGTTTGCCTGGGAAAGAAAAATAAAAAAATTCAAAATGCTTTTAGTGGTGTTGTAGAGCAAATATATGAAGCCAACTCAGCAGAACAAGCAGTTCAAATTAGTTACAGAATTGCTAAAAAAGGATACAATGTGCTTTTATCTCCAGCTTGTGCAAGTTTTGATCTTTTTAAAAGTTATGAAGACAGGGGTCATCAATTTAAAAATGCAGTGAGATCGCTGTAATATAGAAATGATTAATATAAATAAGAAAACTCAAAAACACCAACTGGTGCAAAATCGAATGAAGTCTTTATCTTCATTTGCAGCTATAGAACATAGATTAGAAATAGTCAGATCTTTTAAAGAAGTTATTTGGATTAACGATTCAAAATCAACTGATATGGGAGCTACAGCTTTTTCAATTGAAAATATTCAAGGACCTTTAATTTGGATTGTAGGTTATAGTGAATTGGATAGAAATCTTGATATAATTCAGGAATTGGCTCAACAAAAAGTAACTGAAATTATATGTTATGGAAAATTCGAAACTGAAATCAAATACTATTTTGCTGCTAAAATTAAATACAGCTACAAACAAGATTTATCTGGTGCAATTGATTTAGCTCATGAAAATGCTGTTCCTGGCAGCTCAGTTTTATTCTCTCCAGCTTGTCCTAGTTTTTTAAACTACGATAATTACCAACAAAGAGGTGATCATTTTAAAGAATTGGTTAATCGGATAAGTTGATGCAGCAATTCATTGAAAAATACATAAAAGGAGATAAGGTAATTTGGACAGTGATTATCATTCTATCACTTTATTCTTTAGTTATGGCTTACAGCTCAAGTTCTAATTTAGCCTTTAGAATTGCAGGTGGAAATGTTATTCCTTATTTAATGAAGCACCTTTTGATTATTGTAATGGGAATAGTAATTATTATTTATTTACAATTTTTCAATTACAAGTATTTTTCAAGGCTTTCACAAATTGGTATTTTCGTTTCTATAGTATTGCTTTTTATTACGCTATTATTTGGAGTTAATAAAGGAAATGCTTCCAGGTGGATAATGGGTTTTCAGCCATCAGATTTAGCGAAATTAATCTTGGTAATATATGTTGCAAGAATGCTTGTTTATAAACAAGTAATTATAAAAGATTTTAAAAAAGGTCTTGTTCCAATTCTTTGGCCAATAGGCATCATTTGTGCTTTAATACTTCCGGCAGATTTTTCAACGGCAGCAATATTATTTTTGGTTTGTTTTATAATGCTGTTTGTTGGAGGAGCAAAGCTTAAGCACTTGGGTTCTATTGTTGGCTCAGGTATTGGTTGTTTTGCACTTTTATTATTGTTGAATTTGGCCTTTCCAGGATTTTTGCCCAGAGTTGATACTTGGGAAAAAAGACTTTTAAGTTTTGAAAGTGGAAATAAGCAGGAAAATTATCAGGCTGAAATGGCAAAACGTGCAGTAGCAAATGGTTTTTTATTTGGAAAGGGGCCTGGCAAGGGACATGTTAAAAACGATTTATACTCTGCTCAATCAGATTTTATTTATGCTTCATCTATTGAAGAATTTGGCTCCATACTAGGAGGATTAGGGATTGTTGTTTTGTATCTTATTTTATTTTTTAGATCCATTCGAATCATGAATAAAACCGAAAGTAGATTTGGTTCTTATTTAGTATTTGGTTTGAGTTTTATGCTGGTCTTTCAATCTCTAATTAATATGGGAGTTGGGGTTAATTTATTCCCAGTAACTGGTCAGCCCTTACCTTTAATAAGTATGGGTGGAACCTCCATTCTTTTCACTTGTATTTCTCTAGGAATAATTTTAAATATCAGCAGAACTGTTTACAATGATTCAGCGAATGAAAGCGTATAAAGTCATTATTAGTGGAGGAGGGACTGGTGGTCACATTTTTCCTGCGTTGGCCATTGCTAATGGAATTAAAGAAAAAAAACCAGAGGCTGAGATTCTATTTGTTGGTGCAAAAGGCAGAATGGAAATGGAAAAAGTTCCTCAGGCAGGATTTAATATTGTGGGATTAGATGTTGTAGGAATACAAAGGAGTTTTTCTATTGCTTCAATTATAAAGAACCTTAAATTCCCCTTTTTGCTTATTAAGAGTTTATCAAAAGCTAAGCAAATAGTTAAAAATTTTAATCCAAATATTGTAATTGGTGTGGGTGGTTATGCAAGTGGACCTACCTTAAGAATGGCAAATAAATTGAATATTCCAACACTTATTCAAGAACAAAATTCTTACGCTGGCCTTACTAATAAATGGTTGAGTAAAAAAGCTTCAAAAATTTGTGTAGCCTATTCAAATATGGATAAGTTTTTTAGCAAAGAAAAAATAATAGTCACAGGAAACCCTGTGAGAAAAGATATCATTGATTTAAAAACAAAGAAGAAAGAAGCCCTTGCTCATTTCAAAATTAATAATAATGAAAAAGTTATTTTAGTACTAGGTGGAAGTTTGGGTGCGAAATCGATTAATGATGGAATTTTAAACTCTTTGCAATTAATCAAGGGTAAGCCTATAAAATTGATTTGGCAGGTAGGTAAAAGATATATTAGTTCAATTTCAGAAAGTCTAAATAAAAGTGAATTTAGTAACGTTAATGCAATGGCTTTTATTAATAGAATGGATTTAGCATATGCAGCAGCTGATATTATTGTGTCAAGGGCTGGAGCTCTTTCAATTAGTGAAATCACTTTAGTTGGAAAAGCAAGTATTTTGGTTCCTTCACCAAATGTTTCTGAGGATCATCAAACTAAAAATGCAATGGCGCTAGTGGAGAATAAAGCAGCTGTTTTAGTTGAGGATGGTAGTACAGAAAGGTTACTTGAAAAAGCCTTGTATCTACTAAATAATGAACAAGAATATGCCTCGATTACAAAAAATGCAAAGTTACTTGGAAAGCCCAATGCCACTGAAGACATTGTTAAGCAAGTTTTTAAACTGACTAATTAAATGGATCTTAAACAAGTCAAGAGCATATATTTTTTAGGAATCGGAGGAATTGGTATGAGTGCTTTGGCAAAATATTTTCTTTTTAAAGGGGTCAAAGTAAGTGGATATGATAAAGTTGAAACTGATTTAACAAAAAACTTATCTGCAAGTGGTGCAATTATTCATTATGAAGATAATGTTTCATTAATTCCCTCATCTGAACAAATAGATTTGGTAGTTTATACTCCAGCAATATCCAATACCAATGCTGAATTTACTTATTTTAAACAGAACAATTATCTTTTAAAAAAACGAGCCAATGTTTTAGGTAATATTACCAAAGATTACAATACCATAGCTGTTGCTGGAACTCATGGAAAAACCACAACAAGTTCAATAATCGCTCATATTCTAAGTTTTGCAGAAAAAGGTGGAGTTGCTTTTTTAGGAGGAATTACCACAAATTATAATTCTAATATTTTACTTTCTAAAGGAGATATAGCGGTTGTTGAAGCTGATGAGTACGATAGGTCATTTCTTGAGCTTTCACCAGATACTATTGTACTTACATCACTTGATGCTGATCATCTTGATATTTATGAAAAACCAGAACAAGTAGTGGAAAGTTTTTTAGAGTTTTCAAGGCGTTTAAATTATGGTAAAAAGCCAATTGTTTATGAAGCGATTGAATCACATTTTAATGAAAAATTAACCTATGGGTTTAAGCCTAGTTCAGATCTTCAGCTGATTAATGTATCTATTATAGATCATGCTTATAATTTTGACTTAATGTATAATGGTGAATTGTACTCAGATTTTACTTTTCAACTTCCTGGAAGGTACAATTTATTAAATGCAACAGGGGCAGTTTTGGCCTGTATGGTAAATGGTTTATCAATATCAGAAATAAAGAATGGCTTATCTACTTTTTCTGGAGTTAAAAGAAGATTTGAAGTCCATATTGATACCCCATCTTGTACATTTATTGATGATTATGCCCATCATCCTAAGGAAATTGAGGTTTTGATTAATGCAATTATTGAGTTTTATCCTTCACGTCAAATCACAGCGATTTTTCAACCACATTTGTATTCAAGAACAAGAGATTTTATGACTGAATTTAGTCAGAGTTTGTCAAGGTTAGATAAGTTATTTTTATTACCCATTTATCCGGCTAGGGAGAAGCCAATTAGCGGAATATCATCAAAAGTTTTATTTGATTTAATTAATGTTGAGAATAAAGTCCTTGTTGAAAAAAACCAGGCTTTTTATAATGATATGCTAGTGGATAATAATCAAGTTGTTGTTACTATTGGTGCTGGAGATATCGATATACATGTTCCAAAAATTAAAAGTTTTTTAATGGAAAATGCTTAAAAAAATAGCTAAAATATTATTGTGGCTAACTCTTATAATAACTTGGGTGATTTCTTCAGGATTCGTTAATGGTTTTTACCACCAATTGAAATTAAATTCGATTGATATAAGTTTTATTACTAATAATCCACACAATTTAATAACAGTTGGTGAGGTCAATAACATGCTTTCTTCCTTTGGAATTGTAAAGGAAGTTACACTAAGAAAAGATTTTGATATTAAATTATTAGAAAAGAAACTTTCTAATCATCCAGCAGTAGAAAAAGCTGAAGTTTTCTTTGTTAATAATGGCAAGTTAGTTGTAAAAATAAAAAAAAGAACCCCAATAGGCAGGGTAATTAGCACTACAGCAGAGAAGAATTTTTATATCGATGAAAATGGTCTTCCTATGCCTTTATGTAGTACTTATGTTGCGAAAGTTCCACTTTTTTCAGGTGCAATTCCTCTCAACGAAATTGGTGATATTTTTTCTTCAGAGGCTTTAAATAAACTTCCTATTATTAAAACTATGTACAAAATGAGTCAATTAATTAACAATGACTCGTTCTTAAAATCTCAAATTGTTCAAATTCACATTAATAATAATGGCTACTTTGAAATTATTCCACGAATTGGTAATCAAAGAATATTATTTGGAACACCTGAAAATATGGAAATGAAATTAAAAAAAATAAAACTTTTTTATACAAAGGGTCCAGCGGCTAAGGAGCTTAATTTGTATGACACGCTTAATGTTATGTATAATAATCAAATAATTTGTTCTAAAAGAATTTAATATGGATGCACCAGAAATTATAGTAGGTTTAGATATTGGTACTACAAAAATTGCATGTCTTGTAGGAAGAAAAACTGATCATGGTAAGATAGAAATATTGGGAGTTGGGAAAGCTCCAAGTTTAGGAGTAACCAGAGGAGTAGTATCAAATATTGAAAAAACAGTTCAGTCCATTAGAACTGCTGTTGAAGAGGCCGAAGCAAAGTCGGGAATTGAAATAAATGTTGTGAATGTAGGAATTGCTGGTCAGCACATTAAAAGTTTACAACATCGCGGCATGATTACAAGAGATACTATCGAGGAAGAGATTTCCCAAAAAGATGTAGATGCCCTAATTGAAGATATGTATAAATTAGTCATGATGCCTGGAGAAGAAATTATCCATGTTCTTCCTCAGGAATACATTGTTGATAGGCAGCCTGGTATTAAAGATCCTATTGGAATGTCTGGAGTTCAGCTAGAAGCTAATTTTCATATCATAACTGGTCAAATGGCCGCAGCAAAAAATATTTTTAAATGTGTGCATAAAGCAGGTTTAGAAGTAGCTGAATTAGTATTAGAACCTTTAGCTTCATCATCTGCCGTTATAAGCGAGGAAGAAAAAGAGGCTGGAATTGCTTTAGTTGATATTGGAGGTGGTACGACAGATATTGCAATTTTTCACGATGGTATTATAAGACATACTGCTGTTATTCCTTTTGGAGGGAATGTAATAACTGAAGATATTAAAGAAGGATGTACTATAATGCACAGACAAGCGGAACTACTCAAAACAAAGTTTGGTGCTGCACTTTCACAATCTACTCAAGATAATGAAATCGTTTGTATTCCAGGATTAAGAGGGAGAGACCCTAAAGAAATTTCAGTTAAAAACCTTTCAAGTATTATAAGTGCCAGAATGTCTGAAATTATTGAACACATTTACTATGAAATAAAAAATTCAGGCTTTGAGAAAAAATTAATTGGAGGAATAGTGGTCACTGGAGGTGGGTCACAACTTAAACATATTAATCAATTAATTGAATTCACTACAGGAATGGACTCTAGAATAGGCTATCCTAATGAGCATTTAAGTTCTAATACTAATATAAGTATTACATCTCCATTATTTGCAACTGGTGTAGGCTTAGTTGCAAAAGGATTTGAACAATTTGAATTATATAAAGCTAGAAATGAAAAGATCAATACAAGAATGCATTCTGAAAAAAATAGAGGAAGCTTTTTTGAAAAGATTAAAACATTTTTTGACGAAAAAGTAGATTAATTAAAAATTAGAAGTTATGAAATTTGATTTACCCACAGAACAATCTTCCATTATTAAAGTAGTTGGTGTTGGAGGCGGTGGCTCTAACGCTGTCAATCACATGTACCGACAAGGAATAAAAGGTGTTGACTTTATTGTTTGCAATACTGACCATCAGGCTTTAGACATGAGCCCAGTCCCAACTAAAATTCAACTTGGTCAAAGTTTAACTGAGGGTCGCGGAGCTGGCTCAATTCCAGATGTTGGCATGAATGCTGCTATTGAAAATTTAGATGATATTAATGAAATACTTGCTAAGAATACAAAAATGATTTTTGTTACCGCGGGTATGGGTGGAGGAACTGGTACTGGAGCTGCCCCTGTAATTGCTCAAGCAGCAAGAGATATGGGAATATTAACGGTAGGAATTGTTACTGTTCCATTTACTTTTGAGGGAAGAAAAAGAAGAACTCAAGCTGAAGATGGAATAGAAAAAATGCGTCAAGCAGTTGATACCTTATTGGTAATCAATAATGACAAGTTAAGAGAAATGTTTGGTAATTTAACATTAGTTAATGCTTTTGAAAATGCTGATGATGTTTTAGCTATAGCTGCCAAGGGAATTGCTGAGGTTATTTCTGTTACTGGACAAATTAATGTTGACTTTAATGATGTAAATACGGTCATGAAAGACAGTGGAGTTGCGATTATGGGTTCTGCTGAGGCTGAGGGAGAAGATAGAGCAACTAAATGTGTTGAGAGTGCATTAAGTTCTCCTCTTTTAAATGACAATAATATTGAAGGAGCTACCTATGTCCTATTGAATATAACTTATGGTTCTAAAGCCGTATTGATGGATGAAATTTCAGATATAACTGACTATATTCAAGAAGAAGCAGGAAGCACCGCGGATGTGATTTGGGGTCATGGTTATGATGAAACACTTGGAGAAAAATTATGTGTTACTATTATTGCTACAGGATTTAAATCTACTCCACATACTGGATTATCTTTTAAGGCACCATCAAAAAATAAAATGAATTTGGAAGATGATCTTCCAACAATAATTACACAGAAAATAGATTCTCCTATAACTGATGTTGATCAGCGTTCTGAAGAAGCTGAGGTTAATGAGCCTTTAAATAACCCTCAATCAGAGGATGAAACTCCAGTGAAAAGATTTGTTTTAGAAGATGATTCAACTGATGCTGTAATTAATGACGCTATCGATGAAAATAATGAGTCATTAGCTAATGAAGTAGTTACACCGTCTGCAATTGAAATGGAAAAAAATGATGGAAAAATTCGCTTTCTATTGGAAGATGAAGAAAATGAAGTTCAAGAGCAAGAAGATATACAAACAGAAAATAATCCATATGCTATAAATAATGATTCAATTGAGGAAAATCAAATACCAATTGAACAAAAAGAAGCAGAACCAAAAGAGATTTCTGAAGAAAGACTAGATAGAATTAGAAAAGCTACTCAGAAACTGAGGTCACCATTGGGGCTTAATGAAATGGAAAACGAACCTGCTTATAAAAGAAGAAACATTGAGCTTGATGAGGTTAAGGAATCTTCAGATCCTTCAATTTCCAGATATACACTATGGGAAAATGAGGATGAGAACGGAGATAAGCAAACGGGCCTAAGTGATAATAATAGTTTTTTACATGATAATGTAGATTAAAATGAGTATTTCTGATCAGCTAACTACAGACATTAAAAATGCAATGTTGGCTAAAGACAAAACCAGACTTGCCGCATTAAGAGCTATTAAATCAGCTTTTTTACTAGAAAATACTAAAGAAGGATCGTCAGGTTCAATAAATGATGAAACTGCTCATCAGATCATAGGAAAATTACACAAGCAAAGAATGGATGCCCTTAAAATATATGTCGACCAAAATCGGGATGATTTAGCGAATGAGGAGTCTGCCCAAGCCAAGATATTAGAAGAATATTTACCAGAGCAAATGTCTATTGAAGAATTGCAAGCAGAATTACAAAAGTTAATTGATGATCTTGGTGCTAATTCAATGGCAGATTTAGGCAAAGTTATGGCCAGAGCTATGGGTCTTTTAAAAGGAAAGGCTGATGGAGCTACAATTTCTAAAACGGTTAAGGAGCTACTTTCATAGCTATGGATTTTATTGATCTAATTATTGAAAAATATTCTCTAGACCATACTACAGAGGAATCGGAACTTTTATCCGATTTAAATAGACAAACTCATTTAAATATTTTGCAACCTAGAATGCTTTCAGGACACTTGCAAGGAAGATTGCTAAGTGCTTTTTCAAAAGCCTTAAATCCCAGTAAAATACTTGAAATTGGTACGTACACAGGTTATAGCGCATTGTGTTTAGCTGAGGGATTAGTGCCTGGCGGAAATTTATATACAATTGATATTAATAAGGAACTAGAGTTATTCGCCAAAAGTTATTTTGATTCATCAAAATATAATAAGATGATTAACATGATTATTGGGAATGCTTGTGAATTATTACCAAAAATGAATCATTCATGGGATTTGGTATTTATTGATGCTGATAAAGAAAATTATTCAAATTATTTTGATTTAGTAATTGATCAAGTAAAAAGTGGTGGTTGGATAATTGCTGATAATGTACTTTGGAGTGGGAAAGTAACTAAGCCAACTATTAAAAATGACACGGAAACAGCTGCCATTAAAGCTTTTAATACAAAAGTGAAATCAGATTCAAGAGTAACTAATTTATTACTTCCGATAAGAGATGGTATGATGATTCTAATAAAGAATTAAAATCACTTTTAAAACTTATGTAAATTATGTTATTTTTGGTCCGTATTTTGATAACTATATTTCAAACAATCCAATATGAAGAATCTTTTTAAAATAACCCTTTCAATAATATTATCATTTCAGTTTTTATTTACGAAAGCTGATGAGGGCATGTGGTTACCTATGCTTTTAGGTGATGCAACTTATAAAAACATGGTTGAATGTGGAATTCGATTAACTCCAGAACAAATTTACAATGCTAATAATTCAAGCTTAAAAGACGCGATTGTTGCATTAGGTGGAGGTTTTTGCACAGGAGAAGTCATATCAGATCAGGGTTTAATGCTTACCAACCACCATTGTGGATTTGGAACGATTCAAGCTAACAGTAACACTGATCATGATTATTTGACAGATGGTTTTTGGGCAATGAATAAACAAGATGAATTACCTGCAGATTTCGGAGTGTGGTTTTTAAATGAAATTACAGATGTTACCGATCAAGTTTTGAAGGGCGTAAAA
>MDTB01125672.1_pt1 | contig 10097 bp, 9 predicted proteins | sample 811161 | NCBI WGS metagenome assembly MDTB01 (sample SAMN05326650, study PRJNA326480) | marine metagenome | isolation source: seawater | place: Mediterranean Sea | collected 2009
CCGCGGGTCGAGAAATCCAAAACCCGATCGAAATCCCACTTGGCCAAGGCATTGTTGGAACCGCTGCGATGATCCAGCAGCCTCTGAGGATCCATGATGCGGCGGAGGATCCCCGTTACATTGTCGATGATCAGTTCCGTCGCTCTGAACTTTCGGTACCGATTGTATTCGAAGGCCGCGTCCTTGCGGTCATCGACTCTGAGCACACTGAGATCGGATTTTTCTCAAGCCAGCACGAGAGTTTCTTATCAACGATCGCCAACATCACGGCTGCCCGTATTGCCCAATTGCAGCGAAACGAGCGGCTTCACTACTTCGCCGACGAACTCAGTGCATCAGAATCACTGCAAACACGCGCAGATACCCTCCTTGCCCGAGGGGGATCCGATCAAAAATCGGAGAGACTTCAGATCGACATGATCGGTCGGATGAGCCATGAGATGAAAACACCGCTCAATGCCATCGTGGGTATGACCCAAATGCTGATTGAAGAGCGCCACCCCACGCATATTAATGAGCCGTTATTGCTCATTAACCGAGCCGCAGCCGATTTGGACCAAACCATTTCAAACTTACTCACCGGCCTCAATATTGAACCTCATCAAGCCGAGCTAACGACCCAGAATATTGATTTCAGGCAGTTTCTTGAAAGTGTCTCAAGTAAAGCAAGCCAGAGTTTCGGCGGGCAGGTTGCGTCTAATGTCGATGATGTGCCCCAACGAGCCATTTTCAGATCAGCCGTTGTGGAGCAGATCCTGTTAGCTCTCCTATCCAACGCGCTAAAATTTAACCCTCGAAACGAGGCAAAACTCACTGTCTCCTTGCGAGACTATAAAGACAAGATCGGGCTCTGCTTTGCAGTCACCGATGACGGTCCTGGTATCTCAGTCGCTGACCAACAACGGATTTTCGAACCTTTTTTCAAAGGCGGTGATGTTTCAGCGACCCGTGGCAAAGGCCTGGGATTGACCGTAGCTAAAGCCCTAGCGCTTAGAATCGATGCAATACTCGAGCACAATCGCAACAAGGACCGGGGCAGCACGTTTGAATTAACCGTCGGTGCACAGTTTCCTCCTGCATAATTCGTTAACCTCGAGCACCGCATTAGAATCAGAGCCCGGGCTCAAAACGCGTCGCCGCGTCCCCTTCAGATCATCGAGAACTCTGATCCTAAAGCTGTCAGTCATCCATTTTGATTTTGACCCCGTACCATCACCTTAACTTCTTTGAGCCGTCCCCATGCTTCGACTACTCGCCCTTGCGGCCCACTTCAGCCCCTTCAACCCTGGCCCCTTTGATCCTGAGGTGGTCTCGCTACTCAACAGCTACTTTGAGCCAGAACAAGCGGCGGATAATGTCGTCGAGATTGGGGGCAACTCCCAGAAAACCGCTCAACACTCCGCTGGGTCGGGAGACTCTAAAGCCGCCTAAACAGGCCAGAGATCCCAGGCCTTAACGCCTCAGCGAGATCGCTTGAAAGGCGAGCGTCCCTTGCACGCCAGAACGCCCCGCGTTATAAAACGATTTCACAGGGGATTTCTTTGAACACTCCACATGTTTTGCCCTCTCGATGGGCGATGTACCGCACACTCATCCTCCCTGTTTACGTGCCTTCATTTTTTATGTCTATTTGCCAAGGATCCGCCCTCTTGCTGCTTCCCTTGTATGCCCTTGAGCTCGGGGGCACGCCAGCGATGGCTGCGGTGATATTCGCTTGTCGCGGTCTCGGTAACATGACAGCCGATATTCCAGCGGGTCTCCTAGTTCAAAAAATCGGCGACGCCAAGGTCATGAAAGCCGGAGTCACCCTGATGGTCTTGGCAGCGGCCGGCTGCGCTTTGGCCAACAATCTGATGCAACTCGCGCTCATGGCAGCCACCATTGGCTTGTCCATGGCGACCTGGCTACTCGCGCGTTTAACCCTCATCAGCGATCTGGTTGAATCGTCTCAGCGGGGCCAAGCCCTCGCTACCATGGCCGGGCTCCAAAGATTCGGCCATTTTCTAGGACCCATGATCGCTGGGTCCGTCGTCTATATGTTTGACTACTCGGTTGCCTTCTTTGGGATTGCAGTTCTCGCTCTAGCCACCTTGGCTCTACTCAGGCTAGGGGCAGGCAAAGTTGATGCTCGGGAAGGCATGGACAAAGGACACACAGCATCGATCGATCAAGAATCCGGTACCTCACGCCATCTGATCGATTTATTGATTGCCCATCGGTCAGTATTTTTAAGTGGTGGGACGGCAGTTTTCCTGTTGACTTTAGTCAGGGCCGCACGCACTTTGCTGATTCCTTTATGGGGGGCTTGGATTGGATTGAACGTTGCGGAAATCGGCCTCATCGTTGGAATCTCAGCAGGCATCGACATGATCATGTTCCCCTTTGCGGGGTTAATCATGGACAACTGGGGAAGACGTTACGCGGGCATGATGTGCCTAGGCCTGCTAAGCACCAGCTTGCTGCTCCTGTCTCTGAGCACCGACTCCTGGAGCTTCGCGGCAGCCGCTTGTGTCGCTGGTCTGGGTAACGGCTTGGGCAGCGGCATTAACATGACTCTTGGAACTGACTTTGCGCCCATTAGGCAACGCGGGCACTTTTTGGGAATCTGGCGAATGATCGGTGATGCTGGGGCGTTTACTGGCCCCACATTAATCAGCAGTATCGCCGCAACGATCGGCTTGGGGCCAAGTCTTGGCATTTCAGCGGTCCTGGGATTCATCGGTCTTTTTGTGATGGCGCGATTTGTCCCTGAAACCCGTATACAATCGAGTGCACCCTCCGACTGACCCGCACCATGAAACCGCTGCACAACTATTTTCTCGCGACCGGGTCCTGGTATCTTGCCTACGGAATGCAAAGTGTCATCTTCGCTTGGCTAGTCACAATAATACTGAATGAAACACCCGATAGAGTGGGGCTCGCGCAAATGGCGTATCTGCTTCCGGGGACCTTTGTCATTCTGATCGGAGGCAGCATTGCTGATCAATATGGCGGAAGAAGGATCGCGCTCATTGGCCAATTACTCGCTGCAATCATGGCCGGACTCCTCGCCCTCTCCATGCTATTTACAACCTTGACCTACGAGAAATTTCTCGTTTTCGCGGTGTTAATGGGCTGTGCACAGGCGATATTGACCCCTGCCAGAGATGGCCTTTTGCCACTGGTCTCTGACGGTAACATTCAGCGACGGGTGGTCCAGGCGAGTATGATCCAATTCGGCATCCAAATGATCGGATTTTTGATCGCCTCAAAGGCAGATTCGATAGGGGCCATTCTCATGCTGAGTCTCCAAAGCATGGTCTTAAGTGTTGGTGTACTCGCCTACTGGATGCTGAAAGTACCGCTTATTCAAAGCGAACGTACTCAAACTAAACTGTTCAACCAACTATTCGAATCGGTTCGAGAAGGCTATCTCAGTGTTGTTGCATCACCCGGTATGCGGGTCGTAGTCATTCAAAACTGCGCCATGGGCATTTTTTTTATGGGCTCGTACACTGTGACCCTCCCCCTCCTGATTCGCGAGGTCTATGAGGGCTCATCCTCCGAGATCTCTTATGTCAGCGCAGCCAATTCATTAGGGCTTTTTCTGACCATTACCCTCTTACTGAGGTTCGGGAATGTCAGGGCACAGGGACGCGCGCTTCTGCTAGCTCAGGGGGCGGGTTCCATCGTTCTCTCGCTCGCAGCAATAAAGCTGAACCTCACAGCACTGGTGATCACCCTATTTCTTTGGGGAATGTGCGGTGGCCTCGCGATGACCATGGCCAGGACCATCATGCAGGAGCTATCTCCAGAGGATCAGCGAGGCCGTATGATGGGGTTTTATGCTTTCTCCTTCATTGGTGCAGGGCCTATTGGGGCATTGCTCTGCGGTTATCTGGTCGACTGGTTTGGACCGAGCCTCGCCATGGCAATCGCCTCAGCAGGTATGGGGTTAGTGGTCATCATCGTTGCCAGCAGATCCTCGCTCTGGCATCTTCGCCCGAAAGAGTAGGTGCGCTAAAGCGGTCAAGTTCCAGTGGCAAAATAAGATCATCGGTGATCATGGAAACACTTAAGTTCAGCTGCAAATCATCTTAGGATCGCCCCTCGACCAACACGATCCAACAAACAAGATAATTGACGGATCCCGCCCTTAAGCTTGCTAAAGGCGACTGATTTCGCGCCCTAGCACCTTCCGGCTTGTAATCTGCGAATATCTTAGTCAGCGTTTCGGATTTTAGTGCTCGTTTTATTTAAAGTATCCGCAACAACAGCTCTAGCCTAATTTAAGCCCTTTATCCGGGACGCTTCGTACTACCGGATAATGGACATTCGCAATAACGCCTTTTGACTGGATGACACAATGGGGCAGATAAACACCCAAGGCATCGATCTCGCCGAAAGCTTTTTCAAAGGTCACCCCAGTATATTTTGTCTTACTGGGGCTGGCTGCAGTCTGGCTTCTGGAATCCCAACCTACCGCCGAACCAATGGCGACTGGCAAGGCAGGCAGCCCATTAACCACGCAGACTTTTTGAGCAAATTCTCGACTCGACAACGGTATTGGGCCCGAAGCTTTTTAGGATGGCCAACCATGACCCAGGCCGAACCGAACCCCGCTCACTCAGCCATCACGTGGTTGCATCATCGAAAGCACCTCTCCACGGTCCTCACCCAAAACGTCGACAACCTGCACGAAAAATCGGGTCTAACCCGAGTCCAACATCTCCATGGCGACCTTAGCTTCGTTTCGTGTATGGACTGTGGCAAAAGAATCTCGAGAGACGACATGCAAAACGAGTTATCTGCGCTCAACCCCAACCTATCCATACAACCCCAGCCCTATCGCCCAAGACCTGATGGCGATACTGAAGTACCAGAAGCTTTTGTTCGAGCGTTCAAGATACCGAGCTGCCAGAGCTGCGGCGGAGACCTAAAACCTCAAGTCGTCTTCTTTGGAGATCGCGTTCCACCCGATATCGTCTCGAACGCCTTTGAGGCACTTGAAGCCGCGGATGCCTTGTTGGTCATCGGCAGCTCTCTTAAAATATTTTCGGGATATCGCTTTTGCCGGCAGGCCCACGAACGAGATCAACCCATTATGATTATCAATCCAGGATGGACTCGAGGCGACCCCCAGGCTAGCTTAAAGATAGAAGAATCTGCAGAGGTATTTTTACCAAGGCTGGTAGAGCGACTAGCCAACGAGAGATAACATTTTGTCCAAGGGCGTTAATGAGATTCCTAGCCGCTCTGCTGTATCAGATTCGGTCTGATCATCATGATCAAGCACCCCCAACATATCCCGCGTAACCGGCGGATTTGACACTAAGGTCTCTAAAACATAAGCCATCAACAGACCCACCGCCAAAGGTATCGATATCACGGCAACCTTACCTTGGCGAGAAACAGCTGCTGTCCGCTGAATGAGGCTCGAGCGCGACAGTGATTCAGGCCCTGCAAGCTCTAGGACACCCGGCGCTTCGACATGCAGGAGCCGCGACAATGCCGCAATCACGTCACCGGCATACAGGGGTTGCTCCAAGCTAGCCGACCGAAAGCAAAGAGAAAACGAGCGACTGGAATTTTTTAGTAGTGCTCGACTTGCGTAGTCACCCTCACCCAGGACCATGGGAACTCTCAAAATGGTTGTCGTCGGAATGCCCTCACACATGACTTGTTCTGCCGCAGCGCGGGACCGAAAGCACGCATTACTGGAGGAAAGCGACGTACCGCAAATTCCAAGGGCTATGATTCTCGGCACGCCAGCGGCCTGACAAGCAGCTACCAATGCTGTCGCAGTCTCCTCGTGCGCCTGAAAGTAAGAGTTGGTCCTTGTCGCTTTGATGATCCCTGTAAGGTTGATCATCAGATCACACCCCTGGGCAGCTTTAGTCAGCTGGTGATGGTTTGAATAGGCCACAATCGCGACCTGACACGGCAACTGAATCAGCAGCTGTGCAGCAGACAGCGAGCGCACCACCGCTACAATTTCGTGCTGACTTCCGATTGCCTCAATGAGGCGACGACCTAAATGTCCATTCGCTCCTGCCAATATAATTTTCATCGGGATGCCACTCGAAAAAGCCAATAATGGTCAGGTATTGAGGCTGCAGGCAAGCTTCGCCCCAAATTCAACCACCGGGCTCGCCAGCTTTGCTCTGTTTCAACCGATGACATCACCCTAGAAAAATGCACCGGATAGACTTTACTCGCAATTCTGACTCGAGCATCCGGCCAAACACTCATGTACTCTGACCAAATTTTGTTCTCGCACTGCATACACCCCACATAGAGCTTACCTTCATGGTGCCAGCAATTCACTGTGACAGAATGTGGAAACAACGGCCGCACCTCGACCGCGCAGCGACCAGCGGACTCTACGAACCGCCAATCCGTAATGACTTGATCCTGAACCGGTCCGGCCAACCGCCCCCCGGGCCATCGCTCGAAGGGTCCAATACCCGTCAAAAGGGCCCACAGTAAAGCGCCTGCAAGGAGTTTGATATAAGGCATCCGCCGATCCAACTGGCGTATTTTTCTCATCATCTAATGGCGCTCCATCGTTAAGTCAGTGGTGATCCCTTGCTTACCCAAGAAATCTGGTAAAATGCTCTTGCATCATAAGACGAATGAATTGTGACATCGATCCGAGCGATAAATTCTCTTCCAAACTTACTCAGCGCCAGCCGGTTTTTGATGTCCCTACCGATGGGCTGGTCTATTTTTGAGCGCCAATGGTATCTCTGTGCCGCTGTGTTTCTTCTCGCCGTGACCACTGATCTGCTTGACGGCTATGCGGCCCGAAAGCTCAAGACCACTTCCGCACTCGGTGGTCTCCTAGACCATAGTGCTGATGCGACTTTCGTCATTATCACCATGGGCTGCTTTGCCTGGGCCGGTGCGATCTCAGTAGTCCTTCCGATGCTAACGGCACTCGCATTTTTCCAATATACGCTCGACTCTAATGCTCATCATGGGCGATTCCTGGTCGCCAGCCGTCTTGGTCGCTACAACGGTATAGGCTACTTTCTTTTCTCAGGCGCCCTGGTTCTATCTAAATTGCTCGATCCCAACCATCAATTCTGGTCACCACTCATCAGGGTGACTGAAGTATTGCTTGTGATCACAACGACCCTTTCAATGGCCGACCGACTCAGACGATCGCTGAACCATTGAATTGCAATTCACGTTTTCGCTTCATCAAACAGTTGTCGATTAGCCGTCGGCAAAAACACTAAACCGATGACAGCATTAAAACTAACAAAGAATGTGTGCATCACCAGAGAGAAAATTCCAACCTCCGGATATTCAGGAAACAAAACTGTCCAAAGGACCAACGCTCCCGCATGAAAAGGCAGGGGCAGCGCCGCCGCAATAAAGATCACCGGCAAAAACGCCAGCATCTGTCCGAACTCGACCGGCACATCGAATAGATTAAGCGACACAGTGTAAACCACCACCGCCAGTATCAAGTTGGGCGCTTTGCAGAGCAGGACAAGTAAATAATCCAATGCTCTGGCTTGCCTAAAAGCGGTCAATAGATCCCGGTCCCTTAAGGAGAAGTTCGCAAACCATGGGCTTCTAAAAATCATCAAGTGCAGCGGAAAGTACAACCCCGCAACAATGAATACAGTCACCAGGATTTGATTCAATGGAATCACACTGGATGCCTCAAGCACTAGATCGTAGTACAAAAAGACGCCAACCGCGGAAAAAATCAATAGTTGGTATATTTCCACCATCCCCAATAAAATCATGCTCGATAGCGCCTGCCATCCGGGAATCGCGTGTCGCCGCAACAAATATAAGGTCATTGCGCCTTTGCCAATTTGCTCATTCACCAGAGATAAAATATACGCGCTAGCCCGAATGGGTAGCATATCTCCATATCGCACAAGTTTTGAGTTAAACCACCGAACTACCCGCCAGGTCGCATGTGCGTCAACCAAAAAGAAAAAGATCGAATAAGGAATCATACAACTCAGCCAAAGCAACCAATCGGCCCCAGCAAAGAAGTCGGCTACAAAATCGAATAGCGTTTTGCCTTCTCTGGCCGCCGCTTGTTCAGTCCGCCCATAGACGAGATAAAAGCATCCAGCGGTGAGAAGCCAGACCAGGACGCGGCCAAGCACTTGTTTGATTGATCTTGGCTTTTTAACAACAGTTTGACTCATACAGGACGATTCCATTTGATTGAATGATGTTCAAGCCGGCTTCAGGAGCCATCTATATTGACACGTAAACTTGGCTCGTAAAATCGACCATCCCTCAACGCGGTATTTTTGACCCGCGTCTTGGGATTGACGATGCTCTCGCAGGGGCTAAAGGGATCGTTGGTTGAAGGACACCTGCTCAGGACTAACGCGATTGCGCCCACCTTCTTTCGCCGAATAAAGATGGTCATCTGCGATTCGTAAAAGATCCTCCGCGGAGGTTGCACGATCAGTGCCATCCCACCAAACGTAACCAATGCTCACTGTTAATTTCGCACGAACACCCGCATGGTTGAACACATGGTCCTCAACATCTCTACATATCCGCAGTGCCAATTCGTGAACCGCTATCTCTGTTTCTTCTCTAACGAGGAAAACGAATTCCTCGCCTCCGTAACGAGCGAGCAGATCGTACCCTCTAATTTTAGTGACCAAAAGATTCGAAAGCTCCTTTAAAACAAAATCACCATAAGCGTGACCAAACCGATCATTCACCAACTTAAAATGATCAATGTCCATAAACAGCAGGGCCAAGGAAGACTGCTTTCGATAGCTATATTCGTGTTCCTTATGAAGCGCATCGAAGAAGAAACGCGCATTATAGAGCTCAGTCAATCCGTCTCGGATTGCGAGCTGACGCAGCGCCTCGTGATAACGTTCATCCTCTTCATCAAAAAATCGAAATTTTAAACAAACGCTACCAACCTCGACCCGGTCGCCATCGTTCAAGGCTCTCTCGGCGGCCAATAAGCGTCCATTGTGCAGCACTAGGTTGTCGCTGTCAGAGGAGAGAAGCCACGAATCGCCCTCGGCATCGATTTTGACATGCTGCGAATCGACCCCCCGCATTGGCAAATAGACGTCACTGCTCTCACTACTACCGATCACGACCTGCTGTTTCTTCAGTCGGTGAATAGTACCCAAGCCTTCTTCACTGGTGACATCCAGACAGGGAAACAGTGCCTCATTTTTGTTTTTCGCCAAAACTATACTCATTTTGAATATTTGCTGATCGCCTGTTTATAGCACGAAGCTAGAAACCCTCCAATTTTTTGTAATCTTTTACCGCGGGTTATTTACCGAACCGTCGCTCACGCTGTTGGTAGACCCGAATAGCTCGCCAAAAATCGATCATCCGAAAGGCGGGCCAATAAACCTCGGTAAAGTAAAGTTCTGAGTAAGCACTTTGCCACAACAAAAAACCAGACAAACGCTCCTCACCTGAAGTCCTAATAATTAAATCAGGATCGGGGACGCCAACGGTATAGAGATAATCCCCAAAACGCTGTTCGGTAATCGCACTAATCACTAAATCACCGGATTCAACCTCACCAGCTATGCGCTTTACAGCATCAATAATTTCCGCCCTTCCGCCGTAACTCAAAGCAATATTGAGTAAAAATCGATCATGAGAGGCTGTAAGCCCTTCGACCTTATCGATCTCAGCATTCATCGCATCGCTCAAGTCCTCTCGCCGTCCGATAACTTTGACTCTCACTTCCTCAGAAAAAATCGCCGGATCTGTTTGAAACTGCTTGAGTTTCTCCATGATGAGATCCATCAGGTAATCGACTTCAGCGGTTGAACGATTAAAGTTTTCCGTCGAAAATCCATAGAGCGTCACGATCTTAATTTCTAGCCGCCAACACCAACGCAAGAACTCCTCGAGCCGCCGAGAACCTTCCTCATGCCCCAAATTCTTAGACAGTCCACGCCCCTCAGCAAATCTGCGATTACCATCGACAATTAAACCGATGTGATTGGGACTGGGTCCTGTACGCACCTGTGACCACAACATCCGTTCGTAGAGACGGTACAACCAATTATTCATTCCCTTCGAGCCCTTGTTTTGCACGCCCCCATCGATTTTCATAAACCAGCTTGCTGATCGGCCGTCTC
>MDTB01216315.1_pt1 | contig 10097 bp, 8 predicted proteins | sample 811161 | NCBI WGS metagenome assembly MDTB01 (sample SAMN05326650, study PRJNA326480) | marine metagenome | isolation source: seawater | place: Mediterranean Sea | collected 2009
GGTCCTAATAAACCTACTACCAAACAACTTACAAATGAATAGCCGTTGGCAGTTTTGGAAAGGGCGTGTATTGGCCACCTCAAAAGATTATGACGATAAAAAGGCAGCGGAGTTAATTTTTTCTGATCTGTCGAAACAACGAAGCTTTTATGGATTCCTCTCAGCAGATATTCTCAACCAACCTTACAGCTTTGTTAATAAGCCCGTAGTAGTGTCTCAAGAAGAACTCAGAGATATGGAGGAAACGCCAGGCATTAAGAGAGCTTTAGAGCTGTTCACAATAGGTGAGCGCAGTCGAGCGAGAAGAGAATGGTATTTCTCGACTCAAAACTTTTCTGATCACGAGCAAATTACAGCAGCACGTTTAGCCCTAAGATGGGGCTGGCACAAATCAGCGATACAATCTATGATTGTTGCAGAAGCTTGGGATGATCTTAACTCTCGCTTTCCGTTAGCTTACAGTGAAACTTTTATCCAAGAGGCTCGAATCGCCGACATCCCCCTCAACTGGAGCCTAGCAATCGCTCGTCAGGAAAGCGCATTTATGCCGGATGCCAGATCTAGTTCTGGAGCATTGGGCGTAATGCAACTGATGCCGCGGACTGCGCGCGGGACAGCAAACGCATTAGGGATTCGCTACAAATCATCTTCTGAATTAACAAACCCCTCAGTAAATATAAAGCTTGGATCACAATATCTGGGTCAGATGTTACGACGCTTTGGTAATAACCGTATCCTTGCATCGGCAGCTTATAATGCTGGGCCAAGCAGAGTAGACAGCTGGATTAATCGGGCTGTTCCATTTGATGTATGGATCGAAACTATCCCTTTTTCAGAAACCCGACAATATGTTCAAAACGTACTGATGTTCTCAACCATATATAGCAACCAATTAGCGATCGAACAACCACTTATTTTTGGGCACGAGTACGACGTATTTACCGATGACCGAATGGCAAATCGGAAGGTACCAGATTATGACCACATACCCTAATGCTAATTGACATTGGAGCCAACCTGACCCACGACGATTTTCGATATGATCGCAATGCTTTACTTGATCGAGCTTATCGGGCCGGGATCTCCAATATCATCGTTACAGGAGCTTCTGTTAATGGAAGTATTGATGCTGCAGATTTAGCCTTAACGCATCCGAAACTTTACGCAACAGCAGGTATTCATCCACACCATGCTGAAGAAACTAGTACCAAAGCCCTAGCAAAAATTTGTGAATTAGTGAAGCGTCCAAAAGTGAAAGCGATTGGAGAAACAGGTTTGGACTTCTTTCGTGATTTTGCATCGCGTAAAGCTCAAATAGCATCATTCGAAGCTCATATTGAAATTGCCATGGAAACGAAGTTACCAATGTTTCTTCACGAGCGAGAAGCTCACGAAACTTTCCTTGAAATTCTGAAGGCATATAGAGGAGAACTATCAAAAATTGTCGTACACTGCTTTACTGGTCAGAGGAATGTACTTCATAAATACTTAGAACTTGATTGTCATATTGGCTTTACGGGCTGGATTTGTGATGAGCGTCGCGGTACTCATCTATTACCAATTATTAAAGATGTGCCGTTAAACCGCATAATGATCGAAACTGATGCTCCTTACCTATTGCCTCGAAATGTAAAGCCAAAGCCGAAATCTCGTCGAAATGAACCGAGATATCTACCAGTAGTATGCCAAACGGCTGCTGATGCAATCGGTATAAGTTTTCAAGCGCTTGCAGAACATACCTCAAGAAATGCTCAGTTATTCTTTGACCTTAATTAGAGAAAGTATCTGGATATTAAAATTTATAAAACTGCGGGTTGCCATCTTTGTGATGACGCACTTGCAATGTTACAGCTGCTCAGAAGATCTGAGCCAAAACTAAGGATTACAGAAGTGGATGTAGCCGATTCAAATTACCTCGTAGAACTGTATGGCGAGAAAATACCAGTAGTGCAACTAGGGCAACACGAGCTTTTTTGGCCTTTCAGTCTCGAGGAATTAGAGACATTCATCCACACTCAAAATAATTGATTTATCACTTCAAAAAAAGCAGATCTCAACATTAAATAATTTCTGTGTAGACCCTGTAGTCTTATTGGCGAAATTTACAGTAAAAAAAAATCCATATATTGAATATCATAGCCTTAGCTATCTTCGGTAGCTGCGGATACCATAAAAGGGTAATACAATTTTGACTTCATCTAATCATATCAACTTAGTTATCCCTAATTTAGGAGACACATGATTTCTTTTTTAAAGGACTACCCACCAAAGCAGTCAAGAAAGATCGCAGTAATCTGTGGCGGGAGATCAGCGGAAAGCGAAGTATCCAGGATAAGTGGCCAAGGTGTTATGGATGCCCTCAAACGGAATTATAATCGGACCAAAAAATTCGAACTTGACGAAACCCTTGCTGGGAACCTAGAAAAGTTTCATCCAGATGTCGTATTTCCAGTGTTGCATGGGCCTCCTGGTGAGGACGGTACTTTCCAAGGTTTTTTGGAAGTACTAGGTTATAAGTATGTTGGGAGTGAGGTTCACTCTAGCAGCTTCGCAATGGACAAGATTATCGCTAAACAAATCTTTATAAGTAAAGACTTACCAGTCGCAAAAGATATTGTGATCGAAAGCGATTGCTCTATTGATCAAGCTGTAAGTAAAATCTTAGGTTCACTTGGAACAAATGTTGTTATCAAACCTGCTCGGCAAGGTAGTGCCCTAGGAGTTGTGCTTGCCAATAATGAAAAAGATATTGAACAGGGGGTTCTTGATGCTTTCAGTTTCGATAAAAGATTATTGATTGAACAGAGAATTCAGGGAAAAGAGATAACTGTTGGAGTCATTGATACAGACCAAGGAGAGATAGCGTTGCCAGTGGTAGAAGTTACTACGCCGAAAGACAAGTGGTATGATTTTCAACATCGTTACACAGCCGGTCTAAGCAAACATATAGTCCCTGCTAATCTAAAGTCTTCACAAACAAAAAGATTGCAAGATATCGCTTTACAAGCGCACCAGGCTCTCGACTGCCGAGATCTCTCTAGAGCTGATTTCATTGTACCCGATGACAATTCTGAATATCTACTTGAGGTAAACACTCTTCCAGGAATGACACCAACCAGTTTATACCCTGACGGAGCAGAAGCTTTCGGTATCAATTTCATAGAACTGGTTACTTACCTAACTGAACGCGCCGCTCGCAGATAAGGAGATAGCCCGTAAAGCGGGCTTCCTTAATCTTGAACTCTAAACACTATAGATCGTAGCCTCTTTCATTATGTTGATTAAGATCAAGCCCTTCAGTCTCTTCATCCTCTGTGACGCGCAAGCCAAGTGAAATATCTACGAGCTTGAGTATCACGAAGGTAACTACTGCACAGTATATTGCTGTAGCTACAACCCCAATGACCTGCACCTGTATCTGAGATCCCACGGATCCTAGGTTCAAACCTTGACCACTCAAAACGCCGATAGTAGAAGCACCAAAAAAACCAGCGAGAATCGTGCCAAGCGCCCCGCCCACACCGTGGACAGGAAAAACGTCGAGAGAATCATCGATGTGAAGTTTATTCTTAAGGTAGAGAGTCAAATTAAAACAGACGAAACCTGCTGCGACACCTATTATAAGCCCACCAACAGGACCAACAAAACCCGATGCCGGGGTGATTGAGCCAAGTCCTGCGACCATGCCAGTTACCGCACCCAAAGCGCTGGGCTTACCAAATCTACTCCACTCGCAGGCCATCCAAGTTAACGCACCCGCTGCAGCAGAAATATGAGTGACTAACATAGCCATTCCCGCATCACCATTTGCCGCAAGAGCACTGCCCGCATTAAAGCCAAACCAACCTACCCAAAGCATTCCTGCCCCGGTTATAGCCATTGTCATATTGTGTGGCGGCATTGGAGTTTCTGGGAAGCCCTTCCTTCTGCCCATTACCAGGGCTGCAACCAGTGCAGCCACTCCTGCATTGACATGAACAACGGTTCCTCCCGCAAAATCCATCAGACCCATCTCTGAGAGCCAGCCTCCACCCCATACCCAATGGGTAACGGGGGCATAAACCGCAAGAGACCAGAAAATAGAGAATACAAGCATGGAAGAAAACCTTATTCTTTCTGCAAAACCGCCTACTATTAATGCTGACGTGATAATGGCAAAGGTTAACTGGAACATAGCAAAAACGCTCTCCGGTATATCTCCAGCCAATGTATCTTCCCGAATATTTGTCATAAACATGTTGTCAAGACCACCAACGAACCAACTGCCTTCAGAAAATGCGAGGGAGTAACCAACGAACAGCCAGACTATGGATATAACGCAGGTGATTGCGAAGCATTGCATGAGAACACTTAAGACATTCTTAACGCGAACAAGACCTGCGTAAAATAAAGAGAGCCCAGGTATCGTCATAAATAAAACTAAAGCGGTTGATGTCAGTATCCACGATGTGCTTGCTGTATTCAGAAGATTTTCAGCTAAAACAAAACAGCTAAATAGCATACCTGAGACGCCGGTTATAAATGTTATAAATTTGTTCATGAAGCGCTCCCCCATAGGACTACGAAGTTATAACAATCAACGATAGACTCCAATTACCTATCACTAGGCATATAGCTCTTTAAGCATTTAAAGTGGACTTTATGCCAAAGTTTCTTTTAATTGCAGATTAACGGCACCTAGAACAGCATTTAGCGCCATCGCACAAGCCCCCCTTTTGTTGATTCGTCGATTCAACGCACTATAATAGCCACTTTAAGTTTAATTCGCTCAATATTTGTGCATTAATATTTGTATCGTTTCCCACCCTCGCTAAAGCTACAATTCAAAGTCTAGTTTCTTAGCTTTGATCTATTTTCGTATCGTATAATTAAGTCAGATATGGGTAATTCGTCAAAACGGACACGTTTTTACTTCTGAAGGGAACCTAGGATTAATCAGGATGTCTATAATTTTCTCTTGTATACGACTAAAACATAAATAATATTCTGAGACCTAGGTACTATTGATATGCACCCAATGGATAATGTTGTAGCTTTAAAAAACTGGTTATCTCGTCAGATTATTGGACAGGAAAAGCTGGTAGATAGATTGCTGATGGCATTACTGGCCAATGGTCACTTACTAGTGGAGGGCGCCCCTGGACTTGCTAAAACAAAAGCAATTAAAACTTTGTCAGATGGAATAGAAGGTGACTTTCAGAGGATCCAATTTACTCCTGACCTTCTCCCCTCTGATATAACCGGGACTGAGATATATCGAGCTCAAGATGCTAGCTTCGAATTTCAGAAAGGGCCAATCTTCCACAATCTGATACTTGCAGATGAAATTAACCGGGCACCAGCAAAAGTTCAATCCGCTCTCCTCGAAGCCATGGGCGAGCGCCAAGTAAGCTTTGGTCGTCAAACATTTACGCTCCCAGAACTTTTTTTGGTAATGGCGACGCAAAACCCCGTTGAACAGGAGGGTACCTATCCTCTTCCTGAAGCTCAATTAGACCGGTTCCTGATGCATGTAAACATCGAGTACCCAGACGCACTTTCAGAAAGAAACATCCTGCAGCTAGTTCGAAATGAAGCTATCAATACCTCTGAACACGGATTTAGCGCGCCGCACCTTAGCCAAAAAAGTATTTTTACGGCACGTAAGGACATACTCAATCTCCATATGGCATCTGGAGTGGAAGAATATATTGTGCAACTTACTATGGCGACCAGGAATCCTGGCACCTATGGAGACGATTTGGGCTCTTGGATAGATTATGGAGTTTCTCCTCGAGGGACTATCGCGCTCGATCTCTGCGCACGTTGTAACGCTTTTTTACTCGGCAGGGACTTTGTGAGCCCTGATGACGTGCACGCAGTGCTCCACGACTGTTTCCGTCACAGACTCATTATCAGCTTTGAAGCTGAAGCAGCAGGAATAACCAGCGACCAGGCTCTAGATGCCATTTTAGAGCGTGTTGCGACTATTTAATGTCACTCTTATCCGATGGCAACGCAACCCAAATCTCCCAACCAATCAGTGAAAGCAGAAAGCACTATTAACATAGAGGATATTGGCAACCTATGTGGGGGAGCTTATACCAATCTAAGTGATTTAATCCGAATGCGTTACGCGGCTAGGCGTTTAAAATATTTCAAATCGCACGCGAAATTTAATCCACTACCTGGACTAATAGCTTCAAAGTCTCGTGGTCGAGGAATTGATTTTTCGGAAGTCAGAATATATCAACCTGGTGATGATATTCGTTCCATCGACTGGAAAGTTACAGCAAGAACCCGGCAACCTCATACAAAGCTATTTCACGAAGATAAGGAACGTCCCTTCTACATTTTAGTAGATCAATCAACCTCAATGTTTTTTGGGTCAGTGTATGCTTTTAAATCCGTACTTGCAGCAGAGTGTGCCGCTCTCTTTTCCTGGGATGCGCTCCACCGAGGCGATCGCGTTGGAGGGATTATATTTTCCGAGGAATCTTCTACGGAGCTTCGTGCGCGCCGGGGCAAGTCCTCTACATTACGATTTCTGTATGAGCTAAACAAGTGCAACAGGAGTTTATCTAGAAAAACATTGAAAAAAAATCAGTCCCATCTAAGCGACGCTCTTAGTCAACTTCGAAGAATCGTAAAACACGATAGTACAATATTAATAATTTCTGATTTCTGCTCACTTGAGGAGCAGGCAACAATCCATCTTCGACAACTAATGCAGTTCAGCCAAGTTATTGGGCTTCACATCTCAGACCCTCTTGAGAAAGAATTACCAGAGCCTGACTTTTATACTGTCACCAATGGTATTTCAAAATCCCGAATCAATACCTCATCAAAAAAATATCGGGAGCACTACGCTCAACTTTTTGAAAGGCGTCTGAATAAAGTTAAATTTGAATTTGCGAGAACAAGATCACCCATAGTCGAGCTATCGACTGAACAGAAACACGTAAGTGAAATCGCTGCTGCACTTAGCGAGATTAGCCAGTCCTAACAAGGGCAGAGAAAGGAAAATAACACTTTTCATGATTATTTTAAAAGCTATCTTTGGGCAGAACGACTAATGAACCCTTTAGATGAACTAAGGGATATACACCTCCCTAATATGACAGGTATTTGGCCCCCTGCAATTGGTTGGTGGTTTCTTGTTATTTGTACCTCCATCATTGTGTCGCTGATGGTTTTTTGGGCCTACAACTTCTGGAGAAATAACCGTTACCGACGCGAGGCTTTGCGGGAGCTCAACCAATTACTCACAGACTATGGTCGAGAAAGATGCGCCATTCTTTACATTAGTAGGCTGCAACTTTTGCTAAAACGAATTGCACTAACATGCTACCAACGTTCTGATGTTGCCAACTTGACTGGTGAAGCGTGGGTTGCATTTCTCGACCAAACATCGAGAAGTCAGGATTTCGTGATGGGAGAAGGACAAGTACTAATCGATGGACAGTACAGTAAAGACCCGAAATTTGATGTCAAGGAATTACATAAGTGCAGTATAAAATGGATCAAACGGCATCGAAAGGAACTCTATAGATGATTAATTTTCTCTGGCCTTGGGCTTTACTTGCGTTGCCCTTACCCATAATCGTTTATTATCTCGTAACACCAGCGTCTCGTGAAGAGACTGCTTTGTTCGTGCCATTTTTCTCATTGATTTCCCACTACTCAGAGGATAGTTCAGGAAACCTTCGCTCTACATTTCTCCGAAGATTACTTTTAATTTTCATTTGGCTTTTTCTTGTGCTCGCGGGAACTCGACCAGAATATATTGGTGATCCCATCGAATTGCCAACGAGTGGAAGAGATCTTCTTTTAGCAGTGGATGTATCTGGATCAATGGGCTATGAAGATATGGAAGTCCGTGGCATTAACACGACGAGACTAACCACAGTTAAGTACGTCTTGGGTGACTTTATAGCCCGTCGAAAAGGAGATCGACTTGGGCTTATTTTATTCGGAAGTAATGCCTACTTACAGACACCATTGACCTTTGATCGCGTTACAATTCGAGCACTCTTGGAAGAAAGCTCGGTGGGTATAGCTGGTCAGAAAACTGCAATAGGAGACGCGATTGGACTTGCGGTAAAACGGCTTAAAGACCGAACTGCAGACGACCGAGTGCTCATTCTTTTAACTGATGGCGTCAATACAGCCGGCGAGATTGAACCGATACAGGCTGCAAAACTCGCTGCTAGTGAGGGTATTCGGATTTATACCATAGGCTTTGGTGCCGATGAAATGACAGTTCCAGGGTTTTTTTCCGCTCGAAAAATAAATCCCTCGGCTGACTTAGATAGCGAAACTCTATCCTCGATTGCGCGGACCACAGGTGGCATATTCCAACGGGCCAAAAGCAGCGATGAACTCAGGGAGATTTATGAAGCTATTGACGCGCTTGAGCCAATAGAACAAGACCCTGAAATCTATCGACCTACAAAGGCTCTTTACTACTGGCCATTATCAGTAGCAATAATAGTTAGCGTTTTATTCACAATAGCACATCCTGCCCTGATTACTGGAACCACACATCACTTAAAATATCTCGCAACAAGAAGAAGAGATAGCGCAACAGGCCCGAGACGATGATCAATCAGGTTATCACAAACTTCCATTTTCTAAGGCCAGAGTGGTTCTTTGCGATAATTCCTGCAATCTTTGTTTACGTCTTGCTCAAGTATACGATTGGTAATAACAGTAATTGGTTAAAAACAATTAATCCATTACTCCTGCCTTATCTGATCGATGAAAAAAAGAGGGAAGTAGTTCGGAACCCTCTCTCCTTAATATTACTTGGCTGGTGCCTCGCTATTACTTCTCTCGCGGGCCCTGTCTGGAAAAAGACAGACCGTCCCGTTCATGAACGAGAAGATGCATTGGTTATTGTATTTGACCTCACTAAATCCATGTACGCGGTCGACGTTAGCCCCAATCGCTTAACCAGAGCACAACGAAAACTCCAAGATCTTTTAATTGAAAGAGAGGAGGGAGTAACTGGACTCATTGTTTTTGCTGGCGATGCTCATGTGGTCTCTCCGCTTACGGATGATAATGCCACCATTATTTCAATGATCCCTGCAATTACCCCAACTATAATGCCAGGGCAAGGAAGCCAGTTAACTAGCGGTCTCGAAAAGGCTATAGCTTTATTTAAAGACGCCAATGTTAATTCTGGCAGGATCCTCATTATTACTGATGAAATCCGTGATATTGCTAACGCTCAGCGAGTCGCTAATGAGCATCGTTTATCTTTTCCAATATCGGTGATGTCGGTTGGCACACAATCTGGCGCAGCCATTCCTCTTGGTCCGGACGGATCTGAAACCGGATTCCTAAAGGATGAAAATGGTAACCTAGTAATTCCTAAAGTCGACATAGAGCGACTTAAGGAATTCGCTGATACATCAGGTGGTAGATTTTCTCGTATGACACTCACAGACGAGGATCTTGACTACCTGCTTAGTCCTGAGTCACTCACGGATCAAACAGTGTTTCGAGAGATTGATCGGACATTTGATTCATGGGAAGAAGAAGGTCCGTGGCTTCTTTTACTTCTTCTGCCTCTAGCCAGCTTGGCCTTCCGAAAGAATTGGCTCTGGGCTGTTCTAATTCTATCCATAGTGCCACTCCCAAAAACATACGCTATGGGGTGGATTGATTTGTGGCAAACAAAAGATCAACAAGGGTTCCAAGCATTACAACAAGGAGATGCTGAAAGAGCTTCATCCTTGTTTGAAGATCGTGACTGGAAAGCATCAGCTCTTTATCGCAACGGACAATATGAAGATGCAGCGTCCCAATTTTCAGAAATTTCCACGTCAGATGGTAAGTACAATCTCGGAAATACACTCGCAAAACAAGGGAGGCTTCAGGAAGCCGTGAATGCTTATGCAGAAGCTCTTAAATTGGACAACAATAATGAGGATGCCACTTTCAACAAAAATTTGGTAGAGAATGAGTTGAAAAAGCGTCAGCAGGACCAGCAGAACCAGAGCCAAAACGAGGACCAGGACCAGCAGAACCAGCAGAACCAGAGCCAAAACGAGGACCAGGACCAGCAGAACCAGCAGAACCAGAGCCAAAACGAGGACCAAGACCAAGAC
>MDTB01043442.1_pt1 | contig 10096 bp, 19 predicted proteins | sample 811161 | NCBI WGS metagenome assembly MDTB01 (sample SAMN05326650, study PRJNA326480) | marine metagenome | isolation source: seawater | place: Mediterranean Sea | collected 2009
AGTTTCTAGTATCATCTTGACGACATGTTTGTCGCAGTGTTGTTTTGCCGCAAGGGTAGGATGCGGATGCAGAGCAAAGATATTCATGTATTATCGCCCTCTGTATATGTTGCAGTCTTTTGCATATCAAATACACCTTTCTGTTTTTTTGGTGGTGCGTTTTTATCTTTTACTATCTCACCAAGTCTATAAGTTTTTATCCTTTTATCTTGTAGTGTAAAAATAGAACAAGCAACAATAGCCATAGCCAATGGTGCCAGTATTAATATATATCCTTGCATTTCTTCTACACCCATAATCTATTCATCCTGAGAGATATCTATACTCTCTTCAAAATTTTTTCTGGCTTCTTTTATCTCTCTTTTTCGTTTTTCTAATCTCATAGAAATATCAGTCCAGGCAATCCCTCCACAGATACCCATGATAATAACGATAATAAGATAATCTAGTAATACTCCAATCATTATATAATTCTAACCTAAAAAAACTTAAATGTCAAGGGAAGATATATATGCTTGTATATCCTCCATATCCTGCGTGGATAGATTTGCTGCCTGTCCCCACATAAGTGCTGACTGTGCACCTCTAGTTTCACCATTTTTATACTGCTGTAGCATAGCAACGATAGAAGTAGAACCAGATAACTTCGGTCCTATACCACCCTCGCCATTAGCACCATGACACATATTACAGTTCACATATAACTTACCACCTCTATCAGCTGGTGATTCTTGTTGCATCGCTACTCGCTTTGCTTCAAGTTGTTCAGTGAATGTACCATATTTCTCATGGTATTTTATAAGACATGCACCAGTACAACTATGTACATCTGTGTACCCTTTTACATCAGCATTAGCATATGCTAAATTTAATATCCAAAATAATCCTAGACATCCGACTAGGAAAGCAGTAATCATTTCTCTCATTTTATCCTATGGGGTTATACTCTCCCATCCGAGTTGTTTAATTTCAGGATCTACTTTAGTCATAATATTAAGTAAATCTTGTTTTTCTAACTTATATACTTCCCAGAATTTAGGGTCGTGTTCCCTAATAGATTCTGTATTATGTATTAAGTCAAAAACTTTTATAGTCTGCACTTCTTTACTACCCTGACCAATATGGTCACGATCTATTGCTTTACGAGTAGCACGATTTCCATCCTCTGGTTTAGATATGTCAGTCAAACCTCTAACTAAATCTGACACTTCTTTACCAAAAAACTTTTCTATTTCTTCGTGTGTTGCTTCAGTATCTTCTACAGTATCGTGTAGAAGTGCAGCCATGTACATCTCTTCAGTAGTATCTTTATAATTGAGTCTTAATAACTCAGCTACTGCTGAAGGATGTACTATGTATGGCTCACCAGTGTACTTTCTCACTTGACCCATGTGTGCTTTTTCAGCATAAGTACCTGCGTCCATAATTCTTGGGGAGAATATTCCTTTGGTTGTATTAGGATCTAATTTAACTAGCACGAGCCATCTCTTGTAAGTGTCTATCTGCGATAACTTTCTGTAATAAAGTGAGAGTATCAAGAACATTTTTATGTCCGATACCAACACCACCATTTTCATTAAAGTAGTGAACACAAGTAAGTTGGTCATCAATTAAGATGTCACCATCAGAACCATAAGTTCCTTTCTCTGTTCTACCTTTCACGAAATTAGTTTTTAAGTCACCCATACCATTATCGAGCAACCATACTCTTTTTTGTTTGCAACTTTCTGCGAACTGGTCATCATATAATGTATGAACACTTGACAAGATTTGTACTTCATAGTTGTGCTTGTCAGCTATCTGTCTTACAGAATCGACTAACTCATCCATGTTTACCATTCTAGGAAGTTTGGTAAATAATTTACCATGCATTACTTCATCACGAAACTCTTCGTATATAAAAGAGTGTCTTCCATTTCTAAAATAATAATCATCGAAGTTGGCTAGTACACCATCCATATCTAGATATATTATGCGTTTTTCTTTATTCATACAGTAATTCTACTATAAAATACAGCAAAAGTCAAGGACTTTCTCAAATTAAATAGTCAATAAAATCAATCGGTTATGAACTTTTTTAAATCTGGTCTACTAAAATTCTTTGATTTTAGCACTTTTCCAGTGTCTGGATCCTTTTTTGTGGGGAATTTAGAGTAGTTCGAACGACCTACTTCGGCGAAAGCACTAGTTAAATCCCAGCCTTTCGTGTGTGCATACCCAGCAGCAACCCATATTAAGTCACATACTGCGTCTAACTGTTCTACCTCGTCTTTGTTTTGAAATGCTTCTTTAAATTCTTCGTATTCTTCTGTAATTAAATTAGCATATAATGCTGAGTTTGGATTTTTTAGCTGGTCAGCTATATCCATCCATTCTTTTACCATTTCAAATGGTTTTTTATTTTCAAATAATTTACTTATCCCATCCATCGAACATCTCCTTCGGGACTCCTGCTTCTTCCCAATCTTTTAGTTTGCGTTTAGGCACTCTTTTTCGTTGCCCATTTTCTAATACTTCGTCAGTGTATAAATTTTCTCCAGGCACAGCTTTCGTTTCCATAGTAGAACGAGTCTCTTGGTCATACATATCAGCTAACCTATCGTATGCCATTTTTAAGTTTTTTACTTCTTCTTCTAGTTCTTTAATCCTTTTCTTATCGTTAGGATTATCAAACATCTCTAGTTGTTCTTCAGACATTTACTTCTATAACCTGTGACATACACTTACCACCGAAACCGAATGAGTTATTTAACATCGTACGAGTACGAAGTTGATTAGAATAAATTTCATTCTCTCTTACTAATGTGCCATGTACATCTATTGACGAATCTTTTAAATTTTGTATATGCGGAACCCATCCTTGTCTCATACTTTCAATAGCATAACAACCTTCTAATATTCCAGACGCAGCAAGTGTGTGACCGATTTTACTTTTCGGTGCCCACATTTTAGTTCCTGGCATTATTTCAGATACTGCTTCGTACTCAATAGGATCTCCTGCTACTGTACTTGTACCATGTGTACATACATAATCAACTTTATCTAAACCAGCATGCGTTAGAGCATCTTTCATAGAAGTACGAGTACCAGTTCCTTCTGGGTTTACCATATCAACTGCGTCAGATGCCATACCTGCTTTATGTAGTTTAGCATAAGATGTAGAACCAAACTCTTTCATCTTTTCTTCTGATTGTAATATCATACAAGCACCACCATCACCCATTAAGAAACCTTGTCGTCTATCATCGAATGGTAAAGACCAGTTTGATAATGCTCCTAAGCAAGCAAAGTATTTAATACCCATAGGGAAGTTAGCACAATCACCTGCTGTACAAATTACATAATCATATTCATCTACGAGTCTCATAGCATAATCAATATTAACCATACCAGTAGCACAAGATGCGAATGTTGCAGTTGAGAGACCTTTGAACCCATAGTAAGAAGTAATATGCATACATCCCATATCAGGAATTCTATTTACTGCTCTACGAGCATTACCTCTTTTCATGTACTTAATATATTCAAAGTACACATCGATTCCTTCAGTATCATTTGAAACTGTACTAGCAAGACATGCTACATTAGGTTTGCGTTCTAAACCTGCCATCTGCATAGCTTGTTCAGTTGTACTACTCATCATCTTCTGAGCATTCGTCATACTTCGCCACATCTTTTTATCAAATCCTTCAGGCATAACTATACGATTTTCATCGTGCATAGCACCACGATAGATAGTAAGGTGGAAAATTTCTTCTACTTGTTTTTTCATGCCAGGAATTTCACGAGAGTAATCATTCTCGTCTAGCATTCTTTCAAAACATTCGGTGGGACTTATGCCGAGAGCATCGGACATACCATAACCAACTACATGTACAGGTTTCATATTATAACTCCATAATAATTTTATCGTCTTCTTCTTTAGTCTCTTCTTCTAATATATATTTAGTCTCACAAAAAAACTCAAAACTTCTTAACCTACTAGGACCAAAAACTTTATCATCAACAACTCGATGCATTTCAAGTAATCCATCTACAAGTTCTACCTTATTTAAAAATACATATTCTTGACACTCGGTTATAGTATTAAACTTCATCTCAGTAAAATCAGTTTGAGCTGTAGTTCCGATTCCTTCATACCATAACATGGCAGTCAAGATTACGATTACTTTCATTTAGGATACTTTCTATAATACTCGTCGTCTATGTTCATTAAACTTTGTGATACATTCCCGATAACATATCGGAAACCTACTTCTCTCTTCTCTGAAAAATCATCATATCCTAATCCTTGGTCAGCTAATAACTTTCCAGGAGGAGCTCCTTTTTCTAATAATCTTTCTGATAGATAAATATCTTCTGCGTCTTCCCAAGACATTGCTCTACGATTATCATTAGGATCGGGAAACAATTTTTCTTTTAGTTGTTCAAAATTAAATACAGTTTCAGGAACTGCTTCATTAGTTTCTTTATTATATAGGCAAGTAAATTGATTCTCTAATCTACTACCATATTTTTTAGTAGCATCATCTCTTTCTAAATCAGCATAGCCAAACCTTTGTAATGTTTTTGATAGTTTTTTAAATCCTTCAAAGACTCCTTTTCTATTCATAAACTCTATAGATATAGCGATACGAGGTTTATCAGAAGTATGCCATACTGAATGTGGTTGCCCTACATTAATTAATCCAGGATATGACATCTGAAAACTTAGTTCTTCTTTTAAGTTTCCTCGCCATCCTGGCAATCTTTTTTCTCTAGGAATTACATATGTTAAATCTTTAGTTGGGTCACCTGATACATTACACATATCAGAAGTCCATTCTTCTGCTTCACTTGCGTCCCAGTAAGTCATAATAGATGACTCTTCTTCATCAGGTTGCCATGGTTCATATATTCCTGGACTTACTTCTTCGAATGCCCAAGTCACTCTTCCCCAATCTGGGATACTAGGACTATCAACATGGGGACTCATTCTATAATTAGGGTGGGCACGAAATATACTACAACCATATGGCATAAGCATCATATCTCGCCACTGCTTCATCATCTCTATACGAAACCAACTATTCCTTACACATATATTACCTCGTGCTGGATTCGCTCTTAAAGGCTCTAATATAGAGAATAAATCCTCATTCGTAATAGGTCTTTCAAGTGTGTCCTTTAATGACATATAGTAAGGTTCAACTAACATCTCTGCTCCATCCAAACTCTCCGTCTTCTTTTACCCATGCTTTAATTGGTGATGGGTTATCTTCTTTTACAAAGTGATGACCCATTCTTTTTTCAATCGCTTTCCAATCATCTATTCTAGCACCAGTTCTTTTATCTCTAAAGTCTATAGAAATAGTATAAGTTTCTTCTTCCCCATCGTATATCATACTATGAGCACAGTCAGGTCCAGATACACATACGATAGAACAATCACCCAGCTGAGTATCAAAATGTTTTTTAACCTTTGGTCGTGTCTCATCATCAAACTCAATTAAACTCATTGCGTCAGTATGTGGCATCTTAGGATGATTAACTCTATCTCTTCTTAACATATTACAATCACGAGGATCCCAGAAAGCCATAGACTTGTCTTCGTTCTCTTTTAAGTTTACTGGAAAGTTTAATCGCCAATAATAATTAATATTATAATCTGCGTAATCTATATGTGGTCTGAGTGAATATCCTGGAGGGGAAACAAATATAGTTCCTACGAGTGCTGGAGCCATCATGTTTCTATCTAACCATTTTATAAATTCTGGTGAGAAGTCTCTATTATGTATCCATAAATTTGCTACGAATCCATAAGCACCATAAGAGTATGATGTCTTATCTGTGTACCAAATCTCTGGTATTACTTTTCGCTTTGCCCAATCACCATCTTCTTGATTATATCTTGCTATCTGTTTAGCAAGTTCTGCGTCAGTTAATGGGAATGGAACATCTTTCAATGCTACATGATATGGTGGTCTAAACATTACTTTTTCTTAGTTGTCTTTGGTTTCTTTTTTTGAAATCCATGCTTTTTTCGTACATAATCTTTTGTGTCTTGCCAAATATGTTCTAGATAAAATTCTTCGTCAGCGAAGAAGTTATGGAATTTAACCATAACTGCACCTGTCCAGTTATAAAACCTCTTAAAGATTTTACCTTGGATTCTTTTTAGGGCACTCCCTCGTGGCATTACCCAACCTAAAATGAAAGCTATTGATGAAAATGTTAGTGTTATGATATATTCTATTAAATAAGTTTCGACATTATAGTCCATTATGTTTCCTTTCATAAAACAAATGGTAGTTTTTTGTTAAGCAGAAACTACCAAAACTGCGTCGAAGTGACCCATCGGCTCGGGGAGTTTGTCTACACGATAGTAGCAACTCACATAGTTAAGGTACTTGCTTGCTCTCTCTGATCTGTGTACCACTATGCACTTCGCAATCTCTTGAACATTATATATTTCTATTTATACTTAATGCTCCAACCTTTTCTAATAATATGATAAAATATTGTGTCGGATCGTTTAATCCTTTACCAAAACTGTAATCTTTAGGATAAGAATGATGGTAGTCGTGACTTCCTTCACCCCAGTTTATAAAACTTAGATACCATGGAACATTTCTAATATGACCTTTTCCTCTTTTATCACTATGTTGCCATGCGTTAGTTATACCCATAGACCATTGGCCAAGAGCCACTCCTGCGAAACCTGCCCAAGCGAACTCTAGTCCCCAAGTTTGTAGCCATACAGCAGGACCATCGTATGTAAATATATTCATCATATAATATCCGAGTTCTCCGAAGCCATATATGGTAGTCCCATATGCTACAGTGACTGCCCATATAAAAATAGTAAAGAATATAAATGGGAAGAAACTATTATCGTGATACCATCTTGGTGTTTCTAATCTTAGTAATCCTCGAGTAAATCTTAGTGGTACATTTTCAAATGGTACATCCCATCTATGAGTTAAAGATCTTAAAAAACCAATCTGATGTGGACTGTGCGGATCCTTTTCTTCGTCTAGATATACATGATGCATTCTGTGAACCACTGCCCATGCGAGTGGACTTCCGATGTTGCTTAGAATACAAAGTGAGCAACACAAGTGCTCGAGCCATTTCCATTTTAATGTAATACTGTTATGTGACAGTCCTCTATGTGCATATATTGTTATAGCCATTGCTCCGAAAAACCACCATGCGAGTACATAGGGAATCAGACTCCATTTACCAAATACAATAATTCCTAGCAGACATAACTGGGTAAACCACCAGTATCTGATACGAAACTTTAATGTATAAGTGGTTAAGTGTTGCTCTCTAAAATTACTGAGCCAATCACGCAACCTTTGAAATCCGATATTGAACAATGTATGTTTACTCCTTTTAATTTTTCAGCCATCTCTTCACTTGGAACCAAGTTAGGAAATATGTACGAAAACATTCTGGCTTCCTTCATACCAACGATAGGATGTTGTCTAGCTTTTACAAATGCTTCTTTTAACACCCACACCTTTGCTAGATAATTACATTTCTGTCTATCTAACAGTCCATTATATATTTCTAATTCTTTTTCTGATAAAATAGTTTGTGACCATTTATCTCTTCTTCTCGCAAATCTAGTTTCGAGAACCATATCTATGCCATGACCTAATATCATACACTATTCTCATAATGTTTAATTAGCATTTCTTTCTTCTCTTCGGCAGCAGCAATCTTTTCTAGTTGCTTATCAATCTCAACCATAATTTCAGAGTGCTCTCCGATACCTACTGGACTTGCTAAGTACACTTGCATATTAGCATTCGCTGTAGCGATGTCACCATCATACTTCTTAATTAATGCTTCCTTAATTAAATTTCTCATCTCTCCTCCAAGATTGCCAGTTCTCCTTTTTCAGGATCTACTGGATATTTTATTTCATCTATCATCTTGGTATCCATCTTTTCAGTTTCATGGATATCCCAAGCGACTCCTCTTACACCAGTCTGGAAGAATCCAGGTTTACTGCTATCTTCAAGTACGATCTGGCAATATACTTTATGCTCTTCTATACTTGCCTGATTGGCATATGTTTCTGGTGGTGGTCTATTACCATCCTTATCTTCTTCGAAGTGTAATTGCCTTTGTACATCAAGTTGGTATATAACATGATTTACAAAGTATCTTATAATTCCTTCGTCGAATAACTCATCAACTTTATCAATGGAAGTATTCATAACAAATCCATTTAGTTGCATTTTAATCTTTTGGTCTTTAAGTGTTGACCATTTTCTATTTACTACATTAGATGTCATCTATACTCGGTGCTCCTATAATATTATATCCGCAATCTACATAATGTGTTTCACCTGTAACACCTGAAGATAAATCAGATAGGAAGTAATACGCACTTCCTGCTAAATCCTCTAGAGTGATATTTCTTTTCATAGGGTTCACTCCTTCTGCCCATTTAAGCATTCCCTTACTACCTTTTACAGCCATAGCACTTGATGTTTTAATTACACCTGCTGATATACAATTTATTCTTACACCTTTTTCAGCACAGTCTTTAGCCAAATATCTAGTGGTAGATTCTAATCCTGCTTTTACTACACCCATTACATTATAGTTATCGTAAACTCTTCGAGCACCATCATAACTTAATGTAAGATATGAGCCACCCTCGTTCATATTTTCTAAACTATTTCTTACTACATCAATCAGTGAGTAGCAACCAACTTCTAAACTTTCTAAAAAGTTATCTCTACTTATATCCATCATCTTACCATCTAACTCTCTAAAGTCAGTCATACTCATTGCGTGTACAACATAATCAATCTTAGGATAATGTTGTTTTACTTCTACAAAAGCATTTCTTACATCCATCGACTTTGATACATCACACTTAATAGTATGAGCCATCGGCGATAGTCTAGTAATTCTTTTCTTTATGGAATCGTTAGGATAGGTAAAGATACAAGTGTATCCATTATCTATTAACTTGTTAGCGATGCCCCAAGCTATGGAGCGATCGTTCGCTACACCCATAACAACAGCTACTTTCATGTTCTGTGGTTGTTTACCTTTACAGTGATATCGGTTGCGTTTAACTTTTCAATGTTAGGGTAAGTACATTCCCAATCATCTCTACTCCATTTATCAGTAGCCGAATCATAAACATCAAACTGTACTTCGTCTATCTCAGCAGTTAAATCTTTTCTATATGAAACTACTAATCGGTCTTCAGTACACACACGAACTTCACCATGATATGTTTTATCATTATCTAGATCTTTGAGTACAACTACTCTTTCTTCTAGTGGTTTTGCCATTTACTTTGCCTTCTTGATAAATTTACCATCAGGACCTCGTTTTTGTTTAGTACTCTGATGTGGTTTCTTAGCTTTCTCTTCAGCATCTTTCGCTTCCGCAATCATCTTATCAGCTTCTTTAGTATCAATCTCAACAATTTTACTTGCGAGTGCTGGAGTAATCTTAGGATATACTTTGTCCAGTCTTTGGTCTTTAATAGCCATTAGTATGTTTGCTTCTTCAGGAGATACACTTTCAAGCATTTCTATAAATAATCCTTCCCTCTTAATAGGTTTAAGATCTTCTCGCTTAAAGATATATCCTATGCGTCTTGCTTCGAGATACATATTTGTAGGAAACATTCCATCAGGTTCGTCAGCCTTTTTAAAAGGTGGATTTCCTTCTGGTAGAATCCATTTATTCGCAGGATTAAATGCTTCTTGAAATATAATCTTTACAAGTGCATCATCCTTATACTTTTCAACATCCCCAGTATCATTAATATCCTGTAGGATTTTATCTATAAATTTTTGAGCCATAATTAAAAGTCCTCAATTTCCTCTAATAATAAATTACAGCGATTAGTCATTAAGTAATTATATAATGACATTTTATCACCTTTTGCTTTATTATTTAGGTATTCGTCTAGAATAGCTTTTTCGTATTCTTCAGGAATCATCTGTAAGGATATACACCTTTCATTACGATCCCACCTATCTTCTTCTTCTTTAGTTCTACATGCTGCCTTTCCTAGACTATAAAACTCTTCAAGAATCTTCTTAGTGACAGGTTTCTGTCTTACCCCATC
>MDTB01095552.1_pt1 | contig 10096 bp, 10 predicted proteins | sample 811161 | NCBI WGS metagenome assembly MDTB01 (sample SAMN05326650, study PRJNA326480) | marine metagenome | isolation source: seawater | place: Mediterranean Sea | collected 2009
AAACTTTTAGAGACATATAATAAATTAGGCATTCCTTTAGATGAACAAAAAAGATTAAGCGGCGTAGCAGTTGATGCAGTTTTTGACTCTGTTTCTGTAGCGACGACCTTTAAAGGAGAACTGGATAAAAAAGGGATAATTTTTTGTCCTATTTCTGAAGCTATTCAGAAACATCCAGATTTAGTAAAAAAATATCTTGGGTCTGTTATTCCAATTAGTGATCATTATTTTGCAACGCTTAACTCAGCAGTATTTACAGATGGGTCTTTTGTTTATATTCCACCAAACACAAGATGCCCAATGGAGCTTTCTACCTATTTTAGAATAAACGCATCTGAAACAGGTCAATTCGAAAGAACCTTAATTATCGCAGACAAAGGTAGCTACGTAAGTTATTTAGAGGGTTGCACAGCCCCAATGAGAGACGAGAATCAATTACACGCAGCTAATGTGGAATTAGTTGCTTTAGATGACGCAGAAATAAAATATTCAACAGTTCAAAATTGGTATCCTGGAGACAAAAATGGAGTTGGCGGAATTTATAATTTTGTAACCAAGAGAGGCGCATGTAGAGGTAGAAATTCAAAAATTTCATGGACGCAAGTAGAGACTGGCTCCGCGATAACTTGGAAATACCCAAGTTGCATTTTACAAGGAGATAATTCTGTAGGTGAATTTTACTCAATTGCTATAACTAATAATCATCAGAAAGCAGACACTGGAACTAAAATGATTCACTTAGGTAAAAATACAAAGAGTAAAATAATTTCAAAAGGAATTTCTGCTGGCCAAGCTGATAATACATACAGAGGCCTTGTGGATATTGGAGTAAAGGCTAAAAATTCTAGAAATTATACTCAATGTGATTCACTATTGATGGGCAATAAATGCGGGGCGCATACCGTTCCGTATATAAAAAATAAAAACTCCTCCTCGACAATTGAACATGAAGCTACTACATCTAAAATCAATGAGGACCAATTATTTTATTGCAATCAAAGAGGACTAAACCAAGAAGAAGCAGTAAGTCTTATCGTCAATGGTTTCTGTAAAGAAGTACTACAGCAACTACCCATGGAATTTGCAGTTGAAGCACAAAAATTAGTTTCTATTAGTTTAGAAGGGAGCGTCGGATAATGCTTCAATTGCAAAATCTCAAGGCTTCAGTAAATGATAAGTCAATTTTAAATGGATTAAACTTAGAAATAAAATCTGGAGAGGTTCATGCTATCATGGGGCCAAACGGATCAGGAAAAAGTACCTTAGCAAATATTTTATCTGGTAAAAGTGGATACAATGTGAGTGGAAGCCTAAAATATGAGGGCAAAAATTTACAGGAAATCTCTATCGAAGAGCGCGCTCAAAAAGGAATCTTTTTAGCTTTTCAATATCCTTTAGAAATACCAGGCGTTAATACAACTAATTTTCTCAAAACTTCGTTAAATTCGATTAGAAAAGCTAAAGGTGAAAAAGAATTAGATACACTAAATCTTTTAAAATTAATTAAAGAAAAAGCCTCTGAATTGAACATTGATGAAAATTTTTTATCTAGGCAATTAAATGTAGGGTTCTCAGGAGGGGAGAAAAAGAAAAACGAAATACTTCAAATGAAACTGTTAGAACCAAAATTAGCGATCTTAGATGAAACAGACTCAGGTTTAGATATAGATGCATTAAGAATTGTCGCTGATGGGGTAAACTCTCACAAAAATAAGAACAATGCATTTCTAATTATTACGCACTATCAAAGACTACTCGATTATATTAAACCAGATTTTATTCATGTTTTGTCAAAAGGCAAAATTATTAAAACAGGATGTGCCGAATTAGGTCAAGAACTAGAGAAAACAGGTTATGAAAATTTGAAATAATGGAACAATTATTCAACATAGATTTTAAAAAAATAAATTTCTCGAATGATAAAGAGGCAGCAGATAGAAAAAAAAATTTTGAATTTTTTTTAAAAGAAGGTCTTCCAAATAAAAAAAATGAAAATTGGAAATTTTCCGATCTAAATTTTATAATTAGTAAGAATTTCAAGAATATCACAAATAACGATGAGTATAAATTTGACGAAAAAATTGAGTCAATTCATGATTTTGATCATAATAAAGTCATTCTTGTAAATGGATTATTGAAATCTTGCGAATTATATTTTGAGGAAAAAGACAAAGTAATAATTGAGTCTTTAAAACAACTTGAGAGCTTTCATCATCAGCCAAAAAATAATCTTGATTATCTTAATAAAGCTTTATCAATCGGCGGGTTTCACTTGAAAGTCCAACAAAACTACAAATGTAAAAAACCAATTATAGTTTATAATTATTTTACTGCAAACTTGAATAACAAGATTATAAATAACACAAATAAGATAGAAGCATACCAAAACTCCGAACTAACTTTAATTGAGTATAATATTGTTGAAAAAAGTAAATTTATTAAAAATACCTTTGAAAAAATTAATATCGATAAAGGTGCAGTGTTAAAAAATATTATTTTTCAAAAAACAAAATGCAATGGTTATTTTTATAAGAATATTTCTGGCACACAAGGTTTTAATTCGAGCTATCAAAATTTCATATTAAGTTCAGGACTTAAATTCAATAAAATTGAGATTGATATGAACTTGGAAAAAGAAAAAAGTAGTTGTCATATTTTATCTGGATTAAATTTAAGTAAAGGAGAACATCAGGAAATCAAAACTCAAATTAATCATTTGGCACCAAATTGTAAAAGTTACCAAAAAATTAAAAATGTTTTAGAAAGTGATAGTAAGGGAGTTTATCAAGGAAAAATATTCGTTAAAGATATTGCTCAAAAAACAGATGCATATCAACTAAGCAAAGCTTTAATTTTAAATGACCAAGCTGAATTCAATGCTAAGCCAGAGTTGGAAATTTATGCTGATGATGTTAAATGTTCTCATGGGTCTTCTTCTGGCAGTATAGACGAGGAAGCTATACATTATTTAATGACTAGAGGAATTGAATTAAGAGCAGCAAAAAAACTTTTTATAAAAGGTTTTCTTAATGAAATTTTTGAAAACATACTTGAAAAGAAAATCAGAACTTTTCTAGAAAAAAGTATAGCAGAACAGATTGATGAAATTCGATAATATAAAATCAAAATTTCCAATTTTTAAACAAAAGATCAAAGGTAAACCTTTAATTTACTTGGATAGCGCTAATTCATCGCAAAAACCAAAAGTAGTAATAGATGCGATGTCTAGATTTTATGAAACTGAATTTTCTAATGTAGGAAGAAGCGTACATACCTTAGCAGTTAAAGCAACAAACAAATTCGAGGAAACTAGAGATATAGTAAAATCTTATGTTAACGCCAAATATAGAGAGGAAATTATCTTTACAAAAGGAGCTACAGAGGCAATTAATTTAGTTGCAAGCACCTACGGAGAAAAATTTATTAAAGAGGGTGATGAAATTCTTGTGACTGAGTTAGAGCATCATTCAAATTATGTACCTTGGCATTATTTAAGAAAAAAAAAAGGAGCAGTAATTAAATTTGCATCTGTAGATGAAAATGGAGAAATAGATATCGATCAGTTCAAAAAAAAAATTACCGAAAAAACCAAGATGATTGCTCTTACTCATATTTCGAATGTGACAGGAACTATCATGCCTATAAAAAAGGTTACAGATTTAGCAAAATTAAAAAATATTCCGGTTTTAATTGACGGGACGCAGGGTGCACCTCACTCAGTTCTAGATGTACAAGATTTAGGTTGTGATTTTTATGCTATTTCTTGTCATAAAATGTATGGCCCTAATGGATTAGGTATTCTATATGCTAAAAAAAAATGGGTAGATGAATTACCACCTTATCAAGGAGGTGGAGGAATGATTAATGACGTAAAAAAGGATGAAATTACTTACGCAGACTCACCTAATAAATTTGAGGCAGGAACAATGCAAACTGCAGAGGTAGTAGCGTTTGCAAGATCAATAAAGTTTATTCAAGATTTTGGAATAAAAAATATTGAAAAACATGAAAGTCAAATTCTTGAGTATGGTTTAGAAAAATTAAGAAAAGACAATTCTGTCAAAATTATAGGTAATCCAAAAAATAGAGCATCTATAATTTCTTTCACAATAAAGGGAATTCATCCTCATGACATAGCTACAATTTTAGATGATGATGGTGTTGCAATTCGAGCTGGCCATCATTGTTGTCAAATTTTACATGATAAATTAGGTATTCCTGCTTCTGCAAGAGCTTCAATTGGAGTTTATAACAGCAAAGAGGATATTGATGTTCTAAGCGATTCAATTAAAAAATGTAAGAAAGTATTTCAGATTTAAATGGAGCTAAAAGAATTATATCAAGAAATTATTTTGGATCACGCGAAGAATCCTAGGAACAAGGGTAAATGTGAAGGATATAATCATGATGCTAAAGCACATAATCCTCTTTGCGGAGATAAAGTTCATATTTATTTAAAATTAGAAAAAGATAAGAATATTTCAAGTCTAAGTTTTGAAGGCGAGGGATGTGCTATATCTTTGGCATCAGCCTCAATTCTTACAGATATTTTAAAAGGTAGAGATTTACAATTTTCAAAAAAAGTAACTGACGATTTTTTAAATATGTTAAAAAATAAATCGAAAATTACTTTAAACAGCTTATCAGAAGATCAAATAACAACTATATCCTCTTTATCAGGAGTTCAGGAATTTCCAATGAGAGTCAAATGTGCTACTATGGCATGGCACACACTTCTATCGGCACTAGAAAAAAAAGGTTCAAAATGATGAATGAATTGAGAGAAAAAATTATTACTGAAATCAAAAAAATTTACGATCCAGAAATTCCAGTTAATATTTATGAATTGGGTTTAATATATAAAATCGAAGTAAATGAGGAAAATAAAGTGATTATTGAAATGACATTAACCTCACCGAATTGTCCTGTAGCTGAAAGTTTGCCAAACTCAGTTAAAGACAATATATTAAAGATTGAGGGGATTAATGATGTTGATCTAAAGTTAGTTTGGGATCCTCCATGGACAAAAGATAAAATGTCTGAAGCAGCAAAACTTGAATTAAATTTATGAACGAGCAAGTAATAAAACTTAGTGACAACGCGGCTGAAAGAATAAAACTTATAATGTCTAAAGCTGAACAGTCAGCGGTAGGTGTGAGAGTTGGTGTAAAATCAGGGGGATGCGCTGGCATGTCTTACGTAATGGAGTATGCGAAAGAAATAAAGCCTAATGAGGAAATAATAGAGGAAAAGGGAGTAAAAGTTTTTATAGATCCTAAAGCAATAATTTATTTGTTAGGGACAGAGATGGACTATAAGGAGGATAAATTTTCTTCTCAATTTGTTTTTAAAAATCCAAATGAAACTGAGCGATGTGGGTGCGGGGAGTCCTTTAAAATATAATTTCGATATTAATTAAATTAAATGAAGAGAGTTGCCAGTATAGAACTTTTGAGATTCATAAGCTCTCTGATGGTGATAATTTGGCATTATCAACAATTTTTTTTACCTTTTAATCCATTTTCAGAAAAAGAAATTTTAACAAACAACAGGTTAAATCAGCCGTTTTATGAATATTTAAATTTATTTTATAATTACGGCAACAAAGGCGTTGATTTTTTCTTTATTATATCTGGTTTTGTTTTTGCTTTTGTTTATCTCTCAAACAAAAATAAAACAAATTCAAAAATTTTTTTTGTAAATAGATTTGCAAGGCTTTATCCTTTACATTTTTTAACTTTAATTACCGTCTTTTTTTTACAATTTTATTCTAATGAGAATTTTAGCACTTATATAATTCATTTTTTAAATGACTCCTATCATTTTATATTAAATCTTTTATTTGTTTCCGGATGGGGCTTTGAAAAAGGTCTTTCTTTTAATGGTCCTATCTGGAGTGTTTCAATTGAAATAATTATTTATTTTATCTTTTTTATAATAATTTTGTGTTCACAAAATAATCAATTCTTGAAATCGGTCTTATTAGTAATCTTTTTTTTAACTTTAAGAAAACTTTTAGATTTTCAATTTATTTCATCGATAAATGCTAAATTATTAAATTGTGGATTATTATTTTTTGAAGGGGTGTTAGTTTACTATTTATCAAAAAAAATCAGAAATAACATAATGTTCTTTTTAATTGGATTGGCTATGATTTCTTTATCTTTAACAGGAAATTTTAAAATTTATTTATTTTTACCAAGCGTGATTATTATCTTTTTGTCATTTGAAAGATTTATCAATCAAAAAATAAATAATTTATTTTGTTTTTTAGGAAATTTAACATATGGCACTTACTTGTGGCATGTACCCTTACAAATTTTAATTGTGATAATTATTAAGAAACAAGAGATGGACTTCAGTTTAATTGAATTAGAGTCATTTTTTCTTTTGTATCTAACTTCCTTATTTACAATTTCGACAGTAAGTTATTATGTTTTTGAAAAGAAAATGAGAGTTTTGATAAGATCTAAATTCAGCGACTAAAATTTTAACCGCTATAATACATCTCAAATTCAATCGGATGGGGAGTATGCTCAAAATTATAAATTTCTTGGAATTTTAGCTCTATGTAAGCATCAATCTGATCATCGGTAAATACTCCGCCTTCAGTTAAAAATTTTCTATCTTTATCTAAATTTTGCATTGCTTCTCTTAAGGATCCACAAACTGTTGGTAATTTTTTTACCTCGTCTTCAGATAATGAGTATAAATCTTTATCAAATGGTTTACCTGGATCTATCTTATTTTTGATACCATCTATTCCTGCCATTAACATTGAAGCAAAAGTTAAGTATGGATTTCCAGCGGCATCCGGAAATCTAATTTCCATTCTTGCTGCCTTTGGATTCATTATGACTGGTATTCTGCAAGATGCAGATCTATTTCTAGCTGAGTAAGCTAATATTACAGGGGCTTCAAAGCCAGGTATTAATCTTTTGTAGCTGTTAGTAGTAGCATTCGAAAAAGCGTTTATAGCTCTAGCATGTTTTAAAATACCTCCAATGTAGTATAAAGCTTCTTTAGAAAGCCCGGCATACTCTTTACCCATAAATAACGGCGTACTACCTTTCCAAATTGATTGATGGCAGTGCATTCCAGATCCGTTATCACCCTTAACAGGCTTAGGCATGAAAGTTGCAGTTTTGCCAAATGAGTGTGTAACCATTTGCACGGCGTATTTGTAAAGCTGAACGTTATCCGCTTGATTAGTCAAAGTGCCAAAGTACATTCCTAGTTCGTGTTGACTTGGAGCAACTTCATGATGGTGTTTTTCAACTTTTACACCCATATCTTTTAAAGCTTTTAAATATTCTCCTCTCATATCTTGCGCACTATCCACAGGAGGAACAGGAAAGTACCCACCTTTAATGCCTGGTCTATGAGCCATGTTGCCATTCTCATATTTTTTGCCAGTGTTGTAAGGTCCTTCAGAACTATCAATAGTGAAACTCGTTTCATTCATGTCATTTTTAAATCTGACATCATCAAAAACAAAAAATTCTGGTTCAGGTCCAAAATAAGATTTGTCCCCAATTCCAGTTTTTTTCAAAAATGCCTCTGCTTTTTTTGCAGTTCCTCTTGGATCTCTTTCATAAGGATTTTTTTTAACTGCATCTAAAATATCGCAAAAGATATTTAATGTTGGATGAGAATTAAATGGATCAATTATCGGCTTATCTAAATCTGGTTTTAAAATCATATCAGACTCGTTTATTGCTTTCCAACCTGCAATTGATGATCCATCAAAAAACACACCGTTCTCCAACATGTCGGAGTCTACTACTGTAGCATCCATAGTTAAATGCTGTAGTTTACCTTTAGGATCTGTAAATCGTAGATCCACAAACTCCACCTGTTTATCTTTCATTAATTTTAAAATGTCTTTTGAACTCATTTTGCCTCTAAAAAAATTAGTAATTTGTGGGAGAACATATATAAGAGGGTTCTATATACTATAATTAAAAATATATATCAGCTATGCAATTTTTACATAAATACAATTATAGCTTGAAATGAGAGAAGCAAATTCTATTGATTTATCTTTGCTAATTTTATTAGCCATAATCTGGGGTTCCGCATTTTTTAATATCAAAATAGCTACTTATTCTTATGATCCTTTCACATTAGCTTTGGTAAGAGTAATTTTTGCAAGCATTCCACTTCTAATTTTATGTAAACTAAAATCAATTAAGATTGAAGCTTTTGAGAAAAATTGGAAATTATATGCTCTGATTGGGTTATGTAATATTGCAATACCTTTTGTACTAATCGCAATAGGCACTGCAAAAATAAATAGTTATTTAGCAGCTATACTTATGAGCACCACTCCTTTGAGCGGATCAATACTTGCACATTTTTTTTTAAAAGACGAAAAACTTTCAATTCCGAAGTTTTTTGGAGTTTTGATTGGTTTTAGTGGGATAATATTATTATTTTTTGATAAAGTAGTAATTAACAACGATAACATTACATATGCATTAATCACTATATTAGGTTCTACATTTTATTGTATTGGCGGGCTATTAACATTAAAACTGAAAGACAAAAAAAATGAGAATGTTACTACATCAACCACAATTTGGTCTGTAATTTTTCTTTTACCATTTTCTCTAATAGTTGAAACTCCTTGGAACTCTAGCCCTACTTTAACTTCAACTTTATCCTTATTATATTTAGGTATAATAGCGACAGGATTAGCTTGGTTGATCAGATTTAGAATTTTAACAGTAAATGGCTTAGTTTTTCAAACTCAGGTAGCATATTTAATTCCGATTTTTGGAATTATTTTTGGATATTTTTTAATGGATGAAATTATTACGTGGAGAGTTTTAATTTCATTAGTTATAATTCTATTAGGTATTTATATTTTTAAAAAAAATAATAAAGGAAATTAAAGAATAAATGGGTACAGAGTCAATTGAAGCAAGTTTTCTCTCAATTTTTGCGCTAATAACATTTTTTGTTTTTTTATACATAAGTAAAATTTCTCATAAGTTCATTGATGGCGCTCTATTAGATTCTAATTTTTCAAAACCGCAAGCATTTCACGAAACAGTAATTTCTAGAAGCGGTGGAGTTGCTGCTTTAATATCATTAAGTGTTTTTTATGGAATATATTTTTTACTTTATAAAAAAATTTTATATGATTACATTTTCATAAGTTATTCAATGTTTTTAATCGGTTTTCTCGATGATTTAAAAATTAACTTTCGACCAATTAAAAGATTATTTTTTATGATAATTTTTCTTTTAATATTTATCTATTTTATACCAATTGAAATATTAAACATAGATATACCTATGTTAGGCTTTTTAATGAAAAATAAATTTTTCTCTACAATTTTTATATTACTATGTTTTCTTTTTATAATTAATGGCGCAAATCTAATTGATGGTTTTAATGGTCTGCTTACAATTAATCTAATTATAATTAATACAATCTTAACATATATAAATATTCTCAATGCAAATATGGAGTTTTCAGTTATTCTTATCGCTCAAATAATTGTGCTATTATCGTTTCTACTTTTTAATTTTCCTTATGCTAAAATTTTTCTCGGTGATAGTGGCGCATATCTAATGGGATCTTTAATTGCACTAAATACTATAATAACAAATAATTTAAATCCAAATGTTTCCTCATTTTTTTTCTGTACTCTTTTGTTTTATTTATTTTTCGAAGTTTTTTTTTCATTTTTTAGAAAAATTTCTCAAAAAAAATCACCATTTCACCCAGATGAAAAACACCTGCACATGCTAAGTTTTTATAAGCTGTCACAGAAATTTGGCAAGGAGAGAGGTAATTTTTTAAATTCGATTGTAATTAATTTACTCTATTTCTTTCTAATACTACCTGGGTTGTATTTTTTCGATAATCCGCTTTTAAGTAGATTTTGGTTTTTCATTTTATTAATAATTTATATAATAATTTATTTTAGACTTTATCGTTTAATAAGAAATTAATTTGTTATATAAGAGCTACGATTAAAAAAGGACGGGCAAGTGGCGGAATTGGTATACGCGCTGGTCTTAGAAACCAGTGCCGCAAGGCTTAAGAGTTCGAGTCTCTTCTTGCCCACCAAATATTATGAAA
>MDTB01127542.1_pt1 | contig 10096 bp, 9 predicted proteins | sample 811161 | NCBI WGS metagenome assembly MDTB01 (sample SAMN05326650, study PRJNA326480) | marine metagenome | isolation source: seawater | place: Mediterranean Sea | collected 2009
CATTTGCGTAATTACTTCCTCCAGTAATACTTGGCCAACCACCTTGGTATAAATTACCGTCTGTACGCTTTCTAATATAGGTCCAATTCATTGAACCATCACTTACAGTACCAGATTCATGAGTTGGAGCTGAAGAACTAGAAGTTCCACTTGCAGCTGCCTTATAAACCCTATCTTGAGTGAAAATAAGGTCTCCTTGAGTATATGCAGTAGTATTAGCGTATTTTGTCAACAACTTCATTGTTGAAGCATTGAAATACTTAAAGTGATACTTTGAACCAATGATCTTTGTATTAATTACTCTAGTATAAAGATTATCAGTCAAACTAACAGTAACATTCTCTCCAACTTGCAAATAGTGATTTTCTAGAGTGGTTATTGTTGTTGTACAGATGTCATCAGTGGCACCTACAGCATTTGCAAGAGTACTGACTGTTCCACCAGCAACAGCTGATACAATAGCACTAATTCCTTCTCCACCAGTGTCTGTATTATCAAACGTTAGTCTATCATTAACTTTATACTCTTTACCGCCACCTTCAACTAGATATTGGTCAACTCCAGAGGAAGAATACTTATTAGTCGCGGAAACAACCAATGAATCCGCAGTACCACCTCTGATAACTGGATAATAACTGAAATACCCAATTCCATCTTCAAGGTAGCTTAATACTTCACCAGTTTCCATCACAATCAATGTTGTGGTGTCTTCAAGTGCTAAGAAGAAGTCAATCTTGTTGTCAAGCTTCTTTCTCTTTGCTACAATGTTATCAACACCGATAAATGGTGCTTTATAGCGAATTGCGTCTTCTGTAAAGTTTTTCTGCAGACCATTTCCATTCCAGTTAACAGCATCCGCTTCTGAGTAGAAATTTGGTCCTATAAAGTACGGGAATTTGGGTTCTCCAGCAGAACCCTTAATTGTAGCGAAATATGCATAAACTCCATTTGGATATTCTGGAGTAACGCAGAAACGACCGTTATATTGGTCTAAATCACCATATCCTTCTCTATATTCATAATCTTCAATATAAGTGCCCATAGGGTCTGTCAGACCGTTTAGAAGAGCATCTCTAGATGACTTAACAAGGTAACTAGAGACCATCAACTTAAATGAATTATAAGGAGTGGTATTTTCAGGATCCTCAAATCCATATGGTCCATAAATTGGATGTCCATCATAAGCCCAACCAATAATAGGAGAGTGTGAGGTTGGATTTAATTCTTGTAGGGTGTCATCAATATTATCTCTTAAGAGGAACCTAAGTTGCTTAGGGTTATACAGATATCCATATTCTCCGTCATATATCAAGTAGTTTTCTCCTTGGAAAACTCCACCACCTGCAGTATCAGTAGTTTTACGTGCTACGAAAGTATTTGAACCCAATTCTGCGCCAGTTGCTGCTTCGTTAAAGCTCAATTCCGTTAACTTAGTTTGGAATGAAGCTCCTGTACCTGGATATACAATACTAATCGATGTATTACCTGCGCTATATCCCGCGCCCTTGTTTGTTACAATAATACCAGTAACAATATTGGTAGCAAGGTCTACTTGAGCAAATGCAGTAGCACCAACTCCATCTCCAGTAATAACAACGTCTGGAGCACCATAATACCCACTACCACCGAATGTTACGATAACACTTTCGATCTTTCCGTTTAAAATGGAAGGATACGCAACAGCACCACTACCAGAGATTAACTTAATAGTGGGTTCGTAAGTATATTGAGTTCCAGCATTAGTAATATTGATAGTATTGATTGGTCCTCGACAAATAGAGGTGGCAGTAGCACCTGTGCCATTTCCACCACTTATAGAAACGCTAGGAACACTAGTATAACCAGTACCTCCATTAGTTACAGTAATTCCAGTAACAATACCTGATGTGATCTGAGCAGTAGCAGTTGCCTGATTGTCATTACCAGCTCCACCACCAGTAATCGATATAATTGGTTCTGTTGTATACCCACTACCACCATTAGTAACGTTAATAGCAATTACTGAACCTAAAACGGAAACTGTTGCCGCGGCTGGTGTACCTTCATACTCCCAAGTGATAGCACCTATAGTTGCAGTCCCAGTAGTATGAGTTGGGTAAGCAGTATTTGATGAAAGACCACTATCAATAGCTCTATACCTATTACCATTATATTTTACTCTAACACCTGAAGAATAAACTGTATTGAGCTTATAATCTTCTTCAAACTCTACTGTAGGTGGGTTTGTGATATCATATCCATCTCCACCCGCATTTTTATCAATAGCTTTCAATCCACCAAACTTCTTCTTGGTTTCTCCCTTATATGAGAATATTGGAACACCATTTGAACCAATACCAATTTGACCAACTGGAGTAGCTGTTTTTGTACTTTTAGTAGATGGTGTAAGAGGTATTCTCTTAAGATATCTCTGGTTACCAGGAGTTAGGTCACCAACAGCAAATGGACCTATTTTATGCGATGGTACACCTGTACTAGCGACAATAGCATCTTTAGATGATTTGTAGGTATTCTGAACGTCTGCAGTATAATCCTTGATTGAATTGTTAATAGAAGCGTAATCACTGACACCATATGCAAATTCTCTAGAAATAAAGAATTCAAATCCACTAATACCTTGAGCTGGTGTAGATGAGAATAAAAATTCAAATTCCGTATCAGAAACAATACCAACAACATCATGAAGATTATTGTAGATGTCTTCTGGAGCATTTAGAACTCTAATGACATCATCTCGCTTCAAACGATGCTTTTCTTTAGTCTTAACTGTACAACGAACACTTCCATTAGGATTAACAGTTCCTAGGGTCGCAGATTCGCCTCTGAGTGCCCTTCTGACGTTATATTGGAAAGTTTCCCATATTGGGTCAATACTATCAAAGCCTGGTGCTATAGGGGTCGTAACCTTACTGTTGGGAAGGTAATACTGACCGCCATCAGTCAATACAACACCTCTAGTGCCTCCATAGACCTTTAATTGGATTTCCGAGTTGTCTACATTGGAATATCCGTAAATCTTGAATGCAGCAAATACTTCTTGACCTGCATCATGAGCTACATTAGTTGTACCCTCTCTTGCACGAGTACATCCTAAAAACTGGCTGACAGTTTTATCAGAATATGTTATAATTTCATCTTCTATCCTAAAACGACCATTTATTTCTGGCCAACCAAGAGTAGAATCAACAGTAACAATTTGATCGGATATATTAGCTCCAAGATCAGCTGAAAGGACTGATTTGTATGGAGTTACAAATGCTCCTAGTGAATTATTAGTATCTACGTCAATTTCAAAGATTGAACCGCTAGAAGTGAAAACTTCAACAACGCCTTTTACGTAAATTCGCGCAGCTGCAACATTTGGATCATTTGTATCATTTTCTTGATACAGAACTTGACCAACTAACGCACCTGGGTCTCCAGTAACCGCAACAGCACGAATAACTTCCCTAGAAGTGTAATATGCGTCTGATGGCTTGAAAATACGATCTCTAGGATAGTTAATTTCCGAATCTACGCCAAAAAGCGTCCTTAAGACGAATTGGAAAGACCTTGTAGACCCTTTAGAGGCATAAAAGTCCTTAATTCTCTTAATTACGGTTGATTCAGTAACTCCATCCGCAAAATTCTTTGGAAATGTCGATAAAAACTGTTCTTTGAACTTTCCGAGTATATAAAGCGGAAAAATATTGTTTAAATTGGTAACTTTTGCTCCAAGAGCATGAGATGCAGCTACAGTTTCTTCAAATTTGTAATCTGCCTCTTCACCAATTGTTTTTATGGCGTTAAAACCTCTCGCACAGTCCTGAAAAAGCGTAGATCCTTTCTGTTGGTAGTAAATGATCTCATCACCAACTAAAAGTAGCCCTTCAGATGGGAAATCCCGCGTACTTTCAACGTCAACAGTTGTAGAAGATGTACTTAACGCGGAAATAAGTTTTGTTTCAGTAACTAATCCACCATAATTATCAATATTGTAGTAATCACCCCAGTTTTGGATAATATCGAAGCAATATCCTTTTAATTCTTGTGACTTATAGTATGACTTAACAAACGAAATGAAGGTAGGATAATTTTCCTGTATAAACGAAGCAAACTGTCCCGCAATATTGTGGGAAATCTGCGATTTAGATTCAGGACTGACCTCTGACGGTACTGGTGTAGTTGTAACCGTAGTGGTCGGTGTAGTCCACGAACTAACCTTCCAGGAAGAATTTGTCATCTGTTAACTAACTATAGCTTGACTCTGGTACAACTCCCGTACCAGAAAGGTTTGAACCGCTACTGATAGTGTCTTCTACAACACTTACAGTCGTATTATCTATGCCCAATGTGAGATAGGTTTCTCGCAATGATACTAAATCATTAGATTCAGGAATTCCAGAGATCTGTAATAGATTACCTGCAACCCTTGTTGATGTAATAATCAAATCATTAATGACAATTTCACCCATACTATAGTCAACAGTGCCCCATAGACCATCAACATATTCTTTTTCACCAGTTCCTTTGATGTAATAGAGACGCAATAGACCTGCACCATCATCATTTATGTAATAAGTATTAAATGCATCACCACTAATCTTAAATCCACTAGTAGAAACAGTAGGATCTGTAGTAGTTCCTTGCTTAATCCTATTACCATAACAGATTTTATAGTTCACACGAGCATTTAAATCGACTGTTACGTTCTTTCTCATCTTGAGACGAGTGATATTAGAGGTAATTGATGTTTCTGAGTTGTCAATTACACCCTGAAGCCTGGAGTATTTGAATTTTCCACCAAATTTATTAAACTCTCCACTGACATTCAGTTGAGTTAGTGATATAATCACTAAATTCTTAACTTCTGAAGGTTCACGACGAGTAACATTTGGGTTAAAGTAGACAAAAGTGTCCAAATCAATGTATAATATAGATGGGTCAATGATTGAAGGTTGAATTGCCGCTACAGAGTAGTCTCTAAGCTTCTTAAGAATGACATTTTTCTCCGAAAGTGATAATCTATCAGCATTTTTTGGTTTAATTGCCAAAAATACCTTACCATATTCAGGTGGAGACGCTTCTTCACCACCATAACAAGCAATTGAAGCTACATTTGGGTAAATTTGTGGAATAATTGCTTCATAATCACGGGTTGAGACTGCTCTACCGAAGGCAGAATAGAATTTTGGTGCTGCAAACTTGATAGATTCAGTAGTTTCCGCTAATGAACCTCCATCTGGATCACTTGTAGTAGTAACTGTAATGCCAGAAGTGATAGAATTGCCTGTATTATCTCTAAAGTTACCAATATTTTCAAATACTTTCAATCCATTAGCTCCAGTTCCACTAGAAGTGGTATACTGAACCTCAACAACATCACCATTTGTAAGATCCTTACCCATTATTCCATCACCAAAGAGGATTTCTGGGATCTCTTGCTCAGATTCTTCTAAAAAGAAGACCTTTGAAGTGGAATCTATCTTAGTAATATCAGTTGCTTGTAAATAACGCTCTGTAACAGTACCTGAAGTTACCTCAACACGCATACTAGATGTATCTGCAGTTCCATTTGTAAGAATGAAACGCTGCCTTTGGTTAGTATCCCGCACAAAGGTGTCTGTAAGGAACACTCCTTCATACAAAACAACACCAGTAAAGGTTGCAATACCAGAAGTACTATCTACACTCTGTGTAGTATCGACTGGTAAAGAGAAAACAAAGTTATTATTATCTAATCCTGTGAAATTTAATACTAATCCTCTACCAATAGTAACTGTTTTGGGATATGGAACTACAGTTTGTACACTAATATTGACAGTTGTTTGTGCAGAACGAGCTGACTTGGGTGTATAACCAAGCATTCTTGCTAATTTTACAACATTTTCACGTAAAACAGCAGTTTCTAAGAAGCCTTCATTGACTGTAAGGTTGGCATTTACACTAGTATAGTAAGTATTATATGCTAACGTATCAAGAAGCACCGTCAAAGAAGATCCCTCGAAGTCATAATCGGAGAATTGTTCCTGAGCTCGAAGATAATCTTTTATTTGTGCCTTAATTTGGTTGAACTCTAAGGCGTTGACCTGATTGAATGCCATTATGGTTTAAATGCTACGTCGATAGAATCAAATTTGGCTGGAATTCCCATGATTACATATGCTATACTCACGTTTAATTCATTATTATTCTCATCAACCTTCACTTTAATCTCATAAACTGCTACTCTAGGTTCATAAGTATCAATAGCTTCCCGAAGTCTTTTCTTAATTCTCTGAGCAGAGTTTGGTATAAAGTTTTCAAAGAGTAATCCAATGATATTCCCACCGAAAGCAGGATCAAAAGGTTTCTCATAGAAGTTATAAAGGACAATATTTTTAACTGAAGCTTTAATGGCTGACTCATTGTTCAGTGCTAATATGTCATTAGTCACTGCATTCTTTTCAAAAGTCAAAGAGAAGTCTCTAAAGGACTTCGATGTTAAAGCCATTCGGCTACAATATTAACCTTCTTTATATTTATACTGGTTTTGTAATAATCTCTTCTCTGCTTCACGGACTACATCCTCAGCACTCTTTTCAAAGTCTGGTGTAGCTTCATGTCTAGACTGATATTGCTTTGATTTCTTTAGATAAGCATCAGAACGAGGGTCAGTAATAAGGTACTTACACTCCTCCCATCCGTTCTCATGGAAGTCATCAGACATATCCACGGGAACGTTATGATTTCTTTGACCGTTTACTATTCTATTTGCCTTGGCCACGATACCTCTTTCTTGCCTTATTACGTGATGTAGCAGAATACTTCGTGTGCATAGAACTGCCTTGACGAGTTTTCTTTGGTTTTGCTTCTACTGTTATGTGAGTACCAAAACCACCTGCTTTTGTAATTGCCATAATTAACCACCTGCGAATACATCTGGGGAACCTGCAGCGACTGATGTACAGCCACTTACACTATCTCCTACTCTACCACACCCTTTACCATTTATAAAGACACTTGAAGATCCTGTAGCTATTGGTGCTGCATGAGAAGGACATGGAACACCTGGTAATAAGTGTCCAGTGTTATTATCTCCTTGACGAGAGATAGGAATATCATTGCAGAATACATTACCAGAACCCTGTGCTCTGACCATGCCAGAACAATGGGCTACATCTGCATCTCCAATTCTAGTTACTGCTGGCATTAGTATCCTCCAAATGGATCATCTTGGGGTTCATACTCAGAAGGAGCAGTTTCTTCCCAATCGAATGTTTTAACGGGTGGTTCTTGTATCTTTTCAGATCCACCACCTAGATTCTCTGAGCCACCCACTGCAAATGGATTATACTTTGCAGTTGCTATTTCATACATCTTCTGATGTATAGTGACCTGTGGCGGGTCAATATTGACAACATTATCTAATGCCTTGTCTCTTGCAATAGGCATAGTATCTAAAGGATTTGGCTTATCATCAAACCAATCATCTTTCGGTGTCATCTTTGGTGCTGGATAGGACATTAATAATAATTATCAACTACGGAACGGATACCTTCCCACTCATTATTTATTTTCATTGTAAGTGTAAAGCTTTCAGGGGTTTGGGCTACGTTAACTAAATCATATGATACAGTAATAATAAAGGTTTTAGTTGTATATGCAGTCATATCCTGATCAAGATCAAAGAAGATCTTATCAGCAGGTAGATTATCGACCCCACTTACAGTAGTAGGTGTCTGGGTCTTATCTGATTGGCCTGCATCAATATAAGTAAAACTATCTGAATAGGGGTCAGCAAAAGACCCTGTAATTGCCACCGAGGTAGTTCCTGGGGTAATCACAAGGTCAGGTTCTGTACCATCTACTGTAGCTGTTACGTTAGTTATCGTCTCTTGTAGAGCATCATCTGTAGATGCTGTTACAGTCTGGCTAATTGTAAATGTAGGTCTTGTTCTATCGGGTATAGACCATGGCTCAGCAAATGGAGATACAGAGATAGTCATTTAACCTCTCTGGTCATGAGTTGCTGTAGATAGTCTGAATATTTGCCCATAGCAGTATGCTGCTCCTCTGTATGTGGAGGATCTGGAATAGTAGGTTCAAACTTTATAAGATGATCAAACGTATCTGGTAGATCGCGTACATTGTTATAAGTTACCAGTTTCCCATTGTCTGATATGGTGAATACGCCGTTCAAGTCGTCCATAGTTTTTGGAATTATTTAGAGACCCTTCGCGGTTTTGGACGCGATTTTTTCCTCAAGGGTACTCAACCTATCCTCATTCCTCTTCTGAGTTGCCCCAGTGGGTTTTGGATGTGCCATTCCTTCGAGATCTCTTATAGTGTTCTCATGGTCACATACAACATCTACAAGTCTCTCGTAGTTCTCAGAGCCAGGTCGTCTCATCAAGAGAAGGGACTGTTCCACTCTCTTCTCAAGTGTTGACAGTCTTGCTTCTAGTTCCTCATTGCTCAACATAGAGTTCTTTATTCAAAAATACTTCGTTTCTATCGTAGTTTAAACGGTGTCTCTCGGTATTGACATAATGACCTACGATGTCATTACCGTCACAACGGTACCCGTACCCTGTAACGTTCTCGTGTCTTCCATCAATGCGAAACTTTTTATTCTTATCTGTGAGATAGCTGTGGTATCGTTCGTCGAGGTTGATCATGGTTCTCGGAGGGTGGCTGGTATAGTATGTATTATATCACGATTTACACACAATGTCAAAAAGGGTCGGGCGGCGCGATACCCTGAGAAATATTTTTAGAAAAATTATATTTCTTTTATCGAACTCGCTCATGCAAGACTTTATAGCTTAGCTTTGATAGGGATCCTAAGCTAGGGGGCGGGGGCAAACCGCCCAAGGGGGGCGGCACTGCCTCGACTGCCTAGAGGTGCGGCGGCGCAATCTCAGCACGCCATCCCATTTTGGCAAAGTCCTCTAAGATTTGCAACGCTGACTCATAATTTGAAAAACTGATCAGTCTTGCGTTTTGTTGCCGATCCGTCCAATAACGGACCTTCGTGTTGATTTTTGCCATTGTGTAAAGAAGTGACGGAGTTGAGAAAATAGTAAGATACTGTGGGCGTTGGGTGTAGAATTGCTTCATACACGGATGAACTCAGTTCTTGCATAGGGTCGGGTCGATTTGGCAAATTTGGGCATCTCTAGAATTGGTCATGTCAGAAACTTGGGTGATCAGATGCCCTCCTATGAACACCCCTCCTATAATGACCCCTAGCATGAAAGCGATTCTCATGGCAGCAAAAAAGCGATCAGTGACGATCGCTTATATTCCATGTGCCCGAAGGGTGAGGGCGAAATGTGAAATTGTCCTCTGCGAGTTTGGTCATTGCTGCCATCACTGCTTGGTCCTTGGTCGCCGCCTCATTCATTAGGACTGATCCGTTGAACATGGGGCGAAGGTCGGAGTTGAACATTTGGGAATTCGTTTTCATGATTCTATAATACACGATTTTGAATAGCATGGGTGCTCTATTAGGACACTTTGTCAGGTGGCACATGAGAGAGCGTTCTAATAAAAAATCCAGCCGCCCGTGGACAGTTGGATGAGTGGCACAAGGGTTTGTGTTACTTAGTGGGGACACAGTTTGTGTTAATTAGAGACCAAAGAGTTCAAGAAAGAAAATGATAAATTCCAATTGAACTCTGTTGATCTTTGGTTTACACTCAAGCGAAGACGATTTCCTCGACGTTTGTGTAACTGTAGAGGACGCAATCCTGTCGGAATTGTTGTTTGTATACGTCCCCGATTGTCTTGAGGTTGTTGACAATTTGTGTAGAATGTGTAGTACGTTCGTCTACAGTTACCTCGATGATTTTAGTCTTTTCAAGTGTACCTTTGTAGACGCCGATTGCGTCACTAATAGTACAAAACTGTAATCGAGTTAGTAACTCATTCTGAACAAATTGCAACCACATCTGATTATTAACCGTTCCTGAGTTAGGTATATTTAACCCAAGAACAATGCGGTGAGTTTGCATAAAGAATTCAGTTGACCTTTTCATTATAGTCGATTTTGCCACGGCAACCCAGAGCTCTGTGCCACTTAAATAAGTGGACTTTTTTGTTAACTCGTGTAACGTTTGGGATTTTGTCAACC
>MDTB01173720.1_pt1 | contig 10096 bp, 8 predicted proteins | sample 811161 | NCBI WGS metagenome assembly MDTB01 (sample SAMN05326650, study PRJNA326480) | marine metagenome | isolation source: seawater | place: Mediterranean Sea | collected 2009
CTGATTTTAAGTCCAAGGGCAGTAAACAGACTGGAAACCTATATTCCTCGCTGGCCTCTACCAAAATTATTCCGCCTAACGAAAGACAAAAAATTAAATCAAGATATTTTTTTAGGAGCTACTATTAATACACCGTCCATGCTCGCGGTTGAAGATTACCTGTTTTCATTATCATGGGTAAGGTCGATCGGGGGATTAAATGGTATGATCGAGCGCTGTGATAAAAATGCTGGGATCATTTTTGATTTTGTTCGGAAACATAAATGGATTCGGAATCTTGCTGTATCATCAAATTCGAGATCTAATACGTCTGTCTGCTTGGTTTTTGTCGACTCCCGAATTAAAAACCAACGAATTTTTGCGGAAAATGTTTGCTTGAGACTTGAAGATGAGCGTGTAGCATTTGATATTAGATCATATCGCGATGCGCCACCTGGTCTGCGAATTTGGTGTGGTGGAACCATTAATCCAGAAGATGTTAAACTATTAATGACATGGATTAATTGGGCTTATAAAACCGAAATAAGCAAATTGAATTAAAAAAAATTTGTTGTTTTATGACTGGAAGCACGGGTTCCGCTGAGGAAAATAAGAAAATTAGGAAAATTAATATTTGATAAAAGGTGTCAGTCCTGTACTCCCTTACTATTTGTGCCGTTAGTTTCTTACCATGAAATTTAAATTCACCTTGCCCTTAAAACATCGAGGGAAGAACGGGTAAGTGTCTGTAGCGAAGTAAGTATATACATTATTATGCTCCATGCCATTACACTGATCCAGGGATCCGCTGCCAAACTGATATTCGAAATCTTCCTCAAATTGTCCGTCATGATTACCTCTTGGAGGAGATAGTCGATTTCCGGCTTTTAATTGCCAAGAAGATGTCGCAGCAGTGGGATTGTAAAGTATTTTAAAGCCATCGGGTGCATATCCAAGAAGCGCATCTTTTTTTGAGGCATCTAAAATTTTTGATACACTATGGTAATGATATAAACCAGATTTATCTACATGTCCGTTATGTATATCTATCCCTAGGCTTCGAGGATCATACATTGCTTGTTTTCTCCAGCCACTAGAGGAGTTTTTACTATAACCTCTTTTGGCATTTGGATCATAGTATTCAGCTGTGTAAGGTCTAATTGGAATACCGCTTGTTGATACTCCAACAGTCATTAATCCCCACTTGATTTTTGTGGTCAGACGGGGAACCGAGGGGAAGCAAAAGGTTAGTTTCTGCTCCTGAAACTTATTAGGGTTGGCTCGATTCGGAAATTTTCCAATTTCGTGACCAGGAACTCCATTTGAAGAGATACAGGTCATTTCCCCTTTGACTGTGGTGTAAACCGAACTTTCCTCTGCTTTTGTGATTAAGGTAAGACCAAAAAATATAAAAATTGTATATTTTAGTCGAAACATAGTGATCCTTTTAAAGCCTTTGCGTCTGCCAAAAATAGTCCCTTAAACTAAGTGGGTTATCGTTTCGTTCAGGCTACCACAATAAAGCAAATATCTGCTACTTGTATTATGAGATAAGATTGCCCATTTTCATTAGATAGGCATATTAAATTTAGATAAATTACAAGTAAATTATTCAGCTTTCTAATTCAAGCTTACGAGATGTTTGCACAGAGTGCCTTTGTTTCATCCTTTCATAGTGTACATGTACGTTCTCTGGAAGAGTCCAACCAGCCACATCGACAGCCCAAAATTCATTGTAATAAAGTGCAGCATCAGCAACAGAGAAATCACCCATTAAGTATTTTTTACCAATTAGTTGGGTATCAACAAGTTCGAGCGCATCAAGCATAGCTGCTTTACCTCGAGTCCTGAGTAATTCATGTCCACTCGGTTGATCCGAATAAACCTCTGGGCGACGCCACATGCGCCAAGACAGCATATGCACCGTGCCAACAATAAAATCTAATGCCTCTATCGTGCGTACGATCCCTTCTGGATCGGTTGGCATGAGTTTTTTTTCTGGATTGGTCAAAGCTAACCACATGGCGATCGCTGAAAACTCAGTTAGGACGCTTCCATCTTGGCGAACTAATGCGGCTACTTTACCCTTTGGATTGATTGCCTTATATTCTGGCTCTTTCTGCTCGCCTTTGGAAAAATCGACTATCCTTAAATCGTATGGAACTCCGACTTCCTCCATTAAAATATGAATTCCTATTGAGCAGGTTTTTTTTGCGTAGCAAAGTGTGGTCATAACGGAAGCTCCAAGTTTATAAGATTACCAACTAAAGTAATTCACAATACTCGCCAACTCAATACCGGCTAACGAAAAAAAACCTCATATAACAATCAATCACATATAGTATCTGATCTTAGGACATTATGTGCTGTGCATTCAACCAATCCACGAAGGAAATAAATTTTTCATTCCAACAGAAGGAATTAGTATGATAGGTAAATGCCATAATCATAACTTTTATGGAAAAAGTCACACTTTTTGTAATACACTTTTTTTATATTGCTTGGAGCTGAAAGAATGAAAAGGCTTATATTATTTAGACACGCTAAATCTGACTGGTCACGGTTAGGTGGGTCCACGAGTTATCTAAAAGACATTGAGCGGCCTCTTTCAAAGCGGGGTCGTAACGCTTGCGAGAAAATATCAGAATTTTTTTCTTCTATCCAGCTCCACGTTGACCTTGTTGAATATTCATCAGCAAAAAGAGCTACTGAAACGTTCAGTTTAACAAAGGAGTCTTTCTCCTTTCTAACTTGCAAAGAAAATTCAAAACTTTACACCTTTGATTCTAGGAATTTAATGCAAGAAATTTCTACTAAGTCTGACAAGCTGAGTGATTTTCTTCTAATTGGTCACAATCCGGCAATTGAAGATTTAATTGGGACTTTAGTGCCCCCAGAACAAAATTCGAGAAATTTAATAATTTTGAAAGAAAAATATCCAACAGGAGCAATAGCTTTCTTGAAATTAAATGTCTCGAGTTGGAACGAAATAAAAGAAAACTGTGCTGTTTTAACGGATTTCGTCAGACCAATAGATATAGTAGCTGAGAGAGCTCAAAATTAGAAGGACTAGACTTAAAGATTGTTATATATTTTGTTCAATAAAAATTAAAGCGTAGCATATAAGTCGTGTTGTCGGAAAAGATTAATAGACATAGCTATAATTAATTTTTAAAAAGTTCAGAGGGTCATTTATCATAGTCAAACCCATATTCAAAATTTTGATTGGAGGTCGTTGCTAAGCTGTAAGTTTTATCTCTTAGATACTGCATCATTTCATGAGGAGTGTTACAAAAATTTTTAATTTCATTTACTGGTAAGAGGTCTCCAATGGACACGCTGACTTTACCGTCAATACGTTTTTTAAATTCTCGTATCAAAAGAGCCAGTCGCAGATTTTGGTTTATGTGGCTGGCAATCTGAAATAGGCGGCTATTTGAACCATGAAAGAAAACTGGTAGAACTCTCGCATCAGATTTAGTAACTAATTTTGCCGTAAATCTTCTCCAACTTGGATCGATAGGTTGACCAAAAGGTTTGATAGCAGTTGAAACCGTACCACCAGGAAAAATTCCAATGCAGCCACCATTTTTAAGATAATCTAGTGCGATCCCTCTAGTTATAATATTTTGATTTACAGCTTCCCTAGTTTCATCAAAATTAATTGGCAGTATAGCGTTAGTTAAATCCTCATAACCTTTAAAAATATGATGAGCAAATATTCGAAAATCGTTACGTCTCTTTGATAAAAGGTAACCGAGAAGTAGTCCGTCCAATATACCGAATGGATGGTTGCACACTAAAATTAATGGTCCTTCAGAAGGAATGTTATTTATATCTCCAGAAAGCGCCTCGAGATCAATTTTATAAATCTGGAGTATAATCTCCCAAAAAGTTTTTCCAGACGACGAAATATCTTTTTTATACCCAGAGGCTCTCTTAATTAAACCTATCCTGCCTGTAATATTCTCTATCAGTTTTATTGCGAGGCGAGCGCCTTTAGAATTTGCTGACGCGGAGTATGAAATATCATAGGACGTATTATTTTTGACGAAAGGCTGACCAAGGATGCTAAATGGCTTCATAAAAATCTCCACTATAATATTTTCTATGTGAGCCGCATAAGGCTATTGCATTAAAGCGCAGCTCTCGGAACTTTGTTATCTATTACGATCTACTAGATATCTAAAAAGGGAAAAGTAACAAAATTAGACAAGATCTTGATAAATTTATCTGGTTTTAGAGTGTTCCATGTATTGGTCAATATTACAGTAGGCCTTATAACTTGTATATTGTCAAAATAATTTAAACAGCAAAAAAAAATATTCTTTTGCTACATTTAATTTTAAGGTCGACTAAATTTAATTAAACGCTCGCCTGGTGGATCTTCCAAGACCCAAATGGATCCGTCTTCTGATAGGTCTACCTCTCTTACCCGATTACCCCATTCAAAGCGTTCTTTTTCTTCTCCAACTGTATTGACAAAATTTATTCGAATTAGAGCCTTACTTCGAAGTCCTCCTATAAAAGCATTACCTTGCCATTCGGGGAATTCTTTTCCTTTATAGAAAAACAATCCTGAGGGAGCAATTGTGGGAACCCAAAACATTTTTGGTGGATAAAACTCAGGTCTTTCCGAGTGTTTTGAAATACTAGTTCCGTTATAGTGACTTCCTTCGGATACGATAGGCCAGCCGTAATTCTTACCGCGAATTATCAGGTTTAGCTCATCCCCGTGCCTTGGACCCATTTCATGAGCCCAGAGACGCCCATTGTTATCGAATGCGATTCCGAGCGAATTTCTGTGCCCCAATGTCCAAAATGTCTTCGCAAGTTTGCCACGATCCTGAAAGGGGTTATCCGCTGGGATTGAGCCATCATCATTTAACCGAATAATCTTACCAAGGTTCACATCCCATTGTTGAGCGGGGATCTGAAGCTGGCGATCACCTGAAGTTATGAATAGCTTTCTTTCATGCTCCGAACCGTTTTCGCCGAAGACCAGACGATGTGAAAAATGCCCAGCCCCGCCAGTTTTAGGGATTTGGGCCCAAATATACTGAAGATTTTTTAACTGAGGTTTTTTTGATAGCTCCAGTTTTGCTCTGACAACCACTGCTCCTCGAGGCGAAAAAATGCCCGGTTGCTCGACATATGAAAGATAAATTAAGCTGTTAGATGAAAAATTTGGGTGAAGCACAATATCTCCCAAGCCGCCTTGACCCCCCAGCTTCACCTTTGGAACTCCGGATATCTCTAATTTTTCTCCACTTTTGGATACTAACCACAGTTTACCTTTCTTTGAAGTTACCAACAAAAGTTCCGAGTCTATAAAGGTCATAGCCCACGGCGCCTCAAATTTTGCAATTGGCGTCATTTTTAGTAAACTTCCAGCTGATCCCTCTATAAGATTACTAGCGAGTGCAATCTTTGATAACAGCCAGACGATAACAAGTATAGCTATCGAAAAACTCCATGAAATACCGGTAAAGCTATATTTAGTTCCTATTTTTTTAATCATTTTTTCTTCAAAACTCCTTTAAATTAGGATAACAGAGTTTAACTGAAGCTTTTGGTTGGCTTATTATCGGGCAGTAATGCCTTAATTTTTTTTATTGCCATCGCGTTTTAAATAGTCTTTGTCTCATTTTCAAAGACTAAATTATTTTCAAGTTTGTGTTGAATCAAAGGAATTATCAGTTTGCTTTTGGGTTGAAAGACGAAAAAATGAAAGGTCATCATTTTCGAGCGTGCTTGGCAATATATACTTCCCCGCCGTCAGTTTCTGCAATACCAAAAAGGCGTAACATTTTATTTTTTTGCATCTGCTTAAGCCATGAGTTTAAAGGTCTAGATCCGAAAGCTTCTTTTTTAAACATTGTGACAACTAGTCCTTCGCGTAGACACCGATCGATCAACTTTTTATCAGCTCTAACTTTTTGTACGGCATCGGCGAGCAGATCAACTAATTCTAGACCAGTTGGCGAAGCGTCTGGACCACTTGCCTTGAATCCAATTTTGGTCGTTGGGTGCTCGATCCCTCGTAGTAGCGGAACCTCCGCATCATAAATCTTGGCAAGGAGACCCGGAAAAGCGACGATAGTATTTACTTCGCAATCTATCATCAGCTCTCTCACACTATTATCGTCCGCAGGTAGGCTTGAAGCCATTAAATATGAGCGAATGAATGTTTTACGGAACTCGAATGTGGTGTAACGAGATCCTAACCACATCATATAAGGTAGCCCAAAATCCATAATCGCGGGTCCCACCTGAACTAAATCATAATCTATGGCAGTAAGTTCATTGTTATCCGGGTCTCGTAAAACATTGTCAGGTTTAAAGTCGTTGTGAACAACTACCTGACGTTTTGCCGCTTCAGAAACTGGATTAAATGCAGAACATTTGCTCAACTTTTGAAAAACTCCAGTCTTGATTTCTAGTTCTAGAATTTTTTTAGCGGTGGCTGGTTCTGGATTGCCTACCCCTAGTACGGGCATTCCAGTATCAAATCCTGACCAAGGTAAGCACCAGCAAGGTGCATGAGAAGGGATCGGTCGCAATATTTCTCCCATCTTTGTATCTCGAGTGAGAAACGTCTCTTTCAATGGTTTATACCAATCGGTAGGTGCAGAGTGAACCTGGGCTAGAAGCTTCGCTACTTTATCTGCAGGAGCAACTTTGGGTTGAAAATGAAAGAAGTCCTTCATAACGGAGATACCAGCAGACAGTTCTATATGAAAATCTTGTCCTTTCATTAAAATTGGTGGCGCTATACCATGCTCTCGCATAGTTTTTGTAGCGGCGTTAACTCTGGCAATAGTATTGGGATGAGAGTTCATGATGCTGTCACCCCCTTTAACCTTAACTATACATCTTGGAGTATTTCCTTCACTACATATAAAAGTTTTCGCACCGCTGTTGCCAGATACATCTTTTATGGATAGCAAGCCGTTTTTTTTGTTCGGAAAAAAAACTTTGGAGGCGATCTCAGCTATATATTCTAAAGACTTACCTTTAAGGATTATGTCAGATTGAACTATTTTGGGGTCCATGATTTATTATGCTCCATTATGAAGGTATCAAAGGCGTTTTGCCACTTAAAAATATAACGGCCTTTGGTGCAAGTAAAAAGTTCACTATGGTTGCTTATTAGCGGTGCGTGTGAGAATTTTTTAAGCAATCTAATGGTCTCTGAAACATAAACTTTAGTACCAAATGATAACGGAAGGCTAATGAATTTTTAAGTGATTAAAGTAGTCTGCATAAACTCCTTTGGTTGCAGGGTAGGAGATTATATAGATTTGGGAGTGCCTGAAATTTTATCAATGATATAACTACGATTTTCCTCTTCCTACGACTACAAAAATTGATCGTAGGCATCCAGTTGTTCCCTTGGAAAATTCTATTGGGGTGCTTGCTCCAAAAGAACTAGATTAAAATAACGCACTCATTGACTTGACTCTCTCTGCAATAGGAGGGTCCAAAAGAAACTGCAGCTAAGTAAAATAGTGGAAAATAAGAGACAGTAGGCTAGCCCACCCATTTGATAACTTAGTCCTGATAAAAAAGTACCTATCAGCCTACCAGCGGCATTTGACATGTAATAAAAACCAACATCTAGAGATGCTCGTTTAGTTGAGGTAAAATATAAAATTAGAAACGAATGTAGGCTAGAACTGATCGCTAAAATTGCACCAAATACAAAAAGGCCTAGAATTATACTCGCCACAAGAATTGAATTGGATAAAGGGATTACTAATAACATCATAAGTGATAATAATAATGGAGTTAAAGTTAAAGCCCCTATCCAAAAAACTAATCGTTTCTGCATAGATTGATAGGAAATGCCTTTGAAAAATGAAGGAACCCAAGTTTGAAGTATACCATAAAATATTGTCCAAATAGCCATAAAACTACCAATTAGAAAAAACACATAAATATTTGACTCAGGCGAGCCATCAGAAAACATTTTAATGAAAAATAAGGGTATACCGACAACAAACCAAACATCTCTGGCTCCAAATAAAAATAGCCTTGCCAGAGACAGCAGGTTTATTTTTTTATTATGCGAAAAAATGTTTAAAAATTTTACGTTTTTTGTTCCTGCGGGAAGCTCTGGGGGCATAAAGGTCTTAAGGAGTAAAAATATCGTCAGAAGCATTAATCCTAATGCAATTAGTCCAAGTGAAAAGCCTACGAAAGCTATAAGAGCACATCCAAGAAAAAAACCCAAACCCTTTGCCGCGTTCTTAGAGCCTGTAAGCTTTGCTACCCACTGAAATACAATATCATCTCTATTTCCAGGGGACAGGATTTTAACACTCGATTTTGCACTCGTTTTTGTAAGATCTTTTGCAACACCCGAAATGGCTTGTACGAAAGTCGCAAAAAAGACCATCTCTATCACTGACCAATTGCTTGGAATTAGAGATAGCATCAAAAGTGCCAATACTTGTAATATCAGTCCTGTGTACAATGTGCTTTTCAAACCAAATTTTTTCGCTAGAAAACCTGCGGCAAGATTTGTTATAACGCCCATAAATTCATAAATAAGAAAAATGTACGCTAGTTGGAGTGGCGAAATACCTAACTGATGAAAGTGAAGTAATACTAGCATACGAAGTGCGCCGTCAGTTAGCATGAAGGTCCAATAGGCAACGGCTACAGCTATGAATGAGATAAAATTTTCATCATATTTCATAATTTGCTTCAATTAGTTTGACTATGTCTACCATGCGACACACATAACCCCATTCGTTATCATACCAAGCATAAATTTTTAGCTGGGTTTCATTAACAACCATCGTCGAAGGTCCGTCAACTATAGATGAAAGGGGGTTATTAACAAAATCTGCAGATACTAATTCTCGCTCTTCATAATCTAAAATACCGTTCAGTTCCTTTTTTGCTGCTGATTTGAAAAACGCATTTATCTGTTTTGGTGAAACCTTTCTTTTCATCTCAAAAACGCAATCTGTCAGTGATGCGTTCATTACTGGAACTCTTACTGCGTGCCCATCAAGTTTTCCCTCTAATTTGGGAAATATCAAAGCGATAGCTGCGGCTGATCCGGTTGTCGTAGGGACTAAAGAGTTGAAAGCAGAACGACTTCGTCGAATATTTTGCGATGGCTTATCCAAAATAGTTTGGCTATTCGTCAAGTTGTGTATTGTGCTAATAGAGCCATGCTTTATCCCAACTTTTTCATCCAGGACTTTCACTACAGGAGCTAAACAGTTGGTGGTACAACTTGCCGCTGTAATTATATTATGTTTTGAATGATCATATAGTTCATGATTTACGCCGTAGACTATATTTAATATTCTTTTGTCCTTTATTGGTGCTGAAACCAATATTTTTCGAACTCCAAATTGTAAGTACTGGTTAATTTTATTCCATTCTCGGTTAACACCACTGCAGTCAATAAGAAGGTCTAAATTCGAAATATCAGTCTTGAGTTCACTAATTGTTGCGGCATTACGCACTTTTATTTCGTATCTATCAATTCTAATTCTTCCTTTTTTAGCACTTACACGTTTATTCCAAGATCCATGAACTGAATCAAATTCGATCAAATTTGCAAGATTTTCAGTCGAGCCAATAGGTTCATTTATCAAAATTAGGTTTTCCCCCAGTCCCATATCAAAAAGGCGTCGTATGAGCAGCTTCCCAATACGTCCACATCCGTTAATAGCAATTTTAATCATTTTACATTCCTGGTTTTATAGTACACTATAATACTAGTGGTTTCGTAGAATACTTTTATGACACTTTAGTGACAATACCTTTGATACCTGTGTGAAAAAGTTTAAAAATGCTAGAGTTAAAAAACTTTATCGAATATGTTCGAGTACCGGTTTTACTATTTGATCGGTCACTCACACTAGTGGGAAGTAATGAGGATGCTGAGGCACTTTTGCCTGAAATTCTTCATAATGCCGCGGCCGAAGTAATCTTTAATAGTAAGAAAATTGCTAGCGAAATCTTGAACTGTTTGAATACTGGGAGCATGTCTGTTCCAGAGATCAACTTTAAAACATTAAATGGCGATGACCTTGCTTTAAAAATGACTTCCTTTGAAACTGAAAATTCGCAATTAGCTGTGGTCACATTA
>MDTB01136424.1_pt1 | contig 10095 bp, 8 predicted proteins | sample 811161 | NCBI WGS metagenome assembly MDTB01 (sample SAMN05326650, study PRJNA326480) | marine metagenome | isolation source: seawater | place: Mediterranean Sea | collected 2009
AGAGCTTAGTTGAACTACTTCATCACCTGTTTCTGCACACCCAATAAACAATATTATAAATATAAATATCATGCCTTATAAATATTCTTCCGCATATTCTTTAGTACTTCCTCATGGCGACCTTGTGCATGAAGAATCCACTCCACCACTCATTAGAGATGCTACGGGAACATCGGAAGTAGACCAAAGATTTATTGTTTCCTCAAAAAGCTTTTCTAATTTCAAAAGAGCATCATTTTCAGATATTTCAATTTCTTCATCATGGTTACTGAAAGGCTCCCATTCTTTGAATATTTTCATAATATTATTCTTAATATTAAAACTATGGCCAGGCTTTAAAGAATTAATTTTTTCGTAAAAACTTTCATGATCTGCAGAATATCCGAATACAACAAATTCACTTAATTTATTTTTATTAAAACTTATTTTATTATCAAAGAATTTTCTTATAGATCTTGATTCAGAAGAAAAAATATAATTACCGTCACCAGAGTCATAATAAAAAAATGGCTTAATTCCAAATCTATCTCTTGCACCATATATTTCATTGCTTTCAAAATTATAAATTAAGAAAGAAAACATCCCTCTTAAATACTTGTAGACGTTCTTTCTATAAAGTTTGTATAAATGTAAAATAACTTCAGTGTCGGAGTTTGTTATTAGATTTATTTTTTTTTCTAATAAATGTTTTCTTAAAGCTTTATAATTAAAAATTTCACCATTAAAAATAATAGCCATACTTTTATCACTATTAAACATTGGCTGTTTTGCATTATTTGGATCTATGATTGAAAGTCTTTTAAATCCTAAGAAATTATTTTTAAAATTTATGTATTCAGTGTCATCTGGCCCCCGGTGGTTTAATAAATTTAAGCTATTAACACATTTTTTGTTTAATTCGCTATCGAGGACTTTCTTTTTAAAATATGTTGAAAAAAAACCACACACAATTAGTTGAAATCATTGTATAAACCATAAACTTTAAACTCATTGTTTATTGACTTTAAAAATTTGTAAATTGTATGCTCATGGTTTGTTGTTGACATTAAAAAATTTTTTACAGTTTTTTTATTTATTTCTTTTGAAGAAGAAACTAAAATGTTATTAACTTTTGTATTTTTCAATCCCTCATCGCTGTCGTATATGTTAATAATTTTATCATTTAATTCTGGAAATAAGGATAAGAGAGTGCTCGTGTGTAAGCCAGCGCAATAAATATTCAATTTTTCATTTTTTAAATCTTTTAAAATATAATTTATTTTTATTTTAAAATTTTTAATAAATTTATTATGATTATTTTTAAATTTTTTTAAATTAATTAACTGTTTCTTGTAATCATTCACTAATATAGTTTTCTCTAAAGAATTGTTTTTCTTGGCTAAAACTCTCAGTACATTTTCCGGATTCCCAGAGTCATCGTCGTTTCTTTTTTGTTCATAATGAATGATTTCGAAACCTGATAATTGCAATAAATTACTTATTGAATTTTTTGTCCAATGATGTATGTGCTCAAAAGCTAAATAATCAGGTAATATGTCATGACGAGGAAACTCGGTATCTGGTATTTCTATAAATAAGTGTCCATTTTCTTTAATTAAATTACTAATTTTTTCAACACATCTTTTTGGATTATATAGATGTTCTAATACTGTAATTATTGAAACAACATCAAATTTGTTTTCTACTTTTAATTCTTCAAAACTCGTATTCGTACATTTTATTTTGTAATGCTTATTTATCATTTCACACATCATGTTAGATCTCTCAACACCCTCACAATAAAATCCTTTTTGCTTAAGTAGATATAAATAATAACCAGAGCCACAGCCTATATCTAAAAACTTAAATTCTTTATTAACATTTTTTATATTTTCTAAAACAAAATTTAACTGTTCAGAACGAACTTTTTGATGAGCAGGGTCTAATTGCTCAACTTTTTCAAAAGGATTATTTGTTTGATAATAATTTTCTAAATCTTTTTGGTCTAAAAAGAAATAATCGAGAAATACATGGCCACAATTTTTACATATTAAAACTTTATTAGGAATCTTCTCCATTCTAGCAGTCGATTTAATGGAATTTTCAAAAAGATATTTATAATTTTTTGAACCACAAGTGTTACACGCGATCATAAAATTTACTTATACTCACTATATAATGTTTTTTTGCCTGCATCTGGAATTTCTTGTAAATTATAATATTTATCATTTATATTAATATCAGTCAGATCATTATAAAATGACTGTATATTTATTTTAATTGAATTTTTTTCACCTTTAACGGATGAATGTGTACAAAAAGAATTCATAATAATCATATCTCCTATATCTGCATCAATATCAACAAAGTCATAATTATCTATTTTTGCTAAATTTTTAACTACAACTTGATTATTTTTATCAAAAATATGTTTTAATAATCCCTCTTTTTGACTTCTTTTATAAACCCTTATAGTGCCATTTTTTTTATTCACTTTTGTAAGTGGTATCCATATTGTTATACATTTAGTACATAAAATTGCTCTGATATCCTGATGGGGTTTTAACTTAAATTTATTTTCTTCAGCAAAATCAAATCGAATTGTAGGCTTCTGGACACATGAAGGAATTTTTTGACCCAATTTTTTTAATATACTCGTTAACTCATTTGAGAAACATAAACTTTGTACTGTTGGTAGCGATCTTAATCTATGATATAAAAAAAATCTAAGTTCATTTTTCTTATTTTTAAAAGCGTATCTAATTAAATCATGAAAATTTCTCTTTTTAATTTTAAATTTATTTTTTTTTAATTGATCATTGGTAATTAACTCAATTTCTGAAATAATATTGTTAATAACTTTTTTATTAATAAGGTTCTTTATTACGATAACACCTTCTTTATTAAAAGTTTTGAAACTTGTTTTAAAATTAAATTTATTAAATAACATATAAATTTTTATGAAATTAAATATTTTTATCTCTTAACCATAATTCTAGATTAAGAGCTTGCCAAATTAACATCATATAATTATTTTCATTCTTCATGTGTGAGTTTACCAAGCTAATAAAGTTTTTGTAGTTATAAATTGATCTTTTTTTAAATGAATTAGAATTAAATATGTCCATTATAAATTCTTTAAGCTCATTTCTTGCCCATTGATCGAATGGTGCGTTAAATCCACTCTTTGCAGTTCTATTGATAATTTTAGACGGCAAAATATTTTTAAATGTTTTTCTATATAAATATTTATTTACTCCATTTTTAATCTTTAAATGACTTGGTAATTTCCATCCAAATTCTGCAATCTCTTTATCAAAAAAAGGTGATTGAATAGAAATTTTATTAAACCATTCCATGGTATCTTCTGCTTCAACTCCTGGAGCAACAGCATCATAAGTATATTCTTGCATCATAAAAGACCTTAAATAACTTCCGTAATTTTTCACTACATTAGATTTTAAAAAAGAAAATTCTTCATAAAAATCCCTATTAATTATTGATTTGTTGAATATAAAATCTTGTTTAGATAATTTTCCATGATTTCGTAAATTTACCTTTTTTTTAATTTCATCTAAAAAAATCTTATATGACTTTGGAAATTCTTTATTTGAATGGTATTTAACCCAAAAATCCAATTCTTTTCTAAAAATTTTATCTTTTTTAAAATACAAATCAGCTAAATAATACCAGTAATTTGTATAGTTTCCTGACTGAATATAGTCTCCACCCGATCCAGTGTACAACAAGTCGTATCCAGCCTTGGATGCTGATCTAAATAAATAATCATAACCATAAATACTTATTGTAGCCAAAGGTGCATCTAAAAATCTATAATAATTATTATCCAAGTCTTTTAATAATGTCTTTGGAGTTAATTTAAAATTTTTCCACTTATGAATATTTTTTTTAACAGTTTCTTTAATTAATTTTTCCTCATTGAAATCAGAATTTTCAAAATATGTCAGTGAAACTGCATCTGGAGCAGAGAAATATTTCTTTAACAATCCAGATATTAAGCCAGAGTCCATACCTCCACTTAAAGCAACTGCATATTTTTGTCCGCGGTTGATTGAGACATAATTTGAAATCATATTTTCAAAAATATATTGAATCTTTTTTTTATAATCAGAAATAGTTAAGTTAGAAGTTTTAATATTTTTTTTTAAACTCCAATAAATTGACTTTGCAATTTGATTATTTTTAATAGTGTATATAGATGATATCTTTTGCATCTGAATATCACTGTAAATTGTTTCCTCTCTGCCGTAGATAGATTTATAATTACAATAAGCATATCTTAATAAATATTGATAATTAATTTTTATTTTATTATTAAAATACTGTCTAATAAAGTCTGCTTGCGAACTAACAACTAATAAACCATTTTTATTATAAATGTATAAAGGTTTTAAACCAAATCTATCACGAAATGTGTAAGTAATATTTTTTTTCTTATCATAAATAAATCCAACAAATCCACCATTTAACTTATTTAAAAAATTTTTGAAAGATTCATTTTTAAAAGCATTTACAAATTCTTTTGCGCTAAACAAAATATTTTGGATATGAGGAGCCCCATCAATAAGAGATACAAAATCTTTATCCTCAAAAAAATTTGAATTTTTTTTGGAATTATTAATTGATAAATAAAAGTAATTCTGGAATAATTTATTTTCTTTACAAAAAATTTTGCTATTTGTTGATTTGGCAATATTTTTTTTTAAATTTATTAAGCTACTATAGTTAATAATTTTATTTTTTATAAAAAAAATTCTAGACATTAATAATTCTTTATTTCTTAAAAAAAATATTATTACAAGAAAGAATTTTTTAAAATTAAATTTATTTGGATATCATTCGTTATTTTTATATAATTTAGCAAATATATACATAGTAAATTTACCACTAGGTTCTTTTATTTTTTTAAATTTCAGAATTTTATAACCAGATAGTTCTAATGTGACTATTAATGATTTTTCAGTAAAGCAATTTATATGCTCTATTGCAAACTCTTCCCTATTTTTTGAAACTTTTTTAGCTGCATCAGTATCTGGTACTTCGATATAAATTAGGCTTTTATTATATAAATACTTTTTTGCTTTTTTTAAAAAGGTCATTGGTTTTTCGACATGTTCTAAAACTTTATTAAAAGTAATTAGATTAAATTTTTTATTGGATTTAAATTTTATGAAATCACTATTAATAGTCTTAATCTTTAATCTTTTTTTTATAAAATTAGCCATTGTTTTATCAGGGTCCATAGCAGTTATTTCATAACCTCTTTTATCCATTTCGAATGGAAAAATACCAAGACCTGAACCTACATCTAAAATTTTAAATTTTTTGAATTTTACTTCTCTTAAAAAATTTTCAATTCTACTTGATCTCGAATAATTATCTGATTTTTTTTTTAAATTAATAATCTTCTTAAAATTATTTAGGTAATTTTCACCATAAGTTTTTTTAGCATAAAAATTTTTATAAAATTTTTTAGATATTACAAAATTTGAAGTCCAATGATTACATCTATTACATTCATAATAAGATCTAGAATAATTCTTTATTTCAAAATTTGTTTCAATAATAGGTTTTTTTTTATAACTAAATTTTAGTTTAAATTTTTCAAAACTACAAATTGGGCAATATTTTATTTTTTTTATTTTCATCTAACCACAACAATCTTCTTTGTTTTTCGTCTTTACAATATTTATTGAAAACTTTAATTTTTTCTTTTTCTACTAACATTATGTAGATTTGTTTATTTTCATTAACAACTAAAGCCGTTTTAAAACCTTTAGATTTTAACCTTTTGTTAATTGATGGTGTAGCATAATAACCCCAATTCTTTCTAACAACATCATACTCTGTTTTTTTATTTACAAATGTGACCTGCTCATCATTCCTTAATAAAATTTTAGCAACTTCTTTTATAATAATATTATTTTTACCAACATTAAATTTTCTATTTTTTTTTTTAATTTTCATGCCAATTCCATCCATTTATTAGGAAATTTTCAATATAAAATATATTATCTTTATTCTTTTTCCAAATTTTTCTATTCCTAAATTTTTCAGCAAAATCAAAAAATTGTTTTTTTGAAATATCACAATAATTACAAAACTTTTTTATATCCTCTAATGGAGGTTTAAATCCTTCAGATTTAATTATTTTTAATGCTTCAGGTTTTGAAATTCTTTTATTTCTTATTTCTAAAGATAGGTTATCAAAAACTCTTGTAAAACCAAATTTATACCACTTTAACCAATGATGAATTGAGATAAAATAATCATCGATATCTGCAAACTTATAATAACCAGTTCTAGTTTTGCTATCTGCTTTAAAACCAAATTTTTTTGAAATTTTAAATGTATTTTGAGGATCCCATTTAAAAAAATATCCTAAAAAAATTGACTCAGTTTTAAATTTATCTTGGCTATAGGTTTTATAATTAAAATAACTCGATAATTTATTTTTTGGTAAGGTCTTAGATACCCAGTCATTTGCTTCTGTATTATTTGTTACTCCATAACTTTTAAACCATTTTTTTGTTAAAATTTTTTGATTTTCTTTTTTACTTAAACTTCCATACTCTAATGCTGAATTTTCTCCCCAGATAACAAAAGGAATTTTAAAATGAGAAGCAATTAAATCAGGTATATTAAATATTGCTAGATGCATTGGAATAGCAACTGCACCAAATTTTTTAAAACTTTCTAGTGTTAATTTTTTTTCAATCTTTGGGTTGATTGACCAATCTATGTGGTCAACACCCAACGAGATCAAATTATCCAAATTATCTTGACCTATTTTTGTTCTTTGTGGTGTTTTCCATGTCACAGTAAGAGGATTCAAGCCGTACTCTAAGCACTTTATTGTTTGCCAAGTACTATCTTTTCCTCCTGAAACTGGGATTACACAATCATATCTCAAGTTTTTATTTTTAATTTTTTTGACAAGCTTAATAAATTCCTGTTTTCTTTTTTTCCAATTAATCTTTTTTTTTTTTTTAAAATTATTACATGCTGAACAATTCCCATTTTCTTCAATAATTAAATTAGGTCTTGAATTAGGTAGCAAGCAATTTTTACACCATAATAAAGTCATTAGTTAAATCTATCCACAAAGATTTTTAAACTTAAAAAAGAAAATAAAAATTTTCCAAATGCATTATAATTAAGTAGACTTTTATTAATGATCAATTTTTTAATGGCATTTTTATTAACAAAATCATATATCTCAGAGTCCTTTTCAACGAAATTAATTATTTTTTTATCTTCAAAATTAAATAAGTTTAAAATCGAGGCATTAAATCCAGATTTAACTTTTTGATTTAGAACTTTTTTATTTAAAATACCTTTTAGGCTTTCTCTTAGAATGTATTTATTTTGACAATTATTAAGTAAATGTGAACCTTTTATACTAAAAAGATATTGAATTAAATTTGTATCTAGAAATGGTGCTCTACTTTCAATTGAAAACTGCATTGAATTAAGATCTTCTCTATGTGTAAATATGGGTACTGTTTCATGGAATAACTCATTAGCCATTCTGTTTTTTAACAAAGATCTAAAATAATTTTTTTCTCGAAATTCATAATTAAGTTTATTGATGCAATAATTTTTATTATTTGGATAATTATCAAAAACATATTTTCTGAACGAAGTATTATTAAAAAATAAGTCAAATTTAGTAAAATATGGATTTCTAATACTAGGTTTAATATTTTTTTTCCAAATATTTATATATTTCTTTAATTTGACTTTATCAAATACTCGTAATTCATTAAAAACCATCAAATAATGATCGTAATAGCCTCCATAAATTTCGTCAGCTCCTGAACCTGATAAAGATACTTTAAAACCTTTTTCTTTAATAAAAGAACATAAATAATAATGTATTAGGTCAGTAATAGTTAATATTGGATATTGATTATATTCTATTGATTTTTTTAATAATTCAAAAAAATCAATTTTATTATTTAATTTAATCAAGTTAGTCTTAACTCCACAGTCTTTTGCTGTAGCATAAATAAAATTACTTTCGTTATATCTACTATCCGAGTCTATAATAGAAAAAGTTTCTAATTTTTTTCCTAAAATCTTTGAAGCTATACTGCAAATCGCGCCTGAGTCTATACCACCACTTAAATTAAGTGAGATCGGAACATCTGATATCAATCTTAGATCAATAGCATTAATAAGTAATTTCTTCGTGTTTGATATATGATCTTTTAAACTGAGTTTTTCTATTTCTTTATTTGTTTTTAGTTTCCAATATTTTTTTTTGGAAATTTTTAGATTTTTTTCGATAGTTAATATTGAACTCTTTTCAACATGATTAATATTGTTAAAAAATGTTTCCTCATTTTTAAATAGTGATTTGTAACCAAAATGAAGAAAGGAATTAATTTTTTTACTATTCAATTTTTGGTTTGTATCTAATATTTCTCTAATATAGCTTATTTGAGATGATAATATAATTTCATTGTTTTTTTTAAAAAATAAAAGTGGTTTTTCACCAAATCTATCTCTTGAAACAACAATTTTTTCTTTTTTAATATCATAAATTATTATTGACCACATTCCCTCAAAAAGCTCAAAACACTTTTCTTTATATATGTTATAGTAATGTAAAATAATTTCTGTATCAGATGAAGTTTTAAATTTTTTGTTAAGTTTTGTTTTTAGTTGTTTAAAATTATATATTTCACCGTTAAAGATTAGAATATAATTATTAAAAACATATGGCTGATTAGAACGTTCATTCAAATCTTGAATGGATAGTCTCGAATGAAATAAATGTAATTTTTTTTTACCAAAAGACTTTTTTTTATATGTCTGATTGTCAGGTCCTCTACATGTCATTAAATCTCTAATTTTTGAAATTTTAATGTGGTTAATTTCTTTGTCAGTTATATAAGCTAATATTCCACACATAATTAATTAAAAAGTCTTTTCAAACGAAATAAGATACTAAATAAAATTCTGATAAAATTGATTATAATAAAATAAATAAATTCTTTTTTTTTCAATTTACTAAATGAGTTTAATAAAATTATTTCCATATGATTTTTAATTAATTATTTTATAAGAAAATTTACTGTATGAATATTGATTTGTAAAAAAACTATTTCAATAGTCATTTTAAATCAATTTTTCTTACTATATCTCCTAGTTTTAAATTTTTACGTAATTTTTTTCCTAATACTTTTTTTTCTTGCCCGGGTAAAAAACCTCTTGCTGGCCTCACCCAAGTTAAATGAAAACTTGATAATTTAGTTCTAGCTGAAAGATCACGTGCTACTGCTATTGATCTTCTACCTAAAATTTTCATTTCTTTTTCACAAGATTGTGGTTTCTTTTCCTCTTTTCCTAACATTTTTTCATTTTTACGTATCTGATTTACTAGCATAGTCATCTCTTTTGGGTCAGCTGATAATTGATGATCTCTGAAATCAGAATATTTTTTATCTAAAGTAAAATGTTTTTCTACAATTCTTGCTCCCGCTACAACAGATGAAACAGCTGCATCAATACCTATGGTGTGGTCTGAATAACCAACTACAACGTTGGGGAACATTTTTTTTAAGTATTTAATTGATGCTAAGTTTACCTGATCATTTGGAACTGGATAGCTACTTACACAATGCAAAAAAGCAAAGTTTAAATTACGTTTTTTTTTAGAAGACCAAGCTTTTAAAACTTTGTTATATACTTTTTTCAAAGATTTAATGTCAGTCGCACCTGTAGATACAATCATAGACTTACCAAAACCTGCAACTGTATCAATTAATGAATAAAAGTTATTATCTCCTGATGAAATTTTAAAAATTGGCTGAATAGTATTTAAAAATTTTGCACTCTTAATATCGAGTGGTGTCGAAAAAAATATTAATCCTTTTTTTTTTGCTACTTTTGAGAGTTTTTTAAATTGTAAGTAACTTAATTGAAAACTACGTAATCTATTAATTCTTGATTGATCTTCAGAGGAAATAAATTGTTCAGGTATAAATGTTTGAAATTTAACTGCATCTACACCTGCGGCTGCGGCTTCAATAATCATATGTTTTGCAACTTCAAAATTACCTTCGTGATTGTTACCAATTTCTGCAA
>MDTB01157768.1_pt1 | contig 10095 bp, 9 predicted proteins | sample 811161 | NCBI WGS metagenome assembly MDTB01 (sample SAMN05326650, study PRJNA326480) | marine metagenome | isolation source: seawater | place: Mediterranean Sea | collected 2009
CTTTATGCCACAGGATTTTTATCAAACCCAAAAGTTTATAGAATCAAACTTAAATAATTTAGGATAAGAAATAAAGCCCTCCCACAAGTGGGAGGGCTTTTCCTTTAAATCAATGAAGACATCCCAAATCCTCTCTTATTACTCTGTAAACCATTTTTTTAACTAAATATTTCTCAATCCTATTTTTGGGGACTATTGCACATCAAATTTAATTTGTTTAATATTTAACATAATAAATTAAACAAAATGGAATCCCTTTTGTACTATTGTATCTAATTTAAAAAACAAGCATGAAAAAAATTAATTCACTTTTATTGTTATTACTGTGTTTATTCATAAGTAATAAAACACTTGCTCAAGGCACAATTGTAGACGTTGCCGTGGGTAATGAAAATTTCTCAACTTTAGTAACTGCTTTAAAAGCTGCAGATTTAGTAGCGGCTCTTCAGTCAGAAGGCCCTTTTACTGTTTTTGCTCCAACAAATAGTGCTTTTTCAAAGATCGATTCAAAGGTTTTGAGTTCATTACTTGAACCAGCTAGCAAAGGAGCTTTAGCAAATATATTAACTTACCACGTAGTATCAGGACAGTTAAACGCTGCTGATGTCGTTAAAGCTCTTAACGATGGCGGAGGTAAAGTGGTCGTAAAAGCACTCAACAATCAATCTTTAACTGTGATGCAAAAAGATGGTAAAATTTGGTTGATGGATAGCAATGGAACTTATAGCGAAATTGTTGCCACAGATGTAATGGGATCTAACGGTGTTATTCACGTAATTGACACTGTTGTCATGCCAGAATAATTATATTTGGCTTTTAATCTTATAAAACCCTCCCAAACGGAGGGTTTTTCTTTTACACAAACGAGAACAATCCAAATCCCTTCCAATCCATGGCTATAACTAACCTTATCGAAGATAGTATTCAGACAAGACGGGGTGCACTCATTTGTCACACGCCCACACAATATTTAAATAGTATTAGTTATGGAAAACGATTTGGTTGTTTTTTTGTTAATTTTGCGCCATGAATAACTCATCTTCACTGATAATTGCTGCCTCAATAATTATTTCGGCCTTAATAGTATCTTTTTCAAATAGATATCAGCCATCTCCAATCAATGAATCTTTTGTAATTGATTCTTGGACTGGTGATATTTATGATATACAAGGCACAAATCTATCTGAAATACATAAAAATCTACCCAATCTAGAGCAAAGCATGCCTAATAAAAATAATAAGGTTCAATGAAAAATTATACAAACAATAAAGCAAAAATTTTATACTTAAATTTTTTAATTGGTATTATTCACTTTCTCCACCAATTTAACATTATAAACTTTATTCAAGATTCCTATTATTTTTTAGTTCCAATAACTTTCTTATTTACTTTTATTTTATGGAATGTTTTGTTGATTTCTGAAAAAAAGAACACTAGGAGTTTGTGATGAATTTTCTTTTACATCCATTCTCTCTATCTCAAAGGCATTATTAATCACAAATCTAGGGTGGTGGACTGGTTGAGGTCCATCCTCCATCTACAATTAGTGTCTGACCAGTTATGTGTTGGGCTTCATCACTGAGAAGAAATAGGGCAGTATGTGCAATATCTTCGGTAGTCGCACAGCGCCCGTTGGGGGTAATTTTTTCCCAAGTCTCAACATAATTTCCTTGTTCTAAATCAGCTGTCCTATTAGTATTTGTAGCACCAGGAGCAATTGCGTTTACAGTAATTTGATGTGTGGCTAATTCAACCCCTAAGTTTTTTGCTAAAAAAGCTAAAGCCGCCTTCGACATTCCATAAGCAGTTAGATCAGGATGAAAGGTAAATCCTGTGACCGAGGACATCAAAAGGATACGTCCTTTTTGCCCTGTCTCTATCATTTTTTGTGCAGCTTTTTGTGCTAAAAAAAAAGAACCTTTCAAATTGACTTTTAAAATTTTTTGAAAATCTTCTTCCTTATAGTTTAAAAAAGAACCGAATGTCGTAATCCCTGCGTTTGCAATTGCGAAATCCAGCCTGCCAAAATGCTCGTAAGCAAGCGCAATCATTTTTTCTACTGTTTGAACTTCCCCTGCATCTCCTTCTACAGCAATGCACTGTCCCCCAGTAGCACTAATATTATTTGCTGCTTGATCTGCAAGCGACTTATCGATATCGTTTAAAATAACAGACGCTCCCGCAAGTGATAGTTGACTTGCTATTTCATATCCTATGCTAACTGCGGCTCCTGTAATGACAGCTACTTTACCTTGAAAAGAATATTTGACCAAAGTAATTTGATTTTCTATTTACATCTATAAATTACAACAATTACATTTAATCAAAATAAATCTGTTTTGAATCATTCGGAATCAACCCTTATTGAATGATTTCTTCTACCCTACCACATTTAAGCATAACATCTCCAAAATAAGGGTTTAAAATTTGTTGCTCTTTACTTATCCATGAAGCGCCACGATTATTGTCTGCCATCGGACAATACTGAACGTAAAATATAGTTTCAAGCTCATCAAAATTTTTAATCATTTCTATCAGCTTGGCTGAAACCAGTTGAAACTGTTTGCGTTGATCCTCTAAATTTGTATTCCCAATAATTTCTTCGGATGCTTTATATAAAAAAGACCAATAGTTAGCTGGCTCTTGTCTTTGATTTTCTGGTATAGCTTCTAGTGCGGTTCTAAATACTCTTGTCTTGTTTGAAGCCATCTCAACATCAGACTGGATAAGTGCATCTTTTAATCCGATATAGGCATTGACTACTGGTCGAAATGATTTTTCAAAAGTGCCGTCAAATTCAATTTTTTCAGTTGTATGTCTCATTTCCATGGTGTGGCCTTCGTGACCAGTGCTTGTTTTCCCCCCCTTTTTATTCATCATTGACTTTTTACCTTTTAATTGTGCGGAGGCATCAACTGTAAATGTTCCATTAGTTACTATTTCGTCTCCTCTTTCAAGTCCATCCAAAACTTCATATTGTTCACCGATTTGTTGCCCAATAGTAATTTCTTGCATTTTAAAAATTGGCTGTTCAGGATTTGTTTTTAGATACACTAAAGAGCGTTTTCCCGTCCATAAAACTGCAGATGAAGGGATCATTAAGATTTGTTCTTCCTCGGATACCCCTCGCTGAACGTCTCCTTCAACAAACATTCCTGTTTTAAATTCACCTTCCTTATTATTTAAAACCACACGCAGTTTTACAGTTCGTGTTTGAGGATTCATTACAGGGTCGATAAAGTCAACTTTCTTTTTAAATACTTTATTTGGATACACCTTGGTAGTTACCTCAATTTGCTGTCCTTGTTTAAATTGCTCTATTTGATTTTCATAAACATCAAACAAAGCCCAGACCGTATTTAGGTTTGCTATTTTGAGTAGGGGCTGGCCTTGCTTTACAAAATCGCCTTGCTCTATCAACTTTTCTGAAACTGTACCTGCAACATTTGCGTAAATGGGATAGTATTGTTTCGCTGCTCCAGAAGCTTCAATCTGGTTGATCTGACTGTCGGTGAGTTTTAAGAATTTTAATTTATTTCGAACAGCTTTATACAATTCTGCTTGAGATTCTTTTAAAGCTGAAGCGGTAATCAACTCCTGCTGAGCTGAAAATAATTCAGGAGAATAAATAGTAGCTAATAGTTCTCCTTTTTTTACATCATCTCCCACAGAACTAATATGCAACTCCTCAATTCTTCCTGAAAAATAACTCGCCTGTACTACATTGGAATCTTCATTCTCACTTATGATTCCAGATAATTTTATTGAACTCTTATTTTCAGATTCACCTCCAACAATAGCGGTTTGAATATTCGCCAAGGCTGTTGCATTTTCAGATAATTTAAACTCATCAGGATTTAAACCTGTTACCCCAACCTCTGCTGGAATCAAATCCATTCCACAAATAGGACAAGCTCCCGCTTCTTGTTGCATAATTTGCGGATGCATAGAACAGGTCCACATTTCTGTTTCAGATGACATTTCTGAATGTTTATGCATCGTATCAGCAGCAGAAGAATTGCCAAAAAACAACCACCCCAAAAGCAGCCCTACAACTAATATTCCTGAATAAATTATATATTTTTTCATCTCTGTTTGTTTTTAATGAAGATGGGAAACTTTACTGTTTAGTGTTTGTGACCGTTTGCATTGTGATCCTCGTTTTTGACATACGTCATCCCACATTTAGGACAAGAGCCTTCGGTAGCACTCCCACTTCCTTCACAATGCATTGGACACACATAGGCTGAAGTATACTCATCCATCTCTTGCTGTTCTGTTTGAGTACTTGACTCTGCCTTTGCTCCTCCTTTGCAGGATACGGTTGTCAAGATTAGACTCAATACTAGAACCCCCATAATTGTTTTAACTGTTTTCATTTCAAATTGTATTTTAAGGTTTGATTTAATTTCTTTTGTGCTGTATTTTTTATGTTTTGATTCTTTCATAACTTAATTCGTTAAATAATTAATTATTGTTTGTTGTAAGTAGTAGTTTTTTATCGATTCTATTTGATTCATTTGAAATTTGAGTTCTAATTCCTGTATGTCTAGAATATCTTCAAAATCAATTGTGCCTGTTTCGTAGTTTTTGAGTAAAATCGCCTCTGCATCTTTGGCTTGTTTCAGATTCTTTGTCTGAGTGTTGTAGCTTATTTGAGCTGAGTTACTCGATTTAACAGCTTTGTCCAACAAGGATTCTAATTTATTTAGACGGCCTTCCTTCTGTGCTAAAATTTCTTGTTGGATCAGTTCGTTTTGCTTTGATTTCGATTTATACTTCTTGTTAAAAATAGGAATGGATAGACTCAGCATGGGCATGATAATATTTTTGCCATTATCAATAAAATCCGCATCTGTTCGCTCTGAAACGCCTATGTAATCTAGACCAAAACCCAACATTGGATTACTTTCTTTTTGGTTTAATAATTCCGATTGGCTTACAGAATTGTAAAGCTTGTCGTATTTCAATAATTCGGGGTGTAAAACCAGATTGGATGAATTAATAAACTCATCATCTGTAGGCATAAGAAATTCGCTTTCAATAATTACTGTAGTTGCTTTATCTCTGTTAAGTAGCTTGTTAAAGTTGGTGCGTTCCGCTAAATAATCTTGCCCTAAAACCTGCTTCATTTGCTCTAATTCATTTTGTCGCATCTGTATCCTCAAAACGTCAACTGCAGAGGCCTTACCTACCTCTACAGCACTAAGAGCTAAGGCTTCATGGGTTTTTAGTAATTGAAAATTCTGAGCTAATACAACTTGTTTTTCATTCAATGCATAAAGGTTATAGTACGATCGAGAAACAGAAGCCACCAGCCTTTTTTTTGCAATAGCAATATCTTCATACAGGGCATCTGCTAAAGAATTTAAATAATTCTCTCTTGCGGTGATTGCACCAAAGGAAGGCAGCATTTGTTTTGCTGAAATTTTAAAGCGTTGTGGACCTGTTCTCGTCTCTGGCTCACTCGCAAAATAGCCAACACCTAATTGTGTATTCGGAAGCGTATTTGCCTCATTTACTTTTTCAGTTGCTACCTGATACTTTAATTCAAAAGCTTGAATTTCAGGATTTTTTATCAGTGCTTCTTCAATCAAAAGATCTAATTTTTGTGCATTTGAAATGCCAAATATTAAAACCGTTAGAAGAAAAATATAAAGTCTTTTCATCCTAAGTATTTTTTAATTTTAATTCTTGTCTCCAGCTGTATAAAACTGGAACTACAAAGAGTGTAATCAGTGCGATTAGCATTCCACCAAAACTTGGGATTGCCATTGGGATCATGATGTCACTCCCACGCCCCGTGGAGGTTAAAATGGGCAATAACGCCAATAAGGTTGTAGCTGTAGTCATCAAACAAGGACGAATACGTTTACTCCCTGCTTCCACAACCGAAGCTCTAACTTCTTCTTTAGTCTCCGGAGTGTTTCTGTCAAATGTTTGAGTCAAATAGGTAGCCATAACAACTCCGTCATCAGTAGCTATTCCAAACAAAGCGATAAAACCAACCCAAACGGCTACGCTCAAATTTATTGGGTGCATTTGGAATAGGTCTCTCAAATTCTCACCTAAAAAGTTGATGTTTAAAAACCAATCTTGACCGTACAACCATATCATTAAAAAACCTCCAGCAAATGCCACTGCTATCCCTGTAAATACCATTAAGGATGTTGTCACAGATCGAAATTGGAAATACAATATCAAAAAGATGAGGAGTAATGCTAAAGGAACTACCACTGTCAAAGTCTTTTCTGCTCTTAATTGGTTTTCATAGGTTCCAGTAAATTGATAATTGATTCCCTTGGGAACTACCAATTCTCCTGATTCAATTTTAGATTCAATTAAAGCTTGGGCATTTTCTACTACAGTTACCTCTGCAAAATCATTGAGTTTATCAAATAAAACATATCCGATTAAAAAGGTGTCCTCGCTTTTGATAACCTGGGCTCCCTGTTCATATTCAATACTTGCTACTTCGCTCAATGGTATTGAACTTCCTTTGCCAACTGGAATATAGATCTGTTTCAAATCTGTTGGGTTTGCTCTTAATTCTCTCGGATACCGAACACGAACTCCATAACGCTCTCTTCCTTGCACCGTTTGGGTAATTTCCATGCCTCCAACAGCTACTTTTAAAACGTCTTGGACATCCTGTATTGAAATTCCATAACGCCCAATTTTATCTCTGTCAATGTCAATTAACAAATAAGGCTTTCCAACTATTCTGTCGGCAAAAACAGCTTCTTTTTTAACCCCTTCAGCTTGTTTCAATATACTTTCCAACTGAACTCCAAAATCCTCAATTTGTTTTAGATCTTGACCTTTTACCTTGATTCCCATGGGTGCTCGCATTCCAGTTTGAAGCATTACCAAACGGGTCTCTATAGGTTGTAATTTTGGAGCTGAGGTTACTCCGGGTAATTTAGTGACACGGACTATCTCCTGCCATATATCATCAGGAGAATTGATTTCTGGACGCCAATTTCTATAAAACGCTCCATCCGTATCTTCGATCAATTCGCTGGAATCGACATCTGGCATATTTACCTTTTTATCTGACCGATTTGGATTGACAACTGAGGAACCATTTTTAAGCATAAACGCACCTTTTTGATTTACCTTAAATCGTTGACGTTTACCTTTAGTGTTAAGCATATATTCAGCTTTATACTGAATTAAGTTTTCGTACATTGACAAAGGCGCTGGATCTAAAGAGGATTCTACTCGACCTGCCTTACCTACTACGGTTTCGATCTCAGGAATACTGGCTACTGCCATATCCAACTGCCGTAAAACTCGCTTATTTTCATCTACTCCAGAATGGGGCAAAGAGGTGGGCATCAGTAAAAATGAACCTTCGTTTAATGAGGGCATAAATTCTTTACCCGTATTTTTCATAATTAAAAATCCAAATACGACTATCACTGCAGGAACGGACAAGAAAAGTAATTTATTTGCCAAAGCCCAATTTAAGATTTGGGTATAACTCCTTTTAAATAAGGTAAAAATACCCAGTAAACCAAAGCAGATGACTCCTACAAAAATGAGGTTCATGACAAAACTCCTATCAACGCCCAAGGGCCTCCAATACGCTGCCAACAAGAACACTATCGCTAAAACTGAACTGAGGATAGTGGCTAAATTCGCCTGTTGCTCTTCTATTCTATTTTGAAGTTTTAAAATAGAAACTGTTCCAAAGGCAACAAGAATAAGTCCGAGCCAATATCCAAAAATGATCGCTGTGATTCCTAATAAAATTAAAAGCCCATTCAATCCATAGTTGAAATTTTGCTTGATATTTTTCTTTCTAAATAAATAGGCTGCAAAAGGTGGAATTAAAAATAAGACCACTAAAATAGATGCAGCCAAGGCAAAAGTTTTGGTAAAAGCTAAAGGCCTGAATAGTTTCCCTTCTGCACCGATCATTGTAAAAACAGGAATAAAACTGATGATGGTGGTTAGAACTGCCGTAATTATTGCCCCTGAAACTTCGGTTGTGGCATTGTAAACTACTGTATTGATCGGAAGTTTGTCTTTATTATCTTCCAAATGCCGAATAATATTTTCTGAAAGTATCACACCCACATCCACCATCGTTCCTATGGCAATAGCAATTCCAGATAAGGCAAGAATATTCGCATCAACCCCAAAGAGTTTCATTGCAATAAAAACCATCAATACTGCAACCGGAAGTAAGCCTGATATCAAAATGGATGCGCGGAGGTTGAACACCATTACAATGATTACTAAAATGGTGATCAAGATTTCCAGAGTTAATGCATCATTAAGTGTTCCTATAGTTTCCTTGATTAATTCCGTACGGTCGTAAAATGGAACAATTGTTAATTGTGAGGTGCTTCCATCGGCCAACTCTTTTGATGGTAAACCAGCACTTATATCATTAATCTTTGACTTTACATTGTTGATTACTTCCAAAGGGTTTGCTCCAAATCTCGATACTACAACCCCTCCTACAACCTCAGCTCCTTCCTTATCTAAAATACCCCTTCTTGCTTTTGGAGCTAGAGAAATCGTAGCAACATCCTTTATTTTAATGGCAGTGAAGTCTTTAGATGTTACTACTGCATTTTCAATATCAGAGATCGATTTGATATAACCCAATCCTCTTACTAAATATTCAGCTTGATTAATTTCAACGGTCTGTGCTCCAATATCCTGATTGCTCTCTTTAACTGCTTTTACAATTTGATGTAATTCAATAGCGTATTGTCTCATCAATTCGGGATTGACATCTATTTGGTATTCCTGAACGTATCCACCGATCGAAGCTACCTCAGAAACACCACTTGCAGAGGATAATGCATATTTGACATAGTAGTCCTGAATACTTCTCAATTCATGCAAGTCCCAGCCTTCAGTAACCTTTCCTTGCGCATCTCTCCCTTCTAAGGTGTACCAGAATATTTGTCCCAATCCTGTAGCATCTGGACCTAGTGAGGGCTTGATATTTTCAGGTAATAAATTATTGGGTAATGAGCTTAGTTTTTCAAGTATTCGGCTTCTACTCCAATAAAAATCTACCTCTTCTTCAAAAATGATATAGATACTCGAAAATCCAAACATAGAGGAACTACGAATAGTTTTTACCCCTGAAATTCCCAATAGAGAAGTAGTCAAGGGGTAGGTAATTTGGTCTTCTATATCCTGAGGTGAATGACCCTCCCATTTGGTAAATACAATCTGCTGATTTTCACCTAAATCAGGTAGGGCATCAACTGCAACAGGGTCACTTGGTAAAATTCCTAAATCCCAATTGAAGGGTACATGCACTGAACCCCATCCCACAAAAAGTACAAGAAGTAGTACAGCGACTAGTTTATTTTCTATTAAAAATTTAATGCTTTTATTTAGCATAACGTTTGACAATTAAACAATTAGAAATTGGTGCAATCAGAACACCGGATAAGCTATTGGTCCAATGACAATAAGCCAAAGGGCAATAATAACTAGCTGTTAAAAAATCAAATTAAATAGGTCGAATGGAGCTTGAAAAGCTGCCTGACCACCAAGGGCGGTACGTAGGGTCTTAAAGTGTGTTTTTTCTTGAACTCTTTGTTAAGGTCGATGAAAGTAAAAGTATGGATTGCAACTAACGGCTGTTTCTCAAGCGATGATTTGTCAAATGAAATTTGCAATTCATCCAGACCGTTAACGATCAATTGCTTGTCACTACAGCAACTTTTTTTGGTAAAAGCACAGCTTTCAGTGGAAGGATTCTGTGCTTTCATACCACAGCCCTCAGCCTCTTTTAAAATTGCAGTCTCCACTAAAGTGTCGCCACAATAATGCATATTGACAGTAAATGACATTGTTGAGAACAATACCACAAAAGCCATTAACAGTGAAAATACTTTTCTAAAACTGCTTTGCATAATATTGCAAAATTACAAAAATTATAGTTGATTGGTCATTTATACCCTTTTTTGGCTATAATTTATAAGTGCTAATTACCCTAAAGCCGACTGAAGCTCTTTCATAAAGGCGAAGAAGATTAGTGATTATTTTTTTGTAATTTTATAAGAATAAGACCATTAAAAGGTAAAGTTTACCATGAAAGCCGTTATGAAGCGTAA
>MDTB01032010.1_pt1 | contig 10094 bp, 9 predicted proteins | sample 811161 | NCBI WGS metagenome assembly MDTB01 (sample SAMN05326650, study PRJNA326480) | marine metagenome | isolation source: seawater | place: Mediterranean Sea | collected 2009
AAACCAACCTTTCAAAGCGATTTCAACAGGGTTTCCTGCTAAATACTTGTCGAGTATTTGAATTGCAGCTGCTGCTCTAGAGATTGGACGCATACATTTAAAAAGTGATTAAATCTCTTCCCTCCCAAAATGAGGCCTATAATTCGGCGATTCTCTGGTAATTCGCACATCATGGACATGACTTTCTGAGAGTCCTGAACTTGAAATCTTGACGAATGAACAACTTTTTCTCATAGCATCAATATCTTTGTTCCCAGTATACCCCATAGCTGCTCTCAGACCACCAATTAGGTGATGAATTACATTATTTACTGGACCTTTGTAGGGAACCTGCCCTTCTATACCCTCGGGCACTAATTTCTCTGCTTGCACCTCCTTTTGAAAGTACCTATCTGCAGAACCTCTGGCCATAGCTCCTAGAGAACCCATACCTCTATAATTCTTAAAACTTCTTCCTTGATACAGAATTATTTCTCCTGGAGCTTCATCCGTACCAGCGAGTAATGAGCCTATCATTGCGCATGTTGCTCCTGCTGCTATAGACTTTGCAAAATCTCCTGAGAACTTAATTCCACCATCTGCAATTATTGGTATACCATGATTTTCCGCCTCCTCCACACAATCCATAATTGCTGTTAGCTGAGGTACTCCTACACCAGCTATTATCCGCGTGGTGCAAATAGAACCGGGACCAATTCCAACCTTAATCCCATCGGCTCCTGCATCAATCAAAGCTTTAGTAGCCTCTTTAGTAGCAACATTTCCAGCTAAAACAGGGAAATCGTTGAACTTATTTTTTATTCGCTTAACGGCTTCAATCACTTCTCTAGAATGACCATGAGCAGTATCTATAACTAAAATATCAGCCTCAGCCTCAATTAATGCAATAGACCTATTAAAACCTTCTTCTCCAACAGTTGATGCAGCAGCACAGCGTAATCTCCCTAAAGTGTCTTTACAGGCGCTTGGATTGAGCACAGATTGTTCGATATCTCTTATTGTAAGAAGGCCAGATAACTTTTTATTCTCGTCTGTAACGAGTAACTTCTCAATTCTCCTTTGGGCCATTATTTTTTTTGCAGCTTTTGTATCTATAGGATGATTAACAATAGCAAGGTTATTTGTGGTCATAATATTCTTAACTGGTGTACTAATGTCTTCAACAAAGCGTATATCTCTATTTGTCACTATACCGACAACTTCTTGTTTATTATTAACTACTGGAAAGCCAGTTACATTATATTTACGTCCCAGTTCTTTTGCTTTCTCCACCGTTTCATGAGGTTGAAGTGTTATTGGTTTATAAATAACACCACTTTCAAACCTCTTAACTAAAGAAACTTGCTCTGCTTGTTCATTAATTGTCAAATTTCTATGCAAAACACCTAAACCACCTGCTTGTGCCATCGCTATGGCCATTTTAGTTTCAGTCACGGTATCCATTGCTGAAGAGATTAATGGAATATTTAATCTTATATTTTTAGTAATCCTTGTTTGGATTTCAGCTTCATCGGGTTTAACTGAAGATTCTGCCGGTACTAGGAGGACATCATCAAATGTAATAGCTTCTTTGATATTCATGACTTTATTGACTTTCTTGATATTATTTTATTTTTCACATTAAAACTTTTTATGTTTTAAGGTCATAGCCTACTTAATTTCTTGAAAACCTAATGCAACAACATACTTCTCCGAACTGTCAGACCGACTCGACTTTGGTTTAAAATTTACTACTTTTTTAAATTTAGTTTTTAGGACTGTTTGTAAATTCATTTCCGCACCACCAGCCAAAACTTTGGCAACAAAATTACCACCAGGCCTTAGTTTCTCAAATGAAAACTGAGCTGCAGCCTCACACAAAGCTATAATCCTTAAATGATCAGATTTTCGATGGCCAGTGGAATTAGCTGCCATATCAGAAATTATTACATCTGCAGGCCCTAATAATAATTCAGTAATTTTTGTATACGCTTCGTTTTCTAAAAAATCCAAAATATGAAAGTCTGCTCCATTTATTGGAGATATAGGCTTGAGATCAATTCCCAAAACTCGTCCAACTTTGGAATTCATAACTTTTTTATTAGCATTAGTTCTATCAACCGCTACTTGAGACCAACTCCCTGGCGCAGACCCTAGGTCCACTACAGTATCTCCAAATTGAAAAATACTGTATTTATCATCAATTTCTATAAGTTTAAATGCTGCTCTACCTCTAAAACCTTTTTGATTAGCGAGCTTTACAAATGGATCGTTTAATTGTCTTCTTAACCAATTCGTTGACGACAGCCTTCTGCCCTTTGCCGTCTTAACCAAAACTTTTTTTCCTCTATCTATATTTTTTTTTTCAGATTTAACAGCTGAAGAGCTTTGCCCTGTAAAACCCTTACGACTACTTGATATTTTTCGCATTGTTTTTTCCAAAATGATTATCTGCACTCATTAAAGAATACAAGATCCCTTCTCTTAGCCCCCTATCAGCTACTCTCATACTTTTTGTTGGCCATATCCTTAATAAGGTTTGCATTATGGCAGAACCAGACATAATCAATTCAGCCCTATCCCTCCCAATTCCAGGTTCTTTTTTCCTTCCTTCTGGACCAAGTTCTAGAAATTTCTTAATCACAGCATCGATATCATCCGCGCCTAATTTGAGACCATCTACTCTTAACCTGTCGTACCTCCGCAGGCCTAAATGTACTGCTCCTAATGTTGTAACTGTTCCAGAGGTTCCAATTATTTGCAAATCTTTTTTCTTCCCTATTATATCCTCTGAAAAATAGGGTAAAAAACTTTCAATCTGTTGTTCAAAATCGCAAGACATTAATGCGAATCTGGCGCTATCATCTTCAACATCTGAATATTTTTCTAATAATGTAGCTACACCAAGAGGGACTGAAATCCAATCTACTATTTTAATTTTTTTAATTCTATTATTCACACCAGTACTAGCTGATTTCTCATATTGCCCTAGTTTTAATTCTAACATTGCAGCAATACGATATTGCTCAGGGACTCCAGCTAAATCAATCCATACTAACTCTGTTGACCCCCCTCCTATATCAACTATCAGTGCCTGGGAATATTTTGGATCTAATAGAGGGGCACAGCTTATTACTGCTAACCTTGCCTCCTCCTCTGGCTTAATAAGTTCCAAGGTTAAACCCGTATCCCTTTTAACCTTACCAAGGAATTTTTTGCCATTCTTAGATCTACGACATGCCTCAGTGGCAACTAAGCGAGACCTTCTTACATCAAACCTTTTAAGTTTTTTGGAGCAAACATGTAAAGCTTGTAACGCCCTGGTAATTCCAGCTTGGGAAAGTTCACCAGTTCTCTCTAAGTCAAGCCCTAGCCTCACTGACTTAGAAAAGGCATCTACAATTTCGAACCGGGGACCAGTTGGTCGGGCAATAAGCATTCTGCAACTATTAGTTCCTAAATCTAAAGCAGCATACAATGACTTTCTATTTTTTTCTTCACCCTTCCTTAACTCACTTTTATGCCGTACCAACTTAGGATCATTACCTAAGTTCATTATATACTCTTCCTTTCACAAAAAATAGAAGACTTTGATTAGCTAATATGCAAGTTATTCTACTTACCGCCCACTTAATCTACTATTTCTTTATTTGATCCTATCGTAATATAAACCTCAGCTTAACTCAACAGGTTTGAATCTAAGAAGCTAGTGTCGCGAAATACCTTAAATCTGTCGGTTTTATCATACCAATTTTTATAAATCAGCTGATACAAAATCAGATATAGAGTCTCGAGGTGAATATAACTAGTTATCCTTCCCCAAAAAGGAACGTGAATATGACAAAAACTATTTTAGAAAGCGCAAAGAAAACTGTAGTTATTGGACATGAAGATCCTTTCTGCGTCATCGGAGAGAGAATTAATCCAACGGGTAGAAAGAAACTAGCTGCAGAACTAGAGGCTGAAAATTTTGAAACAGTAAAGCAAGATGCATTGAATCAAGTTAATGCAGGTGCTGATGCCTTAGATATAAATGCTGGGGTAGTTTACAACTCAAATCCTGACCCTAACGAAACTGAGCCCCTTTTAATGGAAAAGTTGATTATTTTGGTTCAAAGTATAGTTGATGTACCTCTTTGCATCGATAGCTCTGTACCCTCTGCTTTAAAAGCAGGTCTCAATGTAGCCACCGGAAGACCTCTATTAAACTCAGTGACAGGTGAAGAGGAGCGCTTAGAAACCATACTACCTCTAGTCAAAAAATTTAATGTACCTGTCGTGGCAATCTCTAATGATGATACAGGTATATCAGAGGATCCAAATGTACGTTTTGATGTGGCAAAGAAAATTGTTCAAAGGGCCGCTGACTTCGGGATTCCTGCGTGTGATATTGTAGTTGACCCTCTAGTAATGCCGATTGGAGCAATGGCCACTGCTGGTCAACAGGTTTTTAGGCTAGTAAAACGTTTGAGAGAGGAACTCAAAGTCAACACAACATGTGGAGCCTCTAATATATCTTTTGGGTTACCAAACCGTCACTCTATAAATGCAACGTTTCTCCCAATGGCAATAGCGTCTGGGATGTCTAGTGCAATCATGAATCCTACAAACACAAATGAAATGGATTCAATTTTAGCAGCTAATTTATTAATGAATAGGGATCTCAACGGAACTAGATGGATTAGAAGAAATCGTCTTAAAGAACAAGCAAACAGTCCTGCTACCAATGACGAAGGACAGCGAAGAACTGAACGCCGTCGCCGGAGAGGACCTAGGTAAATAAAAATCTTCATTTAATATTTTTTATTGCCAGAATTTATGAGAGACTGGTTGGATGATAGAGAAAATTCCTAAAACTAAAAAACATTTAGTCGTATTCACACCATCAGGATTGCGAGGTCAGGTAGCTACAGGAACGACCGTCCTAGAAGCAGCTCGACAATTAGGTGTCGATTTAGATAGCGTTTGCGGTGGCAGAGGAATTTGTACACGTTGCAAGATCAAACCAGTCAGAGGTACCTTTCCAAAATTTGGAATTACTACAAATGAAAAAAGTTTGAGCTCTTGGACCACCATAGAAGAAAAAATGAATAGTAGAAAAGCTTTTAAAGAGGGCGAGAGGCTAGGCTGTCAAGCTAAAGTATATGGAGATTCATTATTTGACGTACCAAAGGAAAGCCAAGTTCACAGGCAAGTTGTTAGAAAAAGAGCTGAAGTCAGAGATGTGACAGTTAACCCTGCCACAAAGCTATATTACGTTGAAGTTACCACTCCAGACATACACAACCCAACGGGAGACCTACAAAGATTAAAGGCTGCGCTCAAAACCCAATGGGGAATTAAAAACTGTCAAATAGGTCTAGGAAAAATTCAAGAACTTCAAAAATTACTTCGTAAAGGAGATTGGAAAGTAACTTGTGCTGTGTTCAGTCAGAAAAACCAACTACCTGAGATAATTTCCATCTGGCCAGGGTTTTTTGACCTTCCGATTTATGGTTTAGCCGTAGACCTTGGCTCAACAACTATTGCTGCCCATGTTTGTAATCTAAGAACAGGTGAGGTAATTTATTCTACTGGAGTCATGAACCCCCAAATTAGATTTGGAGAGGATTTAATGAGTAGAGTTAGTTATTCAATGATGAATAAAAATGGTACCAGTACTTTAAAAACAGTTATTCAAGAATCATTAAATGAACTATGTACTAAAATTGTTGAGTATTGTGAGATAGAAAATAAGCAGCTTGTTGAAATTACAATAGTCTGCAATCCTGTAATGCATCATTTACTTTTAGGCATTAACCCTACTGAATTAGGTCAAGCCCCATTTGCTCTTGCTACTTCAGATTCAATTTATGTCAATAGTAGTGAAATAGGCTTAACCTTTTCGGATAGTACGAAAGTTTATATTCTCCCTTGTATAGCAGGTCATGTAGGAGCAGATGCCGCTGCAGTAATCTTGTCAGAAGAACCAAATGAGTCAGAGGAAAATGTTTTAATTATAGATGTTGGAACGAATGCTGAGCTAATTCTAGGCAATAAAAAGAAAGTTTTGGCTTGTTCTTCTCCCACTGGCCCAGCTTTTGAGGGAGCGCAAATTTCGTCAGGACAGCGAGCAGCTCCTGGGGCAATTGAAAACGTAAGAATTGATCCCAAAACAAAAGTACCAATATTTAAAGTTATAGGCTGCGAAAACTGGTCAAATGAGCCTGAGTTTTCTGAATTCATGAAGAACCAGAGGATCTCCGGTATTTGTGGCTCAGGGATAATTGAAGCCGTTGCTGAAATGAGGCTTGCTGGCATTTTAGACCCATCAGGGTTAATAGGTTCTCAATTAGAGACTGGTTCGGAAAGATGCATAGCTGAAAATCGGACAAATAGCTATGTCCTTCACGATGGAAAAAAACATGGTGGCCCCTTGATTAAGGTTACCAATGGAGATGTGAGAGCCATTCAACTCGCAAAGGCAGCACTTTTTGCAGGATCCCGTCTATTAATGGATGAAATGGGAATTGATCACGTTGAAAGAATAGTTTTAGCAGGGGCTTTTGGCTCACATATATCATCAAAGCATGCAATGATCTTGGGTATGATCCCAGATTGTAAATTAGAAAAGGTAACTTCAGCAGGTAACGCAGCGGGAACTGGTGCAAGAATCGCCCTTTTAGATATCGATGCAAGAGAAGGGATTTCAAAAACTGTTAAGAGTATTTTAAAAATTGAAACAGCTATGGAACCAAGGTTTCAAGACTATTTTGTTTCAGCTTCGGCTATACCTAATTCTTTTTATGATTTTTCAGAACTTAAAAAAGTAGTTAGCCTTCCTGAAATAAATTTTAATCAAAAAAGACGTCCCAACCGACGAAGGGATAGCCAAAATTAACTAGATTTACTCTCCTCTTTAAGCTTTAAATTATTTATGCTATTTTAATTTAATATAATATTTTGGAAAATTAATTGATACTATCTAGGCTCATTTACTCATCACAACCGTTTGGTTACGATCAACCAATGCTTAATGGTATTTTGGCAGACGCAAGAACGTACAACCCAAAAAATGATATTACTGGTGCATTAATTTGCCGTGAGGACATTTTTTTACAGCTTTTAGAAGGTCCAGAGGATAGGATTCTATTTACTTATAATAAAATTATAAATGATGATCGACACCTTGATATTGAGCTCTTAGTCAAAGAGTTATGTGATCGTCGTATCTTTCCTACCTGGTCGATGAAGGACGATCCTGCCAAGACTTGGTTTTGGACCAAGGATGAGATAGATGCGGGGGTATTAACTACTGTTTCAAAAACCGATCTTTTAGAAGTATTTGATAGAGTCGCATCAAGCATTAAAAGCTGAACCCAGCTTTCGTTAATCCAATCATTAAAAAAACTAAATAAACTCAAATAATAATGAAAACTTAGGTAGGTTGTTATTTAATGGATTGATCAATGCATTAAATAATTTTTTCGTTTATTTTCTAAATGTTCTACCTTTATAGTTGGGAGAGAAAGAGAATCAATTAAAGATTTGAAACGTAAAGCTTTGGAGATTTATTCATGGATCAAAGAAACGAATTGAAAGCAAAAATAAAAAAAAATAGAAAAGCTATTTTTGAATTGGATGGAAAGATTGAAGAAAATAGGTCTCGTATAGAGGAACTCCGTTCGTCAGCAGAAAGAGATAATGGCTCCATTGCTCGAAATTACACGGCTGCTTTCTATGGGAACCATCAATTAACTAATCGCAATACAGAAGAAATATTTAAAAACAGAATAGCTATACTCAATAATATGGATGTAGATGGGGAGGTTGAAGTCAATTTTAGAGAAACAATGTTAAATTTGGCCAATGTAGATTTCTTCACCCATAGGGCAGAAGTTAACCAAGATGTAATAGACATTAATGAAAAGTTATCTAAAGTTAATAGTCTTCTCATAGAAATTAATCAAGCAATCATGGCTAGAAATGAAAAGTCTGTGCAATTTAATAAGACTAACCTTGAAACAAACAAACGGTTCTTGAATGGAGAGTTTCATCCATCAAAGGCAACAGTTAGTGCAAACACTGAGAGATCAAAAGAGAATGAGAACCGTTGTCAAAGACTATCTAAAGCTGCAGATAAGAATAGTGAAAAAATAGAAAAATTAAAAGCATTAGGACAGTCTAATGCAGCAAATGTCCTTAAAAATTCCATTGAAATTTCAAAAAGACGAAGTCAAATAACTGAAAATCAGGAAGAAGTTTTGGCTGATCAAAAGCAGATTGCGAGCACAGTATTCAACTAAGGCCTTAAACTTTGGTTCAATAAGGCAAAATTTCTTTAATCTGCGGTTACGTAATTTAATTAGCTCAAAGAAGATAATTCGAGTATTTTAAAGCCCCAATAATCTTGACTTTAACACTTTACTAAGGAAGGGATTTTTGCAACAGTCTGGAAGTGATATTATGGGAGAAAATATATGAAATTTTTTGAAATTTTAAAAAATAAATTAAATCTAAGTCTTTATATTCTTTTGTTTACAGGCTTATCGTCTTTATCAAATGCTGCAGAATATACTGGCAGATTATCTATGCACTGGAACGATAAACATCATTGCACAAAGCACGCTCAAATGTTTGTAGATGAAGTGTTTGAGAAATCTAATGGGAGAATAAAAATAGAGGTGTTTCATTCAGGGCAGCTCTTTGGTATCAGAGATATTATGGGGGGTATTACTTCTGGAGCTGTAGACTTAGGAGGAGTGGTTGGAGTAGTAGGTTTCCCAAAAATAAACAAAAATTTCAATGTAGCCACAATACCTGGACTTTTTGATTCTTTTGAACAGCAACGAGAGTTTTTTCAAGAATCAGGCAAGGGTTCAGAAATTTGGGAGGACCTTCTAAATAAAACAAATTCAACCTTGGTTATGTATAATCCAGTCGGACCCGTAATGACATTTAGTGGTGCCAGGGAGTTAACCGGAATCGATGCGATGAAAGATTTAAAAGCTCGGAGGTTAATTGGAGCTGAAGAGCCGATGTGGAAGGCTTATGGAGCTAAAATTATTGGGTTAAAAACTAGCGAAGTCTACACTGCCCTTCAAACTGGTATGATTGACACGATTAATACCCCACCACAAAGTATCAGAGCCTACAGTTGGTGGGAATTCTTAAAATATGGTCAAAGGCCTTACCAATACTTTGCAGATGCATATATCATGGCGAATAGCGATTGGTTTAATAAATTACCAAACGACTTACAAAAAGTAGTCCTAAATGCTGGGAAAAAATTTGGCGACATTTCAACAAGCAAAATTATTGGTGTTGGTGAGGAGGTTATATCAGAATTTGAAGCAAGGGGAGGGAAGATGACTGTCCTAGCTGGAAATGAAAAGAAAAAATTTGATAAATTGATGTCAGAGAAGATTCTGCCAGCTATGATGGATAAATTCGAAGCTGATGCTTTAGATGCAGCCAAAGCTTTTGTTGCAAAATAGAGGTAAAATTAGAGTTTAGTTATTGAGCTTATAATTAAATGAATACTATTCTTTGGCCATTGCAGTTTATAAATATAATTTTGAGCAAAATTACATTTTTTATTGCAATGGCCATAATTTCAATAATGGTCCTAGCCCTTTCGGCAAGCGCTTTAACCAGGTATATTTCAGGTCATGGCTTTGATTGGTTTATTGAATTACCTCCAGCCTTAGTGAGCTGGCTAGTTTTTCCAATGTTAGGGCCTCTATTAAAGACTGGTAATCATATAGAAGTTGATTTTGTAAGCACCGTTCTGAATCCACTGTCTATCAAATTTGTGAAGCTTTTTGTATACTGTGTAAGTCTAATATCATCAGTTATTTTTTTTAAAGCAGGATTAGACGCCACCATGCTATTCTATAATCTTGGACAAATGATGGAATTAGAAATAGAAATACCAATCTGGTATATGTTTTTATCCTTCCCTGTAGGATTTGTCATTATGGGATTATTTTCTTTAGAGCTGGTTATTACTACTTATCAAGAAATTTTAAATTCTTGGCCAAAAAAAGATAAAAAGCGGCATAGAGGACAATTAAATATTCAATTGAAACGCTCTAACAAGGGTAAACCTAATTAATGTTTTCTTTTGCATTAAT
>MDTB01048322.1_pt1 | contig 10094 bp, 4 predicted proteins | sample 811161 | NCBI WGS metagenome assembly MDTB01 (sample SAMN05326650, study PRJNA326480) | marine metagenome | isolation source: seawater | place: Mediterranean Sea | collected 2009
CCTTCAAAATTTTCTTTCTTAGCTGTAATTTTAAGTAGGCCATCCTCAACTATTACATTTTCGTTTCTTGCCGTGTAATATTGTGACTCTCCATTTCCCCAACCATTATTAGCTCCAATATCATAAGTCCATTTTGAACTCATAGGAGTACCTGCTAAATCAAATTCATCCCACCAAACAAGCTTTGTATTTCCCAAATATGCCCTGTCACCATTCACATCATTAATGATTTGTTGTAATTCAGTTAGTGTCGTGGGAATAGGATCAATATTAGAAATGGCTACTTCGTATTGACTTTGTTCACCCGTCAAATTCTTTACACCAGCCTCAGACAAGTCTTCTAAAGATGGGGTCCCTCCTTCAGCGGGGCTTTGAGATTCTAATACTATTTTTTCAATAAGCTCAGCTACATAGGGAATATTTTGATCTTTACCACAAGATGTGAAAAAGAAAAAAAGGCAGATAATTTTTATTATGAGGTTTTTATTTTCCATTCAACACAGTTAGATGATTATCTTTTCTACCACAAAAAATTTAAATTCGATTCAAATTAGTTTAATCGATAGTTAAAAAACCCCGCACAATTGTGCGGGGTTTTAGAGGTTCAGTTAATAAAAGTAAAGATTATCAATGTAGAACGTTTCAGTTCCAGTACCTCCCTCAAATACAATTTGTCCAATTTTACCATCAGCAGTTAGTGGTTGATTTACACTATCAGCATTCGTAGTAAAATCACTCAATGGTAATACCACTCTGGTCCATGTATCTTGGGTAGCAGCTTCTGTAACGGTAACTATCGGCTGATAAAGATCTCCTGCATATGCACCATCAGCTCCATAATCTACAAGTTTCAATTTTAGAGCAGTTCCATTTGGTGTCCAATAGTCAAATGTGACATGTGTTACACCGGCAATAGAAACTCTATTAGAAACATCCTCTCCCAAATCAATTCCAACAAAGTTGAGGTTAACTAGTTTTTTTACTGCATTGCCGGCAATGGTTTCTTCAGTGGAAACTGTAGATTGTCCCCAATTTGGTGCAAATGTTGAGGTAATGTCTGTGTATGCATCACTGAAAATTGACACCACAGATGAGGCATCAGTAGTTGGAGTTGCAGGGGCGTCTTCTGGTGCACCCAATACAGGACATCCATCATTATCTTGTGAACCTGCTTCTGTAGGACATGTATCGAGTGCGTCAACTATACCATCTCCATCTGTATCTGTTTGGGGCAGCTCTGCTCCTGTAGATCCTTCTTTGGCGAATTTATATCTCCAAAAAACTGCTCCATTATCAATAATCTTCATTACAGTAAGATTGTTTCCATCTTCGGATATAACAATGTCTGTATATGTAATACTATCATCAGCAGTAGAACTGTCACTATGTTGAACAGCATCGCCTATTTTAAATAACCCTAAATGAGCCCCTACACCAGATAGTGTAATGGTGTTTAATTCTTCATCGTGTTCCCATGTAGCTGAGTCAATGGAACCATCCCACGGAGATACCAGCGCAGCACATCCCTCAGGATCCTTCCCAAAATCTGGCTCAACCCAGGTTGTATCACCTAAGATATTTTGAAAAGAACCATCTGCATTAAATACATAAACATCATCAAAAAGACAGGCTCTTGTCACAACATCACCGAGACTGTTTGACCACCAGGAAAAGTCGGTTTTGGAGGGTCCAACGCCCAAAGAACCAGCATCGTGTAATAATACCCATCTTCCTTCTAAAGGAGAAGGATCAGGTTCCGTAAAATCAACTGCCACCTCTTGTGATGCACTGGCATTAAGGTATCCCACTGCAGAAGCAGTAACTACAATAGTGTAGGATGCATCTGATTCAGGGTAAGTATATGAGACCCCTGGTCCAGCTGATGTTAAAACATCATCACTTGCCGAGGTTCCAAAATCAATTGAATAGGATGCTCCCTCTGTAGAGGTGGGGGTTACGGTAACAATGTTTCCGTCTCCACTTGCTACAACTGTAAATGATACATTTGAAATTTGTGGTGTTTCAGGTTCTGAATTTTCGTCTTTACTGCATGCATAAATAATACTTAACCCTATTAGGGCAAGCATTCCTTTGTTTAGATAATTTCTCATTTTTAGATATTTAAATTAATTGACTTAGTTATTTGACTTGTTTCTGTATAATTTTCAAAATATTTTAATTAATACCCTGAGTTTTGCCCCCAAGTATCATTTGCGTTTGCTAAATTTATTTCTTCAAGAGGTATGGGGAAAACCTCGTTTTTTCCTATTGTGAAATTGATTTTTCTTCTTGATTTTTCGTCCTCTGATAAATCCTCACCTTCTACCGCTCTATTATAAGCTGAGAATGCTTCTTCTGCTTTTCCTGTCCTTACCAAATCGAAGAATCGGTGACCTTCACCTGCCAATTCTAAACGTCTTTCTCTAAAAATGGCTTCAAGTAAATTACTTTCACCGTTATAGGGGTAATTGCGTAAGCTATTTTGAAAAGCTCGCTCCCTTACCTGATTTAAGTAACTAATCGCATTGGCCCCTCCACTTTGCGCTTCTGCCTCAGCCGCCATTAATAGCACATCCGAATATCGTATTACGCGGTAATTATTTTGATAACTGACAGGGTCTGATGATACTGTAGGCTCATCCTCTCGAACCAGATACTTTTTATTGTAATATCCAGAATTTTCTCTACTTACACCATAGGAACCATCTAGGGGGGCCAAAATAGTTACGTCCCGTCGGATATCAGATGGTTCATATTGCTGGTAAAGGTATTTTGTGAATATATTGATACCCCAACCTGGTTTGTAAGTGCTGTCATCAAAAGGAGCTCTTGGACCATTGCTTTGTGGCATGTAGTTTCCTGCATTACAATGTAGACAGTCCCAGTTGTTTCCAACAACCCCAGTATATTGAATTTCAAATACCGATTCCGATGAATTTTCACCATTCCTGGTAAAAAGATTTCTGAATTCAGAGCCCGTTAGTAATTGATATCTTCCACTATTGATTACCTGATTGAATTGATTTGCAGCATCATTATATTTACCATGATACAGATAGACTTTTCCTAACAAGGCTTGCGCAGCTCCTTTTTTGACCTTGTAAATTTCTGAACTCGATCTTGATTCTGGTAAATTTGGGATGGCTTCTTTTAAATCCTCTTCTATGAGGCTATAAATCTCATCTATACTACCCACTCTATTAACAGCGTATTGGTCTCCAAATAATATTCTTTTGTTTGCAATGCGATTAATTCCATTTCTTTCCTCTATAAAAAGGGGAACATCTCCAAAAAATTTTGTTAACTCAAAAATAAAATATGCTCTGAGGAAATAAACCTGAGCAATAATTTCGTCTTTGCCCTCAAAATCAGCCTTATCCTTGAATTCCAAAACATAATTTGCTCTGTTATAGGCAGCATACATCAGTTGCCAAATAAGCTGGATTTGATCATTATCCGAAGGTGAATGAATCATTTTATCAATCCTTTGTAGCGTGGGTTGGTCAAACGTATTAGGATCACCTCCAGCAATAATATCATCCGAGGCGGTATGACCAACCATCACATTATAGAGGGTAGTTTGCAACATATCGTACACACCAATTAACCCCTCTTCGAACTCGGCTTGGTCATTAAAAAAGTTTTCCGAATTGGGTGCATCTGGAACTATATCGACATATTTACTGCATCCATCAAATAAGATCAACGAAACGAAAAGGGCTAAAGTGTAATATGTTTTTTTCATTTTGTTAAAAGTTTAAGCTCATTCCAATTAAGAAAGTTTTAGCAACTGGATAAAATCCTTTGTCAATCCCTGAGCCAATTGGCTCCCCTTTTCCATCGGTTCCTCCTCCAACAGCAGAAGGGTCGTATCCCTTGTAATTAGTAAATGTGAATAGATTATTACCCGATAAATAAATTCTGCAATTTTTTAAGGCAATCTTTTGTGCTAAAGACTCCCTGAGCGTGTATCCAACCTGTATATTCTGAATTCGAACATAGGATGCGTCCTCAACAAAATAATCAGAAAAATTATCGTAACTAACTGATGCGCCATTTACAGGTCTTGGTACAGAATTAGATGGGTTAGATGATGTCCAACTATTTAAAACATAGGAACCCTTGTTAGCATATAAATTTTTTCGTTCGTAATCTCTAACAAGATCATTACCAATAGAAGCAAATGCTGAGGATGTAAAATCAAAGTTCTTAAAGTTGAGTCCAATCGAAAGTCCCATAGTAATGTCAGGGATTGGATCACCTAAATAAGTTTTATCGTCAACGGTTATAGTATTATCTCCATTCACATCAACGAATTTTAAATCTCCTGGTTTTGCATTTGAATGATATACTTTTGTCCCCCCATTGGTAGGAGCTGGGGCGTTAAAATTCAATGCATCTATTTCGGCTTGATTTTGATAAACTCCATTAGTTTTATATCCGTAAAAGTAGCCGATAGGATAACCCTTTTCCATTCTTGAAGTTCTCAAATTTTCTCCAACCAAAAATGAGCCCCCTTCAAGGAAACCTTCTGTACTCCCCACGTAAACTACTTCATTGTGGAGTTTACTAAAATTATAACTAACGTTAAAACTTAGGTTCTCGTTTATTATTTTATTGTAGGCTATTAACGCTTCAAAACCTTCGTTGAGAACATCCCCTGCATTGATTATAGGAGGTGAAGAACCAGGAGCAGCAGCCCCTAGGATTCCAGAGACATTTGCCTGTACCAATAAGTCATTTGTTTTCTTGGAAAAGATATCCAGACTGATGCTTAGGTCATTATCAAAAAATTTGGCGTCAATTCCAAGGTTTCCAGATACTGTATTTTCCCAACGTATTTCAGGATTAGATAACCCTCCTATTGCTTTACCCATCAACACATCGTCAGCATCTGTTTCATCGTTGTTTGTATATAATGCCTCACCATCTAACAACGAAATAAATCTGTTTAATTCTATTCTATCACTCCCAATTACACCATAGCTGGCCCTGAGTTTGAAGTAGCTGATGATAGAATTGTTTTTTAAGAAATTTTCTTCAGAAATATTCCAACCCAGTGATCCGGATGGGAAGTATCCATATCGATTTAGTTTTCCGAATTTTGAGGATCCATCTCTTCTTAATACTGCAGATAAAAGATATTTATCTTTATAGCTGTATTGGATTCTGGTGAAAATTGATTCCAACCTTGATATAAATCTATCTTCTCCGGCTTTTTTTTGATTTTCGTTGAATCGATCGCGAATATTTTCAGGTGGAACATATGCAAAAATAGCATCCTCAATAGAATTTCTATCGTTGATTAAACCTCGTCCTGATCGACCTGTGAATAGACCTTTAAACTCCTGAATCGATGTTCCTAATAGTGCATTTATTTTATGGCTCTCATTAAATTCCTTTACATAGCTTATAAAGTTTTCGAATTTGTAGTCCTCATAAAAATCAGCATTATCAGTCAACGAATTACCATCATCTTTAATTACGTTTGGATTGTCTAAAACCGTTCCTTGTTTACCCGGTCCGTAATTAAAAACTGGTAAAAAAATATCTGTCAATACAGCCGCGTGATTGTATTGAAATTTAGATTCGACAGTGAGTCCACTGAGAATTGAATAGGCTATTCCAGATGTTGTAGATATTTTGTCGATTCTTGAGGTATTATAGGTGTTTTCAATCATTGCGATTGGATTTACCACCTCTCTTGCAGTGACTAAAGTATCTCCATATCCATTACTATTTTGGTCAGTACTTCTCACCGTTGTAAATGGATCGATATTTAAAGCACTATACAGCACGGAACCAATGCTACTTTCAATAAGGTTATTCTTAGTAGAGTTAGTATAAATTACTGATCCTGATAATTTTAGGTTTTCAATTAAGTCATATTGCAGATTAGCTCTGGCTGTGGTTCTACTGTAATTTGATTTTTCCAAACCAACAATGCCGTCTTGATTTAAGAGGGATGCTCCAAAGGAATAGGAAAGTTTATTAGTTCCCCCATTTATACTAATGTTGGTATGGTGAACAGCGGCAGTTTGAAAAACCTCATCTTGCCAATCTGTAAAAGTTTTAATGGGGTTATTAGGATCAGTTAAATTAAAGACTAATCTAGTGTTTTCGATGGGGTAAAATTTTATTCGACCTCCTCCGTTAACAGATGAATTATTTATAAAAGTGGCATAATCATATGCATTATCGATTAATTTTACTTTCCTACTTGTATTTTGTATGCCATAATAAGAATCTAAACTTATTTGGATTGGAGTGTTTATTTTTCCGGTTTTTGTTTCAATTAAAATAACTCCATTTGCTGCTTGGACACCATAAATACCAGCGGTGGCGTCTTTGAGAATATTAATACTTTTTATATCGCTAGGATTAATTACTGACAAATCTTCAATAATATTACCGTCTACCAAAATGAGTGGTCGACTATCACCATTTGTTGAAATTCCACGAATACGAATATTTGATCCACTTCCTGGAGCGCCAGAGGCAGCGGTAACAGTAACTCCGGCAACTTGTCCCTGAAGTGCTTGTTCAACACGAACGGGATTGAGCTTTTGAATGTCTTTGGAACCCAAAACAGAAACTGCTCCTGTGACTTCTTTTTTGAGCTGGGTTCCATAGCCCACAACGACAATCTCCTCCAATAGTGAAAGGTCTTCTTCCAAAAGAATTGTAGGTGTGGTGTTGTCCTGAAAGCTTATCTCCATGGTTTTGAAACCAACATAACTAACAATAAAAACAGCTGTTGGGGAGACATTCTCGATGGTAAAGTTTCCATCAAAGTCAGTAACGACTCCATTTGAAGTGTTTTTTTGAATGACATTGACCCCCGCCAAGGGTATTTGATTTAACTTGTCTAATATCTTTCCGCGCACAATAGTTTGTGCAAAAATTCCATTAGAGCAGATTAGAATTAGAAAAATAAACTTTTTCATGAATTCCTGTGAGTTAAATTGTATCTATTAATAATGTTAAATATATTAATTATACCCATTGCTTATTTGATTTTGAATACAACAAAATTTATACATAAAAATTCTGAAAAGGATTGTTTTGTTTAACACATTCGGAAAAATAAAATCCTTTATTTTATTGACAAAAGTGATGTTTTTTAAGGAATTAATTTTGGATCAAATATATTTTTGTATAGGTAAAGTTGAGGTCAAATATTGTAATTTTTTACCCCTACAAATTCACAATGTGATCAAGAATGGTCTCATCCCGAGATAGATTCATTTTTTTTCGAAGCCGGTATCTTTTTATTTCGACACTTCTAACAGATATATTTAAAAGAGGGGCAATTTCTTTTGAGAGAAGGTTTAATCTTAAAAATGCACACAAACGTAAATCATTGTGGGTGAGTGTAGGATGCGCCTCTTTGATTTTTTTTAAGAAATCTTTATCAGCATTGTTAAAAGCCTTTTCAAAAAATTCCCAATCCTCGTTTCCCTTTAAATTCTTTTTAATTGTTTTGATCAATCGATTTATCTTGGGGTGTGACTCTATTGTATTTAATTCATCGATTACCTTGTTTAAAAACTCATTCCGTTTTAACCTACTCATGGTCGCGATTGCAATTTCCCTGTTTTTATTTTCAATGTCATTCTGGAGCTTTTCATTTTTAAATTCAACCAGTTTTCTTTGAGTGGCCAATTCATTGATTTTAAGCTTCCTTTGATTGCTGTTAATTAATTTTATACGCTCCCTTTCATAGTAAACGTCGTAAATCTTTTTTATAAAAATCAATAATATGATCCCAACTGTTATATACAACATGTACATCCACCTTGACAAATGCCAAGGTGGTTTAATGTAAAAACTTAATGAATCGCTCTCTTTGGATATTTGGTCCCCAATCATTGATCGAACAGTAAAACGATAGGATCCCTTGGGCAAATTTGAATAAGAAACATTTGAAATATTCGACCAAGGGCTCCACATGAGATCATACCCCTCCAATCTAAATTGATATTTTACATTTTGATATTTCTGATAGTTTGTAGCCGTGAAAAAAAATTGGACATTATTTCTCTCATAATCAAATTCAAAATCGTTTTCTAAAGGGATGTTAATAAAGCCTTTTTCATTATCTCTTACTCTAATTTTATTAATGTTTATTTTGGGATCTATCGTAACTTTCTTGTCGATATCTAAAATTAAATAACCGATGTCTGCTGCGATCAAATATTTTGAATCAGCGTACTTTCTTATGTGTTCAAAACCCATCACGCTCTTGCGATTTATATCTTCAAAAAAAATTGATTCGAACTTTAGTTTTTCTGAAAAGACCTCCCTTCTTAAAAAATGAATTCTATTTTGTGAAAACATCCACAGTCTCTCATTCTCATCGTTAATCATTTTTCCAGTAAGGTAATCTTCAGGTTGAATTTCATCCGATAGTGTGGGGTCTCTATTGAATTGCAACTGATCACGGTCGTAGAGATAAATTCCCGATGGATTAAAATAAAAAATTTGATTGTCAAATTTGGCCAGACTGGCATTCATCCCTTTTTGAACAGAAGTATCCATGGAGGATGAAATCACTTGACTATACGCAGCATCAACGTCAAGCCTAAAAACGCCTTTATATTCATGCCCGACTAAAAGTATAGAATCGTTAACGACCTCAAAAAACCTTGAAGAAATGTCAAAACCAGTCAATTTATTTTTATACTTCCATTTATTTCCTTGTTTTTCAAGTACATGGATACCATTATAATTTCCCTGTAGTAGTTTGTTGTTGTCTTTTGGATGCCTTTTAAAGGTCCAGGTCCCTTGAGTATCACCAATCCTGAATGCTTTATCTCTGTCAACATAAAAAGTTCCTATGTCGTGCCCACAAAAAAGGGCATCGTCAAACTTATTCAAGCTCCATACTTGCCCCTCTGTGCCTGGAATTAATTTAAAACCTCCATCTTGCCCAACGATTCTGTAAAAAAGTCCATGGTTGGTGCCCAAATAAAAGTAATTTCCTTTTTCAGCAGAAGCGTAAACCGCACCAATTTTTCCATCATTATCGTTATATTCTCGGAAAGGGGAGTTTACATTGATGCAGTCGACCCCGTTATCAAGTCCTAACCATAGGTTTTTATTTTGATCCTCGAACATGGACAAAACGGTGTTGTTGGTGATCCCATTGCCTTTATTCAGCGTTATTTTATTATTTCCATCCGTATCGATTATAAATAAACCATTGGAAATAGTTCCCAAAGCATAACTCCCATCGGATAATTCAATTGAAGAGTAAAGTCTATAACCATCAATCTTTTTTTCAGCATTTATTGCCCATTTTGTTAATTGGTTATCTTCCAAAAAGTAGAAACCCGATTTATCTGTTACTACTAAAAACTTACCATCTTTTTTGTAAAGCCCAACAATCACATTTTCTTTGATGATTTGACCTTCGTTAACCAGAAAAGCCCTACCTCCTCGAACCTCGTATAAGCCCTTGCCTGACTCCTGAAAGTAGATTTTGTTATCCACTTTAAAAGACTTTAAAAGGGTGTTTTCTGCATTGATAAACTGTAGCTCTTTATTAGCAATATCTGTTATTACAAGGCGGTTTAGAGACTGAAAAATGATTCTCTCGCCATATTCAATAATATTCCAGAACTGCTCATCATCAATAATATCTACATTTAACTTCTCAGCAAGGGAGGTGTAGTTTAATTCTCCATTTGATAATCGTTCCCAATATCCAAAATCCATATAGCTGCCAACGCATATTCTATTGTCAATTACCTTGACAGAACGGATGATTGATTGATTTGGACTTGCATCTAATTCCCACTCTTCTCCTCCGAATTGTAACAAACCTTTGTTATTGGCAGTGAAAATTATTCCATTTTGATCCTGAGTGATCATCCAATTTTGATTTCCAGCAAAAGAAACAGCTGGCTTATGATGCTTTATGGGCGGTATTTCTTGCCCAACAACTTGGTCAATAAAGACCAAAGCAAAAATCAATAATATTTTTTTTATGATTTTAATTGATTTCAAACCAAAGGTTATTTAGAACTCTTAAATTAAAAAAATTATATTGTATTCTAATGGAAGATGCTCCAAAGAAAATCTTTCTACTC
>MDTB01054281.1_pt1 | contig 10094 bp, 8 predicted proteins | sample 811161 | NCBI WGS metagenome assembly MDTB01 (sample SAMN05326650, study PRJNA326480) | marine metagenome | isolation source: seawater | place: Mediterranean Sea | collected 2009
TATAGAATGGGGCATCTAACATGTGCTTTACTTGGCGTGGTCTATAGCCATGGTCAGCTCTTGTTTCTCTTTTAATTGCCCACAATGATCTTGATAAATTTGCTTTGGGTGGAGGTGATAAGTGTTCTACGGTACCGTTCTTGTGAAATTTCAGTGCAATACTAAGCGGGTCACCTTTTTTTACTAACGCTTCATAGAATGCTACGGATCCAGTTTTTACTGGAAATCTTGCCCACGTCCAATAGGAAAAGTCTTGCTCCAGAGCACGTATTCCAAAATTTGCATCAAAGTAGCCGTGACCTGACCAGTTCCAACCAGGGCGATTTAATTTAACGATTATTCTAGCTGTAGGTGCAAAGGGTCTCCAAATGTGAGCCCCATCCTCAGTTAGAGGAACTTCTATATTGGTTATATGATTAGGTTCTATTGTAACAGTTCCTTTAATTCGATTCATATGTGGAGTAGAAATCTCGTCTACATTTATGATTAGCTTTTCTTTTTCCCATACAAATGAGCTTGGCCCTATTTTCAAAGTATTAGGTGATTGAGATAATGCGTTTTCTCCTCGTTCAGTCATTGTCCAACGCCAGCCTTTTCCATACATCGCTACATTGATACATGAATGATCATGAGGCCGTCTTCTACCCGACCATCGGTACCAAGGCGAGAAAACTGAGCCTATAAAACCAATTATTGAAATGGCCTTATCACCCTCATCGGAGATTCCGTCGACATACCACCAAGCATAGCCATTACTCTCAACAGTTAAATTAAAAAATGGTCCCGAAGAATCGTTTCTGCCGCGTGCTGACCTGATAGCATCGCCATTGGCACTCCGGGCCCCGGATGAACGCCTCCCCCCACTAGATACAAGCCTTGAATCATTGATTTTAGTTTTGCTCGCTTGAATGTTGCCATCATTCTGTTTGGGTTCAGCCCGTATAATGAACCGTTGGACCCTGGGAACATTTGATTGAACATTGTTGGAGTTGTCAGATTTTCTATTTGTGGTATTGGGTTGAATTCTAGGTTCATTTCCTTGAGACTTCTGAAGGTTATCTCTTTGCATAAATTATATTCCTCTCTAAATTTTTTTTGTGGTTGTTTTATAGGTCCAGCATTCATAATAATTTCAAAGCGTTCAATATTTTTCAAACTCATATCACTACCACGGTCTTGAGCACAAACGTAAAGTGCAGGATTTATAGGCATTCTATTTTTTGCAATATCTATAAATTCTGATTCGTATTTATTGTTAAAAAATACATTATGATGACAAAGGTTATTGTTTTCTGTACTCGCGGAAAAGCTCCATACATAAGCAGATAACGATCTTGGAAAAACATTTTTCCTAGTAATAGAATTGGAAATTTTTTTTCCTAATAGGCCATTTAATATAGCTTTGGGGTCTCCGTTGTAAATTACAACGTCAGATAGAATGGTTTCGCCACCCTTTAACCGAACACCCGAAACTCTTTGATTAGTTTTCATAATTTCTTCAATTTTTTCATTGAATCTGAATTCAACGCCTCTGGCTTTTCCTAAACTTTGCATAACTTTTGGTAACTGATTCATGCCCCCTTTTATTCTCCATATACCATTTGACTCTGCTTGCCAGATCAGTGAAAGAATTGCTGGAGAATCATAGGGTGATCCTCCAACATAGGTTGCGTACCTTGAAAATAGCTGTTGTAGTCTAGGGTCTGAAAATTGACTTTTACAAAGTCTGGATAGAGTCAGCCATGGTAACAAGGCTGGCAATAACTTATTGGCCTTTAAAAAAGTATTTTTGATCAAATTAATAATACTTGGGTTTGGGCTCAAAATTATGGGTGCTTTAAAAGCATTAAATAATTCTGAAGTTAAATTAGTAAATTTTTCATATTCTTTCGCACTTTTAGGGCCTGAAAATTGCCTAATGGCTTCTATGTTTTTTTCGTAATGAGAATAGAGCTTTAATGAGCTATCGTCGGGCCAGAAGTGATTTGCTATAAGTGGTTCAGCACTTAATTCTAAATGCTGATTTAGGTCTTCTCCAATTCCTGAAAAAAAAGAGTCGAATAGATTTTTTAGAGTAAAAACCGTTGGCCCAGCATCCACGGGTCCCTCTGAACTAGCCATAGACCTTATCTTTCCGCCTGCATAGCTATGTTGTTCAATTACCGTTACGTCAAGTCCATTATGGGCTAATTTTAATGCTGCTGCTAACCCACCTATTCCAGCACCAATAACTATTATTTTTTTATTAAGCATTAAGTTCACACATGTTGTTTCTACACCACTATTGACACTTTAGAAAGAAGTGTCCAATATAATTTACAAACAAATGTAAAAAATATGTGACAAACACTATGCAATGGAGAGTGCGATGGAACCGGCTGAGAGAATTGAGAAAGCTTTATATGAGGTGTTGCAACGTGCACGTCTTAAGCCTGCACCACCAAAATTGGCAGCCGCGTTAAATTATTCTGTTTTTCCAGGCGGTGCAAGAGTTCGACCCAAATTAGCACTAGCGGTATCATTGGCGTGTGGAGATAATGATCCACAATTAAGTGATGCCGTAGCTACATCAATTGAGTTAATTCATTGTGCAAGCTTAATTCATGATGATCTACCTTGTTTCGATGATGCAGGTTTAAGACGTGGTAAACCAACTGTTCATAAGGCGTTTGACGAACCAATAGCGGTTTTGTCAGGAGATTCTCTAATAGTAATGGCTTTTGAAGTTCTGGCATTAGCTTCATTAAAGAATCCCCATCGACTGCCTTCATTAATTTCAAACCTCGGCAGATCAGGGGGCGTTCCGTTTGGTATATGTTCAGGCCAAGGTTGGGAAAGTGAACCTCAAATAAATTTGAGTGCTTATCATCAACTAAAAACTGGATCGCTTTTCGTGGCAGCTACTCAAATGGGTGCAATAGCTACGGGAGAAGACCCCGAACCATGGTGTGAATTAGGTGCTAGAATTGGAGAAGCTTTTCAAGTTGCAGATGATGTGCGTGATGCTCTAGAGGTTAGCTCAGAGACAGGTAAATCCTCTGGACAAGATGCTATTCATAATCGACCCAATGCCGTGCAGGAGTTGGGGATAAAAGGAGCAATCGAAAAACTTCAAGATATCTTGAGTGGAGCTATTTCTTGTATTCCATCTTGTCCTGGAGAGGCTGCTTTGTGTGAGATTGTTCGCAAGCAGGCTGATTTGTTGACTCCAGTTGACTTAAAAGTAAAAGCAGTGCCAAGTTAAAAATATGCTAATCAGACTAGTATTTTCTAATTATGATAAAACTCCTATTTTGTATTCAAAATTTGGCGATAGCTTGAATGAAATTCTTTAAAAGAATTACAAATTTTTATGCTAATTGGCGCAATAACTTAGTTTCTTCTACGAGGTTTCAGAATTGGGTAAGTGGAGTGCCATTGATAAGAAATATGGTTACCAAAGATGGAGAACAATTGTATGATCTTGTTGCAGGATTCGTTTATTCTCAAACATTATTAGCTTTAGTTGAATTAGGAGTATTTTCTAAGTTAAGAAGCGGTATGTTAAATGCACAGTTTTTAGCTATGGAACTAAATATTAGTATACATCGGCTGAGCACCTTGTGCCAAGCAGGCGTAGCTATAAAGGTTTTAACTCGCGTTGATGTTGAAGGTCAGCATTATCCAAATTATAGGTTGTCTAGATTGGGAGCCGCACTTCTTGGCGTTCCAGGCTTGCAGGAAATGATAAAGCATCATAGGTTATTTTATGCAGATTTGCTTGATCCAGTATCATTGCTAAAAAATCAAACAAAGACAAGATTAAGTGAATACTGGCCATATGTAAGTGGCGAAAACAAAAGTGACGATATTGATTTAGAGATTTCAGCAACATATTCAAATTTAATGAAATCTTCTCAGCAATTGGTCGCTGATGAGACACTTAGAGTGTTTGATTTTGGGGGAGTGAATAGTTTACTTGATGTAGGTGGTGGAACTGGGGCTTTTATTACAAGAGTTGTACAGAGGCATCAACAAATACGAGCTAGTCTTTTTGATTTGCCCAAAGTAATTGAACAAGCAAGAAAACTCAAATCTTCTGAGCAATCAAAAGCAGTTATTTCGTTTTATTCAGGTAATTTTTTAGTGGATCCCTTACCGAGTGATGTTGATGCCATTAGTCTTATCCGAGTACTCTATGACCATAATGACGACGTAGTCAAAAATCTTCTTTCTAAAGTTTTTGATGTGCTGCCTCCAGGCGGAATGGTTTTGATTTCTGAACCTATGTCTGGGGGAGTTCGTCCCAATAAATCAGGTGATGCATATTTTGGCTTCTATACCATGGCAATGACCACTGGTAGGCCCAGAGACGTCCCCACCCACAAGATGAATTTGTCTCAGATTGGTTTTCAAAACATCAAAACATATAGTGGAACAAGGAATTTTATAACATCTGTCATTACAGCTAGAAAACCCTTTTAAAAATAATTTGAAAAATGTGTCAATTTTTATTGACAACTTATTATGTCTGGATAAGATTACAACAAAGAAGAAAAAAAACTGCTTGTTGTCCAAATTGTCGCATGCTGAGGTCTAAGGATATAATAGAATGCAAACAAAAGCCGTAGTTATGAAGGAACCTCTCAAGATAGCCATGGAGTCCCTGTATATTAAAGAGCCTGAGTTAGGTGATGTTGTAGTGGATGTAAACTTTTCAGGTATCTCAACCGGGACAGAAAAGCTTTTTTGGAATGGGCATATGCCATCATTCCCCGGTATGGGGTATCCTTTAGTTCCAGGTTACGAATCAGTGGGTGAAGTTGTGGAGGTGCCAAGGGGATCCAGTTATAAAATTGGAGATACTGTATTTGTTCCTGGAGCCAACTGCTTCGGTGAAGTAAAAGGCCTCTTTGGCGGCGCTAGTAAGAGATTGGTAACTTCCGAGTCCAGGTTAATAAAAATTGATTCGGGTATAGGAGCCAGAGGAGCACTTTTTGCTCTTGCAGCCACTGCAAGGCATGCAATCGCTGGATTCAATAATCAGTTACCTGAATTGATTGTAGGGCACGGAGTTTTGGGGCGCTTGCTTGCTCGGATGACTATAGCTGCTGGAGGAGAAGCTCCTACAGTCTGGGAGTTAGATGAAGGCCGGAATTCAGGGTCATTAGGTTATGAGGTTACTCATCCAGACTCTGACCCTCGAACGGACTATTCAGCTATTTATGACGTAAGCGGTGATGAAAAAGTACTAGATACTCTTTTGGGCAGACTGTCGAGATCAGGAGAAATTGTCTTAGCTGGTTTTTACCCAGGAAAGCTAAACTTTACGTTTTCTACAGCATTTTTGAAAGAGGCTCGGTTTAGAGTATCAGCGGAGTTTAGTTCTGACGACATAGTTGCAACTCGTTCATTAATTGAAACGGGTTCATTATCTCTTGAGGGTTTAATTACTGAAGTATGCTCAGCTTCCTTGATGGGCGATGCATATCAGAAAGCTTTTAACGATTCTAATTGTTTAAAAATGATATTAGATTGGAGAGATGTAGCATGACTCTTGGTGTTCCAAATTTAAAAAGTGAGAGCTTAAATCAACATCATGAGCGTCTTCGTGCCGAGGCAAAAGAGGACTTAGACGATATTCCAGTTCAAGAGGCTAAAAAGAAAACTCAGATTATAGCAATTTATGGAAAAGGTGGAATTGGTAAATCATTTACTTTAGCAAATCTGAGTTGCATGATGGCTGAGCTTGGGAAGCGTGTACTTTTAATTGGTTGTGACCCTAAATCTGATACTACTTCTTTATTATTTGGTGGAAAGGCTTGCCCAACGATAATAGAAACATCAACTAAAAAGAAGTTAGCTGGTGAAGAAGTTAAAATTGGAGACGTTTGCTTTAAACGTAATGGTGTGTTTGCTATGGAGCTTGGCGGTCCTGAGGTCGGTCGAGGTTGTGGTGGGCGTGGCATCATCCATGGGTTTGAATTATTGGAGAAACTTGGTTTTCATGATTGGGACTTTGATTATGTGCTTCTTGATTTTCTGGGAGATGTCGTCTGTGGTGGGTTTGGTCTTCCGATTGCGAGAGATATGGCTCAGAAGGTAATTTTGGTGGCATCAAATGATCTACAGTCTCTTTATGTTGCCAATAACGTTTGTTCAGCAGTTGAATATTTTAGAAAGCTGGGGGGCAATGTTGGGGTAGCAGGTCTGGTAATTAATAAGGACGATGGAACTGGTGAAGCTGCAGCGTTTGCTGAAACGGTAGGAATACCCGTTTTAGCCGCTATACCGCAGGATGAAGATCTACGCCGTAAGTCTGCAAATTATCAGATCGTTGGATCTGCACAGTCTCAGTGGGGCGATTTGTTTACTGAGTTATCCGTTAATGTTGCTGAGGCTCCACCAGTAAGGCCAAGCCCAGTAAATCAAGATGGTTTGCTCAGTTTGTTTGATGGTAGTGAAACTGGAGCAGATTTTGTTTTAGAGCCAGCTACAGATCAAGATATGAGAGGAAAATTCTCTAAACCAAAAGCATCCCTGGAGGTTATTTATGATGATGCAGTTTGAGATATAATAAATAGGTGAGAAAAAATTATTTATGAGCACAGAGTTACATTACGACAATACAGATAAGATTGAGGTTATTACTGGGACTCCAAATGAAACGGATGTTTCATTCTCGGGATCTGAACCTAAAGACGGAATGGGTTGTCACGCGGGGGCCGATCAAATGGAAGCGGCTGCCCGGGCAGCGGGGAAATCGGATGTTTTAGATCAATATGCAAAAGATTATCCACAAGGGCCCCATGATAAGCCACAAAGTATGTGCCCTGCTTTTGGGTCACTCAGAGTCGGTCTTAGAATGCGAAGAGTAGCGACCCTTTTGTCAGGCTCTGCTTGTTGTGTATATGGGTTAACTTTTGTATCCCATTTTTATGGTGCCAGACGTTCTGTCGGATATGTGCCCTTCAATTCAGAGTCGCTCGTAACTGGTAAGCTTTATGAAGATATTAGAGATGCTGTTCACAAAATAGCCGATCCCAACAAATATGATGCGGTTATAGTAACAAATTTATGTGTGCCAACTGCCTCCGGCGTTCCACTTAGACTATTACCAGACGAGATAGATGGTGTTCGCATAATCGGTATAGACGTGCCTGGCTTTGGCATACCTACACATGCTGAAGCTAAGGATGTTTTGGCAGGGGCTATGTTAAACTATGCTCGAAAAGAAATTGAAGCTGGACCAGTTTCCATGCCTTCAACTGGAAAATCAAATAGACCAACTGTTGCCTTGCTCGGAGAGATGTTCCCTGCTGATCCAGTTATGATAGCAGCATTGCTTGATCCAATGGGACTTGCTATTGGACCGACAGTGCCATGTCGAGAGTGGCGTGAGCTATATTCTGCACTCGATTGTACTGGGGTGGCTGCAATTCATCCATTCTATACAGCCGCGGTTAGAGAGTTTGAGGCAGCTGGTCGGCCAGTGTTTGGTTCTGGACCAGTTGGAGTCGTAGGAACCAGTGATTGGCTTGATTCAGTAGGAGAGAATTTTTCAATTCCTAAAAAAAGAGTGTCTCTTGCAAAAAATAAATTTCTTCCAGCAATAAAGGGTGCTTTAGCCTCTGCCCCTATTAACGGAACTATTACATTGTCGGGTTATGAAGGCTCTGAATTACTTGTAGCTCGCCTTCTAATCGAAAGTGGAGCTAATATTCCCTATGTAGGTACAGCATGTCCCAAAACGAAGTGGGCACAAATTGACCAAGAATGGCTGGAGTCTCAAGGAACTAAGGTTAAATTTAGAGCTAGTCTGGAGGATGATTGCTTGGCCATGGAGGCAATAAAACCAGACTTGGCTATCGGGACAACGCCAGTAGTGCAGAAGGGAAAAGAACTTGGAATTCCTTCACTTTATTTTACAAATTTAATTTCAGCAAGGCCGCTAATGGGACCTGGAGGAGCTGGTAGTCTTGCCCAAGTAGTCAATGCAGCTATGGGCAACAAAGAGCGAATGAACAAAATGAAGAGTTTTTTTGATGGGGTCGGTCGCGAAGATACTGCAGGTATTTGGGAAGGAAAGCCGAACGTTGACCCAACCTTCAGAGCTCATCAAGAAAAGAAATTGGAAAAGCGCTCTCGTGCGGCTAGAGCAGCGGAGATGATATAATGCTGGTTCAAGATCACGATAGAGCAGGTGGATATTGGGGAGCTGTTTATGCATTTTGTGGTGTAAAAGGAATTCAGGTAGTTATAGATGGCCCTGTGGGTTGTGAAAATTTACCAGTAACTTCGGTACTACATTACACGGATGCTCTGCCACCACATGAGTTGCCAATTGTAGTCACAGGACTAGGTGAGGAGGAACTTGGTAGAGAGGGTACGGAAGGATCAATGAAGAGAGCATGGGGAACATTGGATCCGGTTCTTCCTGCAGTAGTTGTGACTGGGTCCATTTCTGAGATGATAGGTGGTGGGGTGACCCCAGAAGGAACAAATATTGAAAGATTTCTGCCTAGAACTATTGATGAAGACCAATGGCAAGCTGCCGATCGAGCAATGACTTGGTTGTTTACGAATTATGGAATGACCAAAGGTCGAATGCCAAAAGAGACTAAAAGAGAGAAAGATGCGAAGCCACGAGTCAATATCCTTGGCCCAATGTATGGAACTTTCAACATGCCCTCTGATCTTGCAGAAATAAGGCGCCTGGTCGAAGGTATTGGTGCCGAAATCAATATGGTTATGCCTTTGGGAATGCATTTATCTGAGATGAACAAGCTAGTGAATGCTGATGTAAATATTGTTATGTATCGTGAGTTTGGACGAAATTTAGCTGAGATATTGGAGAAACCATATTTGCAGGCTCCAATCGGTATAGATAGCACTACAAAATTTCTATCAACGCTTGGTGATATACTTGGTTTAGATCCAGAGCCCTTTATTGAAACGGAAAAGCATTCTACAATTAAACCTGTTTGGGATCTATGGCGTTCCGTTACACAAGATTTTTTTGCTACAGCTAGTTTTGCCATTGTTGCAAATGAAACATACTCAAGGGGTATAAGAAAATTTCTAGAGGATGATCTTGGGCTTCCTTGTGCTTTCGCTGTAGCTCGCAAAGCTGGTTCAAAAACTGATAATGATGAAGTTCGAAAGCTTATGTCTCAGAAGCGGCCTTTGGTAATAATGGGCTCAATAAATGAGAAAATGTATATGGCTGAACTAGGCCAAGCCTTTGGACCTAAACCCACATTTATTCCAGCTAGTTTTCCGGGTGCTGCGATCAGGCGAGCTACTGGTACGCCTATGATGGGGTTTGCTGGAGCCACATATTTATTGCAGGAAGTTTGCAATAGTTTGTTTGATGCTCTTTTTCATATACTGCCGCTTGGAACTGAAATGGATAGTACTGAGGCTACGCCGACAAAGTTAATAAAAGATTTCCCTTGGGATGAGGACGCTCAAGATCTACTGAATAAAATCGTTGAGAACCATCCAATACTCACTCGGATTTCGGCTGCAAAAAGTTTGAGGGATGCTGCAGAGAAATCAGCATTAGATAGTGGGGCAGAAAGAGTCGTTCTAGAAACGGTTGAGGCTTTACAACCAAAAATATCGGAAAACGAAAGGAATAAAAATGGCTAATAAGACAGTAAGAGATTTTCGTAGTAGATATCGTCATGCGTCAATTTGGGAATACAGATTTTATTTCATGTTGATATTTCTAGTGGGTTTGGTTCCAGCCACAGCACATTGTTTTCTCGCACGTTGCGGAATTCTAAAAAGAACCGAACCTTGGAATGGCATAATTCACTGTGCTTGGAGTAAAGCCCAAGCATATACACCTATGATTTTTTCCGCATGATAGCGGAACACAGAATTCTTTCCATTCCTTTAGGGTGGAAGAATCGTCAGTGGGATATTCTTCCCTCTGATGTCAAGCTCACGAGAAATCGTGGGGTCAGTCAAACAATCCGGAGGATGTTCAATGGCTGGAAACAATGACCTGTCTTTATCAGGTTTATCAGATGACCAAGCGCAAGAATTGCACAGCGTCTATATGAGCGGGTTATGGGTATTCACACTCATAGCTGTAGTTGCTCATA